>Ga0101941_1001124_pt1 | contig 23749 bp, 33 predicted proteins | sample DewCreD2012metaG_3_FD_75242 | JGI IMG/M metagenome (GOLD analysis project Ga0101941, IMG submission 75242) | Hot spring sediment bacterial and archeal communities from British Columbia, Canada, to study Microbial Dark Matter (Phase II) - Dewar... ...
TGCTTTTATCATCGTATACTTTGCAAAGTGGAATACTGGAAAAGGCAGTGAACAATTAAACGCAAATTTGATCATTGCCGAACGATACGCTAGAGGAGAAATTTCACAGTTAGAATACGAGAAAATGAAAGATGTATTAATAAAGAAATAATTGCCTAAACGTAAATAATATTAAGCCTTCGGAAGAAGGTTTTTTATTATTTGCGAAGAACACACAATTATCATTAATTTATAGCTGTAGGCTTTACTTGCTTGATCATGTTGATGTCCTTTATTAATCATTCTGAGTGTTTTATATATGGATTAAAGATCGAAACCGTAGAAAAGGTTAATCGCACAAAAAAAGAGTTGGTTAGCTAATAATCAACTCTTCTTCCGAGGTCTTATGAAACATAATTACCCATCATAACCATATCTTTTTCTTCATATTGTCCATCTGAAATTTAGAAAAGGTACATTTTTGAATTCACTCAATAGCTTTGTTAGATATCCTTGGAGGGACCTAGATAAAACTTGGATCAACCGAACAATTTAAACAGTATACTACTCAAATAATCTTGCAGAAATATATGCGATATCGAATGGGGAATACACATAAAGAAGAAAAAAACTTGACACACTTATTTTGGTTGTATGGTCCTTTTGTAGCTAATCCTAATTCCTCCGCGCAGGAACGAATTAATTGTACGAAACAAATTCCTGGCTTTTCAAAATCGCTTAGGGGTCAAGGTTGTTAGAACAACAGTTTAGGAGATTGCAGCACAAATGATAAAATATCCATATTAACAAAAAAGGGCAATGATAGGAGTGACTGCTCCCTCATCTGGAGTTTGTTGTTCCTTCTTATTGGTGTTGTGCTATGAAATCATGAGGAGTATGATATTCGTATTGATTTTTTATAATAAGGAGAAATGAAGAACGATTATGGGAAAATTATCCGGCTTGCAATCATTTGGCCTCATTGCCTTCCTCGTTCTCGCATGGGGAGTCTCCTGGCCGATATATAAAGTAGCGATAGACTATACGCCTCCTCTTCTCTTCGCCGGAATGCGGACAGTGTTGGGTGGTTTGCTGTTCTGCATCTTATTATTCCCAAGAAGGCGCCTGATTCGCTGGAAACAAAATTGGCAGGTCATTCTCATTTCCGCCGCGCTCAATGTTGTATTATTCTTTGGACTGCAGACGGTCGGTTTATTGCTCATGCCTTCTGGATTGTTTTCTGTTCTCGTGTATTTTCAACCGGTCCTTGTAGGTATTTTTGCCTGGATGTGGCTGGGGGAGCCAATGACCGTTTCCAAGCTGACCGGACTTATTATGGGGTTTATGGGTGTTGTCGCCATGAGTTCCACAGGGTTCTCCGGACATATTGCCGGAATCGGAATCATCATAGCCTTACTTACAGGATTAAGCTGGGCGCTCGGTACCGTTTATATTAAAAAAGAAGGACATCGTGTCGATTCCCTCTGGCTCGTTGCTTTACAATTTTTAATTGGGGGCATCGTGCTTACAGCGGCAGGTCTCATGACGGAGGAATGGACAAGCATTACATGGAACGCTCCCTATTTAAGTGGTCTAGGATTCGGCATATTGTTCGGAATTATAGCCTCATGGTCCATTTATTTCAAGCTAGTAAAATCCGGAGAGGCAAGTCAAGTCGCATCATTTACATTCCTCGTGCCTCTCATAGCCGTCTGCATCGGAACTTTGTTTTTGAAGGAACCTTTTACTGTCAATCTGGTCATTGGGATTATCTTGATCGGGTTAAGTATTTATCTTGTCAATCACAAATCCACAGCATTAAAGCAGCTTCAGAAAGCGACTCGTTCACAGCATCGAGTCTAGGTGCTGGACGCTCTGCAATTGTTGGCAAAAGGATTTCGACATTTGGGAATATTCAGGACAAGGTGGGGCTTTTAAACAAATTGGCCAAACCAAGAATCCTTCGACCTTACATCCGGCGACGGCCGCATTAATCCGGACTCAATCCGAATGACTGTTCCCTAATTGAGGGGGTGGTGCCTTCTTGGTGTAAGGGTTCAAATCCCTCTGACCACATTACTATTAAAGAACCTCGGAAGCCTTACGGTGTAAGGCTTGTTGAGATTGAATCTCTCCATCGTAGAAGATGAAGCAACGTTACTTAAATATCGAATTAAAGACGATGAGTTATGTGCTTTTGTTTGCAAAAAACAAGAGCACCTTTTTGGTGTCGCCCAGCATGGGTGTTATCTATAGGGTGCGAGTCCCGAGTGACGAGGGCAGTAGTAGTCATTAGCTTAAGACAAGACCCTCTATGTCAACATAAAACATATGTTCGGTCAGGAGGTTGCGGAAATCCTATCATCATTAAACTTAGTTCTTTTATGCCACTTTTTGGGAGTGCCTCTTTTGAGCATGCAAAAACACCGAAGGCTCATAGTTTTCTTCAGTTTTCCACATGGCAAATATGATGCGAACCCAGTTGTTTGCTAATGATCTAATTGCAACATGATGGCTTTTACCTTCTTTTCGTTTGCGGTAATAGTATTCTTTCGCCCAAGGCTCCCATCTAACTGAGCACCAAGCAAACTCATGTAGAGCGTTTCTAAATGGCTTAACACAAGAAGTTCTTCTTCGCGCCTTGTTGTATTTACCACTCTGAAAGGCAACTGGTGAGGTGCCTGCTAGAGCCTGAACACTTGCGACGGATTGGTACTGAGTACGTTCGTCTCCCCATTCCGCAAGTAGCTTTGGTGCTAGTCTTTTACCAGCACCAGGCAGGCTTTTAAATATTTCATAATCTTTGTGTTGTTTAAATAAAGAAAGAATTTCTTTATCGTAAAGAGCTATTTCCTCAATAAGCACAATGAACTGCTTAACTAATACCTTTGTAAATCTACTTTTCGCTTTCGATACGGCAAAAGATACAGGAATTTGAGGCTGACTAATAATTTCCAGTATTTCATTAGCTTTTGTCTCAGGATCTTTATGACGTAAAGTTTTTAAAACAATGACAACATCTTCTCTAGACGCTTTCCTCAGTGAATCTATGGATGGAAAGGTTTGAAGGAATTTTAACGTGCAGAGCTGCCCAATTCGAGTGAAAAACTTTAAAGCTGCGGGATAATACTCTTTTAGAGAAGCAATTAACTGATTCGTTAAACGGGTCTGAGAATGAATAAGTCCTTCTTGATCTCTGGTTAATAAACGAAGTTCCTGCAAGAGATCATCTGAAAGCACCAATGGTCTTAAGCTTAAATGATCTTTACGGCCAAGATCAGCTAATAATCTTGCATCGATAAAATCTGTTTTGGCTCCTGATGGTTTACGATGCTTATCTACTACTTTTGGATTTAAAGGATAGACAGTAAAACCATATTGTATAAGGGAACTGACCAATAAACCTCTGCTGGTTTCAATAAAACAAAGAGCATTCGAAACAGGAATAGATAAATCTTTCAGTCGTTTTTTAAGATGTTCAATTCCATCAAAAGAATGAGGAATCTCAAATGCTGAGACTTCTTTATTAGACTCACTTAAAATAACAATTGTATGCTTCTCATCAGCCCAATCAATACCAATAAAATACATAAACACCCTCCCCATAATATAAAACAATGATTAGCAGTGGCCTAATACTTAGGTGCTCGAAGCACGACCCTCTATAGACTGTTTAATCGTTGTATTCTGGGGAAAGCATGTCTTGCCTAAGGGATCTCATCCCGGGGTGTCGAAGCTTTTCCCCACAATAATGGTACTACAAAATGAAGTTTAACGTATTAGGGTGTCCACCGTGAGGTGGAATCTGAAGGAAATCGGCGGCAAACCTCCGGTTCGGTGGAGGGAAAGATAACGTTCTTACCTGGGGAGATCTGTATGGAATGCGGAGCAATCTCCGTAACCCTGCTGTGAGAGTAGGCTGAACGTACAGAAGTCAGCAGAAGCCATAGTACGCAGATAGATGCATCAAGTTGCGGAAGGGCTGAACATGAAATAGGAATTGAATATCTGGACGTTCAAGGGTGAGCAGTGAAAGCAGACAATCCGAAAGGACTTGCTCGAAGGAGGAAGCGGTGAATCCGCAGGGGACTTGGAGAGGGCAGAGTTCATCCATGGCACAAAAGGGGAAAACAATTCACGCAAGGAGTTGTATAAGGATGATTCAGGAGTTACTGTCACGGGAAAATCTACTATCGGCATTAAAACGAGTCGAGGCGAATAGAGGAAGTCATGGCGTAGATGGCATGTCCGTAAAATCCCTACGAGAACACATTCTACAAAACTGGCACCAACTGCGACAAGCGATAGAAGAAGGAAGCTATGAACCTAGCCCAGTCCGAAGGGTCGAAATCCCGAAACCCGACGGCAAAGGTGTCAGGTTATTAGGTATTCCTACCGCGACAGATCGCTTCATCCAACAAGCGATTGCCCAAGTGTTAAATCCAGTGTTTGATCAACAATTCTCTGAACATAGCTATGGCTTCCGCCCAAACAGGTGGGGACATGATGCGGTTCGAGAAGCCAAACAGTACATGAAAGAAGGGTATCGATGGGTCATTGACCTCGATCTGGAGAAATTCTTCGATCGGGTGAACCATGACAGATTGATGGCGAAACTAACGGAGAAAGTGGAAGACAAAATGATCTTAAAGCTCATCCGTAAGTACCTACAATCTGGCGTTATGATCAATGGAATAGTGATGGATACCAAGGAGGGAGCACCTCAAGGCGGTCTATGCAAAGCTTAGCATAGACCACCTTATGCGAAGAAAGTAACTATGCAAAGTAAACTACAGAAACCCTTATACTTTCAGTGATTCTATTCGAATTACTTTGCATAATATCCGAAGAATGAAATATGAGCTTGATGCTCAAAATTTCATTTTTGGAGGGAACTTTATGAATTACGTATTATTCGAATGGTTGGGGATTTCCAACTACATCAAACCGTTCTACGCCGATATTATAAACACAAAGAAATCCTTACGGATCCATATTTCATCGAAATGAGCAATCGGTTTAAGCAATACTGTTTGAATAAAGAATATTCCAAGGTCACAACGGATCATTATGCAAAACAGTCTGCTCGATTCATGGATTACCTTTCTTCGCAGAAAGTTACGGATTGTAAAGAAATCAATCTGCTATTCATTAACAACTACATTAAAACCTTGGTCGGCTATACCTATAAGACGGTGGAACAAATTATTTGCTCTATGCGTGCTTTTTTCCGTTTTCTTCTGGAAACTGGAGAATTACAGGTTGATTTCGCTGCAAAACGCCTATGGTACAGGCAAGAAAGCAGACCCGAATTCCATCCGTATGGACAGCCGATGAATTGAAAAAACTGATTACTGCCATTGATAGAGGAAGTCCGAAAGGGAAGAGAGATTATGCCATTATCCTGCTGGCATGTCGTCTCGGTATCCGGTGTACAGATATTAAAAATCTGAAAACGGATCACTTCCGGTGGGAAGAGAAAAAGATTGTCTTTATCCAATCGAAGACTAGGGAATCGTTATCTTTACCACTGACAGCGGAGATAGGTTGGGCAGTCATCGATTATCTCAAATACGGCAGGCCTAAAATAGATTGTCCCTATATCTTTGTAAAACATATGGCCCCCTTTGGTCCATTTTCAGAAGACGACCATATATACCAGTTGATTAAAAGATATATGGAACTAGCGCACCTTCCTACTCTAAAAAAGAGAAGGGGAATGCATTCTCTTCGGCATAGCTTACGGTTGAAATCGACAAATCAACCAGTTCCTATCCCCATTGTAAGGAGTGTTTTTGTTTGCGGTGTTGCTTTAAACCCCGAATGGCCGCGTTGGTTTTTTAATAAATCCATATCCGGCGGACCAATTCTCGACCAAGCTTCCTAAAGATGGGGACTTCTCTATTGAAGATTCCCATGTTATCAATTTGCGCTATAAAAATGGAACCATTCAGAGCCATACTCATTCTTGGGCGGTAACTCCAAATCAAGTATGTATAGAGCTGATCTCCAAAGATTATCACCTTGTAGTGAACTTGAATCCGGAGCCGGGTCGCAGTCGCAGCTCCCTTACCGGACACATAAACAATGAGTCTGTTCATTTCGACTTTACAGAGGAAGATTTCTACATTACGGAAATGAGAACATTTCTTAAAGCGGTAACGGAAAAGGATCAAAGTCTAATCCATTCCCCTTATGTGGACGCAGCAAAAACATTACAAGTAGTATTTTCGGCAAACCATTCGGTTGAGCAAGGATGTCTAGTAAAGCTTACGTGACAAAAGGGACATAGTAGTGTTCCAAGGAAGGAACCTCTGCAATTATATACCAGGCATTAAATAATTCATTGAAGGAATTCAGGGCATGGACGCTTTTGCCAGATGCTGGATGGGGTCGCATATGAAGCTGGAAGGCTGGCACAATTGGGGGAAGGCCGAAAACGAACTGACCGTTTCTTATGCGGAATATCAATCTGTGGGACCTGGTGCCGATTCAGATAGTCGTGTTAACTGGTCTCGACAATTATCAGACGAAGAAGTGAGTGAGTTCCAGGTGAATGATATTCTATCAGGTAAAGATAACTGGGCTCCACAAACCTAGGGTGATCGTAAATGTTACCCTGTACACAAAAAAATGAAATAAAGGGGAATGAAAGAAATAACTTTACAGTTTTTAACACATTTGCTATTATGAACATACGATTTCAAAACATTCTAGCTTTGCGAAGAACGCAAGCTCGCGGAATTTTCCGCCTGCTTGCGTTTATTTTTTTTGCTAATGCTTACGAAGTAGTTTTATTGACCGCTCGCGCAGTCATCAAAAACTTTTAGGAGGTGATCGATTTATTGAATAGGGTTAAGAATTTATGGATTAGTCTAATAGCGGCGTGCTTAGCATTATTACTCGTATATGGGCTTTATGAGATGCAGCTTAAGCAAGTGGAGGAGCAGCAGACAGTACAAGCATTAGTCCCAGGAGCGTTCATCCCAGCCGGAACAATTATAACCAAAGAGATGGTGAAGTGGAAATCCATATTGAGAGGAGCGGTTATGGAAGGTATGATTTTTCGAATGGAGGATGTAGTGGATATGGAAGCAATAGTACCTTTAGGTACGGATGAGCCGTTGCTGGAATGGAAGCTAGATCGGTATCACTTATTGCCGACAAGGAACCAGGCCACATTCCAGATTCCTAAGACTTATATACTTTCGATTTCAAGTGGTATTCGTGCTGGTGATGTTGTAGCTATCTATGTATCAAGCCAAGATGGTCGTTCTAGAAGATTATTCGAGTATGGTATTAAAGTAGCATCAGTCAAATCCGCCTCTAACATTGAAGTAGATGATGACGGACAATCGAATTTGCGCTCCCGATTGGAGGACGATAAAGAACGGATGTATGCTTCACGAAGATCTGCGAATAGCATGATTGACCATATAAATCTGAATTTGACGGAGGAGGAGTGGCTAACCTTGGATAGTTTATGTAAGAGCGGTTCACACAAGATAGTCATTGCTTTTACTTCAGCTTCTATGAAGGGGGTTTAGTGATGAATATTGCCTTTCTATTGAACGATGAAGTATTAGTAGAAGGTTTTATAAAGTTTAATAAGCTTCAGAGAGATACCATATCGGTCTATGGGACACTGGAATCCTTGAGTGGTGGAATAGGGCAACACACCGATGTTCTTATAGCCTCGGACAAGTACTTCAATTATGAAGGTTTATGTGAATATACAGAGATTATTAACAATTTAAATTACTGCCATAAGAAATTTCTGCTATTATCTAACCGGCACGACCATGAGATGAACGCAGCACTATTAAAGGAAAGCTTAGCTGGAGGCTGGACAGTTATCCGTCCAGGACATTCAAATGCTTCTATTATAAACCAACTTTCAGGTTATATTCTTGGAGAGAGAGATTATCATACAAACCCACCTAACCACATTATACAATTCATTGGTTCCACTCCTAATATTGGCACAACCATAGCGGCATTCGGAACGGCTACTCATATGGCCATGCAGTCTAATCGCTCGGTTGTTTATATGTGTTTGAATCTGAAGAGCTCCAAAATTCATCGTTATTTGGGTGTGGACGAACCACAATATACACTTGAAAGCCTGAGAGCAGATCTAAAGAGTTTAAGCTTATCCCCAGATAAGCTTCGTCAACATGCCTGGAAGATTAAAGCGCAGCCTAATCTTGATGTTATATTCGGCAATATGGTACGGGAGCAAGCAGAGTTCTACACGCTGAATGATATTGATTGTTTATTACAGGCTGCCGCTAAGTCATACGATTACTGTATAGTCGACACGAATGCCTATTGGGATAATGCGGCGACCATCTCAGCTATGATGAACGCAGGTATGCGACTAATGGTAACAACAGGACAGCTAGGACATTTTCAAGAGGATGTCAATCGCTGGCTTCGGGCGCTTTCACCTGTGTTCGGATGCTCGCCTAACTCCTTCGATTTGCTCATTACACAGAAGGGACGAAGTAATAATTATTCCTCTCGAGATATCCGTAAGGAAACAGGTTTACATAGGATTGGAGAAATTCATAAATCCAAGGATATTGATACGATGTTGAATCAGGGCAAGCTATGGGAGGCTGCAACAAACCCTAATTTTATGAAGGAGGATTTGGCACGAGTAGCCAGAACATTATTAGGCTTATTCGGTGAAACTACTTCTCAGAGAACGGATCGAAGAACATGGCTTGAGACCATGCACGGTCTACTTAAGCCTGCGGATAGGAGAATCAGCTTTGTACGTAAATGATCGTAAATTCTCGGTATTAACATACTATGGACAACGCAGACCATCTGAGGAAATTGGGGGAGAGGGAAACAATAAACTTGCTAGTCCATCTGAGCAAGCCGATAGGATAAAGTTTGACCATGTTATAGAGGATGTTCGTCAGTTCCTTGTCGGAGTAGGCGGTAGATCAGAGAAGGAAAAGTGGCAACATCATGAGATGCTAAATCGAGCGATACTAGGGTTCTCAGAGGAAAGAAAAAGATTGTTGGCTATGATCAATGATTTTTTAATTAAAAAACGTATTCATGATGCAGAATCACATAATAGAAATTATGAAACATTGGCGGAAGCAGTGTTCGCAGAAGTGGTGGGATTGAATGTATTAGAGCTCATTCTGAAGGACAAGGAAGGATTAGAAGAAATTCAAGTAGTCGGAACTTCCATCTTCGAGGTTCGAGGTGGCATCCCCAGACCATCAATTCATACCTTTCGTTCTACAGATGAGGTAGAGCAGATTCAGCAAAATCTAGTGTTATTTAATCAGGACACATTGAATGCACGGAAGAAGTGGGCGGAGGTTAGACTAAATGATGGATCTCGCGTGACATTAACAGGATTTGGTTTCACTGCTCAACCTACGCTCACTATTCGCTTCTATTCAACGAACCGTTATGATCTTCCTACATTATGTGATGAAGAATATCAGACAATGGATACTACAATAATGAGATACCTCAGATGCTTTGTACGGTCATATCTGAATATGGTGATTATAGGACCGACAAATTCAGGCAAAACACACTTAATCAAGGCGCTCATTGCTGAGATGCCCGATCATGAACGTATTGTTACAATTGAGTCAAGGTTTGAGCTTATGCTACAAAGGGATTTCCCTAAGAAGAATATCGTTCAATATGAGATCGTAGAAGACGACCCCGTTCACGATGGTCAGCAGGCTTTCAAGCTGGCATTACGCCAATCTCCGAAAAGAATCGTACATGCCGAGATTCGTGATGAGGATGCAAATCTGTATGTCCGAGCTTGTACACGAGGACATGCTGGCAGTTTAACCTCCGTTCATGTCCATGCTCTAGAGGATGTCCCTGACGCTATATTAGATATGTGCATGCAGGATGGGCGAGCAGTCAGTGCAAACCGTTTAGTGAAACGAATAACTGAATATGTAACACAGATTGGTGTGGAGATGGCGATTATCAATGGTAAACGAAAAATTATTAGAATGGGGGAGTACAATTACGTAGATGAGGAAGTGAAGGTTAGAAGTCTTGCCCTTTATGATGAGAATTCTGGAAATTGGAGCTTTCCCGATCGATTAAGTACTAGTGTAGTAAATCGAATTTTGAAGCATGATCATTTAGGATATGAACAGCTCATGTCAAGTGGAGTCATATGAAGATGATGCTTCTCATGCAAATTTCGTGGTTATCCATGTTGTTGGCTCTTACCTACATTTGTTTCAAGTATCTAATCATTAGTGTGATCAGTCAGTCAAACATCCGCTCAAGATTATCCAATAGGCTCCCTTCTATTGACCGTGGACATGTATGGTTCCTTCAACGGTATAAATTATTCATACATATATTGGACTTGCTTAGTTCGGTTTCATCCACCCTCCGTGTTAGTCAGTTTTTAATTATTGGCTTTCTGCTTGCGATGGGTGGAGTATTAATTGGCACCTTATTCTTTTCTAGTGTCAAAGGTGTACTATCCTTAGGCGGTATTCTCTTGTTAGCTCCGTATATTAGCTTACGTATGCGTTTATTGACGATACAGATGAAGAGTAGGATCAATTTTCTCCCTGCGATGGAGATATTCTATCAGTCTTACATTCTCTCTGAACATAAGAATATTCGTATGGTGCTCAAAAGCTCGATTGAAGAAAATCGAATGTTATATCCCATGAAAGGTGTATTCGAGCAGCTTTATCTAGGTCTAATGCTGAATAAGGATACAGAAGCTTGTTTACGGGTGTTTGCTCTTACTCTGGGAAACCATTGGGCAGACCATTTTATTAGTATATTACGATTTGGACTTACAGAAGGAGTAGATCTATCTATAAATCTTAAGGAGCTCATAGGAGATATGAGAAAGGCGCAACGAATGGACCAAGTAGAGAGAAACCGATTATTGGAAATTCGTATTGCTAACTTTTCTCCCATAGTCTTTCTTGTAGTTTTTCTTGCTATTAACTTCAGGATGGATCCAAGTAATGCTTATGCTTATTATGTGGTTTCCGATGTGGGCAGGGATATGCTACTTGATTCGATTATTCTAATCGGTGGTTCTTTCCTAATGGGGATCTATTTATCCTTGAGAAGAATGTAAGTATAGGAGGGTGAGTGCACTGACAACACAATCAGTATTCTTTAGTGGACTAAACTGGTTAACACAAGGGATTTTGTTTCTCTTCATATTTATAGCGATCTATTATTGTTCACAGGCGCTGTTCAATAAACGTCGGAGTAAAGGTATGTATTCTAGTGCATTGAGTTATCAGCATCAGCGGTGGTTTAGGCGTTTTAATAAACTGCTGCTTCTACCTGCTTCTACCACACGACTTATGAGGGAACGACAGCAGCTATTAACAGGATGTGGCTTTCCGTGGAAGGTTGAGACCTATCTAGCTCTAAAAAGAATACTGATTGTGACACTTTTCCTTGTGTTGATAGGCCTGTTCTACCTGGAAAGGCTTTATGGTTCATACAGCTTTAATCTAAGAGTTATAGAAATTCTGTTACTAGCCATCCTCATACTGATCATGCTGGACAAGCCTTTTTTAGAGTCATACATGCACCATCGTCGGCAGAAAATTATTAGTGATGTCTACATAGTTAGTCGTCAGCTGCTGTATTACACAGGCTCAACGATGAACCTACATACAAAGCTAGTTCGCTGCTTACCCTATGCAAATTCTATTCGCAATGAGCTCTATATGCTCACGAATGAATGGTATCACAATGCTGCATATGCGATTGGACGATTTAAGCAACATATTGGCACAGAAGAGGGTTACAGCTTCGCTGAGACTCTAAATTCGTTACGACAGCATGAGAATGAGCAATATTATGAGCTGCTCAGGCAGAGAGTGCTGGATTACAAAGAAAAACTCGAATTGAGCAAAGAGGGAAGAAGAGAGACGGTATCCTATCTACTATTTATAATGGCGGGCATACCTATTCTATTCACCTTTCGATTATTCATTTATCCTTGGGTGGCCGAAGGGCAGAAGCTTTTCGAGTCGTTAGGCTAAATAAATTGATCAATACTTTTAGGGGGTGAGAACATGCGAAGTATATTAGTGACAGTCATGATGCTGATTACTGTCACACAGTCGATAAACCTTTATATGATGGGCATTTAGTTCACGATCTAGTGTAATTGCTCACAATTTGACCACATCGGACATCAGAGCAGAGAATTTTTGACTGGCTTCGAGTTGCACCGTCTTAGTAACATGTAGGTATACGAGTCTTGTTGTTGCGTCGTTCTTGTGCCCTAAACGCTTCATAATGGCTTCTAAGCTAACGCCGGCTTCAGCCAATAAAGATGTATGTGTGTGTCGTAAAGAGTGTGGAGTGAGACGCTGGGGCAGTGTCATCCATTGTATGAGCCTGTCCATTCTTCTCTCGACGGTCCTACGTTTAGGCGGGTAGCCGTAAGCATCGTCAGTGCGACCAAATATAAACCCCGCATCATGGTAGGTCATTCGCTTAGACATCTTAAACTCGTTCTGTTTGGTGCGGTGTTTGTCCAACTCGGCTATGATCTTTGGATCAACATCGATTTCGCGTCGAGCTGATTTGGTCTTAGGCGATCCAACAACATACATAGTGGATACATCATCTGGATTATCTAGTGTTCCGTTAATGGAAATCGTATTGAGTGTAAAATCAATATCCGTCCATTTTAACACGCACACCTCACCGATTCGTATGCCGGTGTAAGCTAGGATGAGGAATATGAGATAATCATCATCAAGCCCTCTATGCTTAGCGAGTCGGAGGAATTCAACGAGCTGGTCCTTCTCCATGTATTTCGGTAGATCGGATTCACCGGTATCGGGAGCTACTGGAACTCTTGCAAATTCACTAGGATCAAGTTTAATCTCATCAAACTCACGAGCTTTGTGGAATATCATCTGAGCAACCCCGTGTATTCCTACCACCGTATTACGAGCCATTTTGGAGGACATATCTAATATTGCATCTTGGTACGATTTACGTGTTATGTTTCTCAGTTTAACTTTTGCGAAATACTTCTTTAAAGACATGATCTGATAGGTTCGCTGGCGAATCGATCCGTTCTTTTTGCCACTAGTACGGTATAGCTTCAACCATGTATCCGTAAATTGCTCGAAGGTTGTGTTGGATTCCTTAACGAAGGTTCCATTTGCTACATCAACTTCGATCTTAGCAGCTGCTATCTCTGCTTCTCGCTTCGTTTTAAATCCACTCTTGGTATCCTGGTCTCGTTCGCCTGTCACGGGGTTTCGACTGAGCTCAACAGTATACCCCCATGTTTTTCCGCGTTTCCGGATATAGGCCATATAGCCACCTCCTAAAATAGAATATATGTTCGTATATTGTAGCATAAAGCTGTAACTATTTAACTGTTATATTTTCACGGAATTACTTATACTGGGTAAACCATGGAAAACTTGTCTATATGGCAAGTTCAAAAGAGAGGAGGAGCAGATTACATCTACTCACTGCCGTTTGCCTTTTGGAACTGTAACCCACTGATAAAAATCTTCTGCATGGCAGTCAAGAACAAAAGCTGCAAGCACTGCATTTTCGTATGACATTTCTCGTTCGTTGCTTATCCAACGCGATACGGTGGACTCTGCAACACTCATGCGTCTAGCAAATTCAGCGGGCTTCAAGTCTCCAAGAAGTTCAGGCAATCGGCACCTCCCTTTTTGGAGAGCCATAGAACCTTCCTTTCTTATTGTGTCGAATCTTGTCGGAAAGTATTAGAACATTTGTTCGTATTTATGTGCTATAATCAGAACACCTTCCCACGGCTGCGGAAAACATAATCTTAGGTGGTGACCGATGAGAAAAGAATTAGAATTAACAGTAGTTGCCAAATCTTTAGGTGTAGATGCATCAACTCTTCGAGAAGACGCTCGTCATTTCATGGATCGTTTAGCTCTCAAAAATGCAATAATACCCTTAGCTTCCTCATCAGAAATGGAAACACCGTCCACTTTAAAGGTGTATCGCTCAAATAACTCTTGATCAGATAATTCTAAAACAGCTTGCGGTTCGGGATTTGTCCCGTTGCCGTAGGTTGTTTTTTGTTCGGCAACGACGTTCATTTTATATAGGTTAGAATCACTTTTTCCAAGTAGATAATCCGTAGTTGTCTCAAATAGATCAGCAAGTTGAGCGAGATGCTCACTTCCAAGGTTTCTCTTACCCTTCTCCAGATCGTAATAATAAGGTGAAGAAATACCTAGATGCTCCGCAACCTTCGTGCCACTAAACCCCTTTGCTTTTCTAACTTCTCGAATTCTCATTTTTAATTTAACACCCTTTCAGCTATTTGCTTACACGAATATAGCATAATAATTGTATATAGGCAATAAGCTGAGAGCTAAAAAAGCAAGTATTATCAAGCATATAGAAGAAAAATGAGTGTTTTGTCGAATAAATGAAGCTATTTGCTATATAATGTCGATTGATGATATATAGCAAATAGCTTAATATTGTTTTTACGGAGGTGGTATGAATGAATTTTTCGGAACGAGTTAAGGCGATTTTAACTGAGCGTGGCATGAAGGCAAGCGAACTGGCTCGGATTACCGGATATAGTGCGGCTTATATATCTGATCTACTTGCTGGTGAGCGTCGATGGAATCAAGATTCTATTGATCGAGTGTGCGAGGCGCTTGGTATAGAGGTTAATTTCTTTGTTAAAAGCGAGGTGTAGTTATGAACGAGTTGGACAACCTTCCTCACATCTTAACCGCACAGGATATCGCTAGTCATTTGCGAATCGGCAGAAAGCGAGTGTATGAACTTATGCAAACCTCGCCGAAACACGGCGGTATCCCATCTTTTTCAGTCGGCAAGTCGGTCCGTGTAGAAAAACGTGATTTTGTGAAGTGGATTGAAACAAGGAAGCGATCAGCTTAACCCCATCACCCACGAGAGGAGGTGAATACATATGAATGAACACTTAGGTCCACTGGACGAGTTTGTGAATGAGAGTAAGGGACTTGTCCATCACGTTGCTAAGCGCTTTAGTAATACGGCTAAGGCAAACGGATTGGATTACGAGGACATTGTGCAAGAGGGGTTCATCGGACTCATTAAAGCTTATAACCGTTTCGACCCTACTCACGGATGTGCTTTCTCATCCTTTGCCGTTCCTCACATCTGGGGTGCGATCAGTCTTTCGTTACGTGATTACGGTCCCTTTCAAGCTTATCGAAAAGAGAAGGAGATTGCTCGACAAATCTATCGTGCGGATCTCGATGATCACTCAGCTGCTGAAGTTGCTGAAAAGCTAGGTTGCACAGAGAAGCAGGCTACACACGCTATCCGTTTTCGGCAAACTACGGTTCTATCAACGGATTACCCAATAAGCATGGGCAGGGAGACGGTAGAGCTAAATGATATGCTGCCTGATCACGACGATCAGACTGGCGTGATGGTGGACGAGTTCTTATCTAAGTTAAATGCTAAGCAAGCTATTGCCGCTCGATTAAGGTTGCTGGGTGGAACACAAAAAGAAATTGCTAGAGCGATGGACAAGTCTCAAGCGCAGGTTTGTCGGTACATGGTTCAGATTGGTAAACGGTATTTGGAGGAGGTGGACAACCATGTGGAAGCAAGAGCTGCTGTATGTTAAGCGCAATTCGGCAGGTGTGATTATCGGCTTAAGTGAGAAGGATCCAGAAGACATTGATGAGGAGGTTGATGTAGATGCTCCAATCCAAGATTCTAGTAAGCGGGAAGATCACCAGAGTAGTAGGTAACATGGTGTATGTGCGTAATGGGGACAAGGTGGATGTATACAACACGGATTACTATCGGATCGTTGCGGAATAGCTTTTATACCCTGATAAGGAGGTGAAAAATAAATGTTGTTGATCAGTGTGCAGTTGGCGGTGTTACTTGGCTGGAGTTACTTATTCGTTATGTTTCTACTGGGTAGATTTACTCCATCGCGCTTAGGAATCGGGATTTTGTACGCGGTAGTTGTTTCAGCTATATTGCTAGATTTGATATCCAGTATTAGTGGGAGGTAGTTACATTGTCAGCAATATGGGGATTTATCGGAGGTTCATTCTTCGGAGCAACAATGGGTGTTATCATCATGTGCATATTTACTTACGGTAAAGGTTTGCCAGACGAGGAATATCCGCCTAAGGGACGTGCAACGGATAACGTAGAGTTCACCCCTGAACAGTTAGCTGAATTAAGGGCAATAAAATAGCCGCCTTTGCAGAGGCGACCACAAGTAAAACTATAATTACCGCTATTCTATCACGGATGTGCGGATATGGGAAGAGAGTTGAATCCGTGGACAAATTATCCCTAGATAAGCAGAAGTTGTTGGAGTGGTTGAAAGGTGAAGTGTTAATAACTGTATTCAACGATAGCAACCTATCCGTAATCAGGCAAACCGTTTATACAAACCTCATCGACAAAATCCAGACAGGGTCGTTTGATTCTTCTGATATTAGTTCAGAAACCCAATCGAAGATCAAACTACGTGTTGAGGAAATTCTGAAGGAGAAGGCTCAGGAACAACTCAACCTAGCTGTGGAAGTGTTGAAGTGGATTCGAGATGCAGGGACGGACTACCAAAGTATTAATAAAGCTAAAAATTTCCTATCCTCTCTATCCAAGGAGGTCTAGCCTAATGTTAGATCAACCCAGTTTAGACCAGCTTCAAGTCAAGGTGATCCAATTCCCTTTACACGACTGTGAAGTATGCGGTAGGAGAGTGTTGGTCCTCAAGCGCTGGAATGATCGCGAGGTCTGCTTGGAGTGTATCGAGGAGTTGTTGATCGATGTCGATTATCCGGAAAGGTGATCGGGTTCGCTTATTGCATTGGCATCTATATAAGGGTGATGTAATGCCTGACTTACCTGCTGAACAATGGACAGCTCAGATATTGGAAACATGGGGTACTAGTCAGACATTTGCAAAAGTAAAGCGTGATTATGATGGACGAGTGTTGCCGGTCTTGGAGAAGGAATATGAACAAATCAGCGACCAGGATACGGCAAATGCTCCAGCGGTGAGAAGTAAGAGAACAACAGAAGCTCGACCAACGGATGAGCCGGTCTTGTTTTAACTAAATAGAAGAGAAAGGAATGATCGCATGATCAAGATCAATAAGCTCGAGATAGAAAATATAAAACGTGTTAAAGCAGTCAAGATCGAGCCTACCGCAAACGGATTGACTATTGTTGGTGGCAAGAATAATCAAGGTAAAACCAGTGTGCTAGATGCCATAGCTTGGGGATTGGGAGGCAATAAGTATAAGCCGAGTCAAGCCACACGTGAGGGTTCGATCATACCGCCTTACCTCCATATCGTATTGTCCAACGGCTTGATCGCTGAACGCAAAGGGAAGAATTCGGAACTGAAGGTGATCGACCCGAATGGAGAAAAAGGAGGGCAGCAGCTGCTCGATAGTTTTGTTGAAGAGTTGGCCATCGATCTCCCGAAGTTTATGAACTCTACCAGCAAAGAAAAAGCGAATACCTTACTGCAGATCATCGGTGTTGGGAACAAGCTCCACGAGTTGGAACAGAAAGAAAAGGAGGTGTATAGCCAGCGGCTCACGATTGGTCAAATTGCTGACCAGAAAGAAAAGTTTGCCAAGGAACAAACCTACTATCCGGATGCTCCCAAAGAACCTGTATCCGCATCTAGTCTGGTTCAGCAGCAACAAAGCATCCTTGCTAAGAATGGTGAGAATCAACGTAAGCGACAACAGCTTACGCAAATTCAAGCCTTGTATGCAAGCCAAGGGCAAGAGATCGAGCGTCTGACAACTCAGCTAAATGAAGCAAAGCTTAAGCATTCGCAAACTGGAATTGATTTAGAAACAGCACAAAAGTCAGCGGTCGATCTGCACGATGAATCGACCGAGGAACTAGAACGCAATATCCAACAGATCGACGAAATCAATCGAAAGGTCAGAACGAATCTGGATAAGGATAAAGCTGAAATAGATGCGAGCGACTACCGCACACAGTATGACGCACTGACGACCTCCATTAATGAGGTTCGAAATCAGAAGACTGATCTCTTAACGAATGCAGAGCTTCCACTTGATGGCCTATCCGTTGAAGATGGCGAGTTAATCTACAACAGCCAGAAGTGGGACAACATGAGTGGATCCGATCAGCTTAAAGTATCGACTGCCATTGTTCGAAAGTTAAAGCCTAATTGTGGATTCATCCTCCTGGACAAGCTCGAGCAAATGGATCTCGAATCATTGCAAGAGTTCGGTCAATGGTTAGAGCAAGAAGGTTTACAAGCCATTGCTACAAGGGTAAGCACCGGGGCAGAATGTAGCATTCTGATTCAAGACGGTTATGTGGTTGGTCAAGAAGATATTGTATTGCAACAGCCACCGGGTGAAATCGATCCTGGACCAACATGGAAAGTGGGAGAGTTTTAATTGGGCTCGGTTATCGATTTGACTGGTCAGATATTCGGGCGCCTAACCGTTGTAATGCGAGATGGCACAAAATGCAGTCATCCGTTGTGGCTTTGTATCTGTGAATGCGGCAACAAGACAAGGGTAATCACTAGTGATCTAAGAGGCGGTAAAACCCAATCTTGCGGATGTTTGAGAAAAGAAAAGGCAGCATTACAAAGCCACGTAGCAGGAATGGTACGTGGAAGGCAAATGACAAAACACGGTAAAGCCGGAACGCGACTATATAACGTTTGGAAGGGAATGCGAGATAGATGCAATAATCCAAATAACCAAGATTACGAAGATTATGGTGGTCGAGGAATTCGAATATGCGCCGAATGGAATGATTTCGAAAATTTTTATGAGTGGGCAAAAGGTAGTGGCTACGACTCTACAGCACCGTTTGGAACGTGCACAATTGACCGAATTGAGGTAAACGGTAACTACTTTCCGGGAAATTGCAGATGGACTGGAATGAAGGTACAAGCGTTAAATCGAAGACCAAGACGTAGAAAGGTGGCGCACATATGAACATAACAAAAGGAAAAGTGGACAAATCTCAAAAATGTGTAATTTACGGTCCAGAAGGCGTAGGTAAAACTTCTTTCGCTTCTCAATTCCCAGAACCATTATTTATAGACACCGAAGGGAGTACCAGCCATATTGATGTTGCTCGTTTGGATAAACCTACGAGTTGGACAATGTTACTGCAACAAATTGATTATGTGAAACAGAATAGATCTTGCAAAACATTAGTCATTGACAGCGTTGATTGGGCTGAACGTTTAGCAATTGAATTTGTAACAAGCAGAGCCAATAAAGAAAGCATTACAAGCTTCGGGTATGGAGAAGGTTTTATTCAGCTCGAAGAAACGTTTGGTAAATTTTTAAATAAGTTATCTGATTTGATCGAAGTTGGAATAAATGTTGTTTTGACTGCGCATGCAAAAATAATAAAGTTTGAGCAACCGGATGAGATGGGAGCTTACGACCGTTGGGAATTGAAGTTAGGCAACAAAACCACAGCTAAAACAGCGGCGTTAACAAAAGAATGGGCAGATTGTGTTCTTTTCATGAATTACAAAACGTTCAGCGTAGCCACGGATTCTAAGGGGACAAAGCATAAGGCACAAGGTGGCGTTCGCACGATCTATGCGACACACCATCCGGCATGGGATGCGAAGAACCGTCATGGCTTGCCAGATGAATTCCCGATGGAATACTCCCGCATTGCGCATCTCTTCAAAACTGACTTGCCAGTTACACAGACAACTGCTCCAATCGTTGAAACTGTAATACCTGTAATTACTCAGCAGCCGGAACCAACACAAGCACCAACACCAACGGTTACAACAGAAACACAATCAATAGATCCGAATATCCCTCAGTCATTAAAGGATTTAATGACGCAGCACAAGGTGACCGAACAAGAAATTCAGATCGTGGTTAGCAAGAAAGGCTACTACCCGGAGGATACACCGATCACGAACTATGATCCTACGTTTATCAACGGCGTATTGGTGGCAGCGTGGCAACAAGTGTACGGCATGATTACCGATTTCAGAAAGACATTACCGTTTTAACAATACATCATTGGGAGGAACTACACATGAATCAAGAGAGAGAATTAGGTTGGGACGATGAGATTGAAAAGGACGGTGGGGACTTTATCGTCCTCCCCTCTGGTGACTATAACTTCACGGTTATGAAGTTCGAACGTGGCCGTTTTACTGGTAGCGATAAAATGCCAGCTTGCAATCAAGCTAAATTAGAAATTGCTGTACATTCTCCCGAACATGGGGACGTGGTTGTTTTTAACAATCTACTTCTTCATACAAAGACTGAAGGGTTACTGTCTAACTTTTTCGCTGGCATTGGCCAGAAGAAGAAAGGCGAAAAGTTGAAAATGAACTGGAATGCAGTAACTGGCGCAAAAGGACGTTTGAAGCTAGAAATCAATAAGTTTACTGGTAAAGATGGCGCAGAACGTACCAATAACCAAATTAAATCATTCTATCCCTATGAGGAAAATACTCCGCAGCAAGGTGGATTCACACCAGGGCAATTTTAGGGGGTCATCTGTATGCAACTTAGAGATTATCAACAGGCAGCGCGAGAATCTATACAGAATGAGTGGGCAAAGGGAATCAAGAAAACATTACTTGTCCTTCCCACTGGCACCGGTAAGACGATCGTATTTTCAAAGGTTATCGAAGATCGGGTAAAAAAGGGCGAGCGTGTTCTCGTCCTTGCCCATCGGGGTGAATTACTAGACCAAGCTGCAGATAAATTGGAACAAAGCACAGGTTTGAAATGTGCGACTGAAAAAGCAGAACAAACCTCGATTGGCAGCTGGTATCGCGTCGTTGTCGGAAGTGTCCAAACCATGATGAGAGAAAAGCGCCTTGATCAATTTGATAATGACTTTTTCGACACAATCATTATTGACGAGGCTCACCACTGTATCTCGGATAGCTATCAACGTGTATTGAATTACTTTGATGCCAATGTATTAGGCGTAACCGCTACACCAGATCGTGGCGATATGCGAAACCTTGGTGCTTACTTTGAAAGCCTAGCGTATGAGTATTCGCTACCAAAAGCCATCAAGGAGGGCTATCTCAGCCCGATCAAGGCAATGACCATTCCGCTGCAGATCAATTTATCAACGGTTGGTCAACAAGCAGGAGATTATAAGACAAGCGATCTCGGTACAGCGTTGGATCCTTATCTAGCATCCATAGCCGCCGAAATGGAGAAGGTAGCCAAAGATCGAAAGATAGTCGTTTTTCTTCCCCTCGTCAAAACGAGTCAGAAATTCACCGAATTATTAAATCAGGCAGGCTTCAAAGCGGTAGAAGTCAACGGGGAATCCAAAGACCGTGCAGAAATATTAGCGGACTTTGATAGTGGTAAATACAACGTACTATGTAATTCAATGTTACTTACTGAGGGTTGGGATTGTCCGAGTGTTGATTGTGTCGTTGTCTTAAGACCAACAAAGGTACGTTCTCTATATAGCCAAATGGTGGGGCGAGGTACCCGACTGTTTCCAGGTAAAAGTGAATTGCTATTACTAGATTTCCTATGGCATACGGAGCGTCATGAATTATGCCATCCTGCACATCTCATCGCAGAAAATGAAGAAGTAGCTCAGGCCATGACCAAACAAATTGAAGAAGCTGGCATACCACTCGATTTAGAAGTAGTGGAGAAACAAGCTACTGAAGATGTCGTGTCACAACGCGAGGAAGCATTAGCCAAGCTGCTACAAGAGATGAAGAGTCGGAAACGAAAGCTAGTGGATCCATTGCAATTTGAAATGAGTATTCAGGCTGAGGATCTATCAAGCTATGTACCGTCATTCGGTTGGGAAATGGGTCCGCCAAGTGATGCGCAGGTCAAAACGCTCGAGAAGCTAGGTATCCTTCCTGAAGCGATCGAAAATGCCGGTAAGGCATCTAAGCTATTAGAGAGACTGGACAAGCGCCGAGAAGAAGGGTTAACCACACCTAAGCAGATTCGGTTCTTGGAGCAACGAGGGTTTGATCATGTGGGTACGTGGTCCTTTGATAAAGCTAAAAGTCTAATAGATAGAATCGCGGCGAACGGATGGAGAGTTCCGGAAGGAATTAACCCGCAGGAATATCGAGCGGAATAACGGGAACAGAAGAGGTGAAGGTATGAATTTCAGCTGGCGTGAAGCGAAGCTCAATCAACTCTATTTAATTGCCTATTCGGATGATGAAGAAATGGCGCTTGCCAGTGATCGAAGGGAAGCAGCAGAAGAATTGCTACGTCGTAAGAAATCTAAGCGAAAGCATCAACGAGTGCAGCATAAGATAAAGGCTGTGCGGTGATGGAAACTCAAATGAAGTGGGGATCCATGTATGCGCTCCTGGAAGACGGAGATCAGCTCGAGCAATCCATTATTCAACTCGGTGAGTATCTCCTTACTCCAGGTGATCGGATAACGCGGATCGGTAAGAAGAAGCGTTCCATGTTCGAGATGCAGGATGGTTATTATCTCGTTTATCAAGGCTTGTGTGACCTTACATTGTTATTCACTTCCGAGCCGACTGGTTGTGATGGAAAGCCATGGTATTACGGATTTAAGTATATCGATGCTACCACGTTGCTTATAGGCAGCCACAAAGGGTGCTGTGATATCAAAGTAGATGAATTAGTTTTTGCAACGTGAACAGTTGACGCAAAGTGTGCAACAGAAAGGATGATGAAAATGGGAGTTAGACAAGACTTAGACGAGCTTGACGAATGCAGAAATGTAGATCCAGAGAAGGTGTACCCGAGCAAAATTGCGGTTGTCTATCCTGAGGGAAGTTTATTGCAGCATGTGGCTATATTTGCTTTTAATCATCTTGCGGATGCGTTAGATAAGCAACCGGAACTAGCATCTGAACTGGCGAGGGAATACGGAGTAAGTGAAGTTGAATTGTATGAAGCGGTCGAGACATTGCATACCGAGAATTGAGGTGAGAGATGCAGCGATTAATCTATGTTGCAGGAGTGAATCGCAAGCATCTTGCAGCGGCAGCACAAGAAGTACCTGCATGGCTCTTGTCTGCAACTCTGCTCCGCAAGTATCCGGGATGGGTAGAGCAGTACATGACACGGGACAGGTTAATCAGATGGGATCCCGGAACGTTTAGTGCGGATGCAATCAGCTACCGAGGTTATCGTGAGTTCCTCCATCAGCATCTGAAGCCATGGCATGACTATCTCCAGTATGACGAGATTGGTGATCCGGAAGCTACAGCGTGGTACTTGCAGGATATGCGCCGACATGGGATGAGCCCGATTCCGATTATGCAAGGTAATGCTTATCACCTACTCAAGACTGAGCGACATCTTGCGATAGGCGGGCTTGTCAGGTTGCCGGAGGCGCAACGATCTGAATACCTTGACGAGATATTTTACGAGTACAAGCCTACTGGTCGTATCCATCTGTTGGGGATGATGCAACACAAGTGGTTTGCTCCGTATACAGCCGTCGAGGGCGACAATACGAGTTGGATTCCGCGGGATGAGTGGAATAGACGGAAGTCGATTGAAGAATGGATGTTGGAATATGGGGAGCAATGGATTCCTTATCAGCCTAGAGAAACGTATCAAACAAAATTATTCGCGTGATGCGCAGTACGAAAATTTTATGAAGGAGGAATCGATAGATGAAAAGTTCATTAGGTGATTTGAACAACCATCTATTTGCTCAGCTAGAAAGGTTGAGCGAGGAAGATCTCACAGGCGAAAAGTTGATAGAGGAGATTAATAGAGCTAAGACCATT
>Ga0101941_1001128_pt1 | contig 23714 bp, 22 predicted proteins | sample DewCreD2012metaG_3_FD_75242 | JGI IMG/M metagenome (GOLD analysis project Ga0101941, IMG submission 75242) | Hot spring sediment bacterial and archeal communities from British Columbia, Canada, to study Microbial Dark Matter (Phase II) - Dewar... ...
AATTTATTAGTTTTATGGGGGGTTTTAATAGGGGGGCTTTGCCCCCCTGATGCCGAAAAACGGGTATTTTAAAGCCGAAGACTTAATTTCAGGGTGGGTGGGGAAAATAAGAAATAATCGTAATTTTGGAATTATTGGACAAGGCAATAAAGCATAATTTAAGTCCTTTAAAATTTTCAATCTTTAAAAGGAGGTTCAAAAATGAAAATTACAATAAGTGTAATAAAAGCAGATGTAGGAGGTTATGTGGGACATTCATCAACGCATCCAAAGCTTATAGAAGCATGTGAAGAAAAACTACAATCAGCGAAGGAGAAAGGGTTAATTATAGATTACTTTGTAGGTAGAGTTGGTGATGATATAAACCTTATAATGACACATAATTATGGTCCTGACAATGAACAAATTCATAAACTTGCTTGGGAAGCATTCAAGGAAGCGACTAATGTAGCAAAAGAACTAAAATTATATGGAGCAGGACAAGATTTGTTGTCAGATGCATTTAGTGGAAATGTTAAAGGTATGGGTCCTGGTGTTGCAGAAATGGAAATAAATGAAAGACCATCTGAGCCGATAATAGTATTTATGGCTGATAAAACATCTCCAAGTGCTTGGAATATACCACTTTATGAAATGTTTGCTAATCCTATGAATACATCAGGATTGGTAATTGATCCTTCAATGCATGAAGGATTTGAATTTGAAGTTTTAGATGTTAAAGAAGGTGAAACTTATAGAATTCCTACCCCAGAAGGTTTATATGATTTATTAGCTTTAATAGGAGGTATTTCAAGATATGTAATTACAAAAGTTTTCAGAAGAAAAGATAAGGAAATCGCAGCTGTTGCTTCAAGCCAAAAGTTATCACTTATAGCAGGAAGATATGTTGGTAAAGACGATCCAGTTATGATTGTAAGAGCACAAAGTGGATTTCCAGCTGTTGGAGAGATATTAGAACCATTTGCAAGGCCATTTATTGTAGAAGGTTGGATGCGTGGTTCTCATATGGGACCATTAATGCCAGTTGCTATGCATCAAAGTAATGTATCAAGATTTGATGGCCCTCCAAGAGTAGTAGCTCTTGGATTTCAACTCTCTAATGGCAAACTAATTGGACCAAGAGACTTATTTGATGATCCTGCATTTGATGAGCCAAGAAGAATTGCATATGAAATAGCAAACTTAATGAGAAGGCAAGGCATATTTGAACCATCAAGATTACCCGAAGATGAACTTGAATATACAACACTGCCTATGATTATATCAAAATTAAAAGGAAAAGATGTAAAGAAAGTAGAACATTCGGATGTAGATTGAAAATTCCTAAACATATTGCAATTATAATGGATGGAAATGGACGATGGGCTAGTGAAAGAAATCTTCCGAGAATAATAGGACATAAAGTAGGCTCTGAGTCCGTTAGAGAAATTATTAGAGTTTGCTTAGAATTAGGAATAAAGTATTTAACCTTATATTCATTTTCAACAGAAAATTGGCAAAGACCAAAAGAGGAAATAAAAGGTCTAATGGAGCTATTAAAATTTCTATTAAAAAACGAAGTAGATGAATTGAGTAAAAGAGGTGTTTCGATTAGAGCAATTGGAAAATTAGATTACTTACCAAATGATGTAAAAGATGAACTATTTAAAGCTATTGAAAAAACAAAAAATAACAATAAATTAAAACTATACTTGGCACTTTCTTATGGTGGAAGACAAGAAATTTTAGATGCGGTTAATAAAATTATAAAATCAAAATTAAAATCTATTGATGAAGAAAATTTTAGAAATTTTTTATATGATCCAACGCTTCCAGATCCCGACCTTCTTATTAGAACAAGTGGTGAATATAGAATTTCAAACTTTTTATTATGGCAAATAAGTTATTCAGAATTATATTTTACAAAAACACTATGGCCAGAATTTAGAAGAGAAGAATTCATAAAAGCAATAGAAGATTATTCAAAAAGAAAAAGAAAATTTGGAAAAGTAATTTAAGTCCTTTAAAATTTTCAAACTTGGGCCCGTAGCTCAGTTGGTTAGAGCACTGGATTTTTAATCCAGGGGTCCCGGGTTCGAATCCCGGCGGGCCCATTATGAGATTTTTATTACCTATCATTACTATTATTTTAATTGCTTGTTCTTCAAGTCCAAAAAAAAGTGAAGAAATTATCATTGCTGATAGTTTAAAAGTTTCTGGAAAAATATATATTGATTCCTCTATGCAAACTGTTCAAAATTGGACATTATATGCAACTTATGATGGAAACTTAACAATAAGTGGTCCAACAATAAACTCAAATTCAAAGACAATAACATTTGATACAATTAAAATAGGTATTCCAAGTGGTCATGAAAACGGCATAATTAGATTTTCTGTTAAAGTAAATGGAATAAAGGAAACTCGTTCTTATTTTTGTTCAGGACAAACACCTGACACGTTTAAAGCAAATTTAAAAGTTTTTCAAAATGTTGAAATATATGCAAATAGCTGTGCTTATAATTAATGAAAATTGTAATAGATACAAGTGTTATAACAAATCCTTATAGCTTTAAGGAAATCTCAAATTCAATAGAAGGTGCAGTAAATTGGTTAATTGAAAAATTAAAAAATAATAAAGAAATTAAAGTTTATTTAACACCAAACACACTAAATGAAATTTCAACATTTATAAAAATTCCTGATATATTCCAAAAATTTTTTAGAGTTAAAACACCAAATAGATATAAAGTGAAAATTCCAGGTATTGTTTTATATAATTTTCTGTCAGAAATAAGAGATAGAATAAATAGAGGTTTAAGGGTTAGTGAAAAAGCAGTTAGAGAATTTGAAGACAAAGATAAAGCAATAAAGTATTTAAGAGAAAACTATAGAAGAGTAATGAGAGAAGGAATTATTGATTCAAAAGAGGATGCAGATACAATTTTACTTGCTATTGAGCAAAAAGCAATATTATCAACAGCAGACGAAGGACAAATTAAATTAGCCATGGATTTAGGAATTGAAATTATTGAACCACAAAAATTTTATAGTTTATTTCTATGAGTTATGATATTGCTTATATAATTATAGAATCTGGAAAAGGTGGGGATGGAATTGTTCATTTTAGAAGGGAAAAATATGTTCCAAGAGGAGGACCAGATGGTGGAGATGGAGGAGATGGTGGAAATGTTTATATTGTTGGTGATGAAAACTTAACATCATTATTACATTTCAGGAAGAAGAGTTATTTTAAGGCTGGTGATGGTGAAAATGGAAAACCTAAAAATATGAAAGGAAAGAAAGGAAAAGATATTTATATAAAAGTACCAATTGGAACAGTTATATATAATAGAGAAACAAACGAAAAAATTGGTGAGATATTATATCATAATCAAAAAATTTTAATTGCGAAAGGTGGAAAAGGAGGAAAAGGAAATAGTGCTTTTAAAACACCAGAAAACAGAACCCCTCAAATAGCTGAAAAAGGAGAACCTGGAATAAAATTAAAATTGAAATTAGAACTTAAAATTATTGCTGATGTTGGAATTGTTGGATTTCCTAATGCTGGCAAATCAACACTTTTGAATGCCATAACAAATGCAAGAAGTAAAATTGGAGATTATCCATTTACTACAATAATTCCAAATTTAGGTGTTATTTATGATGACTATTATAATAGGGTTACAATTATAGATATTCCAGGAATTATTGAAGGAGCAAGTGAAGGAAAGGGCCTTGGAATTGAATTTTTAAGGCATATTGAAAGAGTTAAAATAATTATATTTTTATTAGACCCAACACAAACTTTAATTAATGAGCAATTTTATAAGTTAAAAAATGAAATAATTAAATATAATCCAAAAATTCTTGAAAAACCATTTTTAATCGTTATAAACAAAATTGATATTGTAAATGAAAATGAAATTCCAAATGAAATAGAAGGATATGAAGTTATTAAAATTTCAGCAAAAGAAAGAATAAATTTAGAAAAGCTAATTGAAAAAATTAAAGATAGTTTAAAATTCTAGCACTTTTTTATGGAACAATAACCTTTACCCTCCTATTTCTAATTTCAATTAAATAAGCCCCTTGATATAAGCTTACCATCAATAGAATATATTTTGTAATACATATTTGTTTTGAATACAATTTTGTTTTTTCTAATTTCAAAGCAGTTTTCATAATTTTCAGAATTTGAGAGAGGCGTTATAATACAGCTTAAACCACTAAATGTAAGTCCTGTCGTTACTGATACCGCCCATCCATCATGTGTAAAACCCCAAGGACCAATTCCATAATACCCACTTTGGATCATCCTCTGCCCAATCAACAATTTCTGTATTTAAATTAAATGGAGTTCTATTTAAGCAGCTATTTCCTGCACTATCAAATTTAATTACTACACCTGAAACTTCTTCCCAAGTATTATTGCCTATAGTTCCAAACATGATAATATCATTATTGAAATTTTTCACAATAGCTCTATTTAAATTTTCATGAATAAAGAAAAATGGATAAGAAGGATTTGGAATATCATAATAATACCCCCATTTGAAATTCCCAAGTGTATCTACTTTAATTAAGAATGGCTTCCCAAAAATAACTTTTGGTGGAATTTGACACTCATAGTAGTTGCCCATAAAAGTAGCAACACATGTACTATCTATGTACTTTACACCACCTATAATATAACTATCTCCAATCCTAAGAATTCCAAAAATTTTAATTTGATGATTTAAATAATTATTATAAATAAGACTATCAATTTTTCTACAAACTGACTTCCTAATCCCTCCTCTTGTCCAATTAACTCCTGGAAAAACTAATCTTTTAGCCCATATTAAATTCCCATTATTATCAAACTTGATAATAAAAATCCTATCTTGCTTATAAAATACCCAATCATAAAGCCAACCCATCGTCGGGTGCTTACACCACGTTGAATCGTACCATAATCCTCCATTTGCTACAATAACAAAACCATTATTCTCAACCAAAATGTCAATACTCTTTCCATTTAGAAGATTATTATTTTTATCACCAGCTAAAACAGTATACAGTTCAGGATCATAGAACATTGGAGGTAAATTGCCTCCTATCCACTCTTTCAAATAGTTTGAAAATATACTAACCCTATAAGATTTAGCCCAATAATTAAATGGATTTTGTGTATTGAAGAAAAATAAATTAAATTTTCCTCTATTTGAGGTAAAGAATTGATGGGTTCTATTATAATAAAAAGTGTTTAGTAATAAGTAGAGAATGAATGTATCATTTTTAACCTCTCCTCTGGTACTACTAAATAATAAATTACTATTGACATTAGCAGGACCTGTCCAAAAGTAATTTACACCTGAACCTATATTTATACTTGTAAAGAAAGCTCCATGAAATTTATAAAAACTACCATCTGGACTTACTCCAAGGCCCCAACCAAAAAGTTTTCCATCTGAAAGAATATAAGCATCAAATCCCAAACCATCTCTATTTGATGTACTTTGTAAATTATACAAAGCAATAGGATTTAAATTTGTGTCAAATATCATATAAAGAGGGTCAGAACCGTAAACTGTAGTTTCATCAAAATTAACATATCCAAATCCAACAATCCTTTGATAATTATTTATGGGAACTAATTTAAAAATTTCCAAATATCTTGTACTTGAAGAACTTATACCAAATGCCTTATGACTTATGATATTGCCAAGACTATCAAGCTTCACAAGTGTATTATATTCTAAATTTCCAGTAAAACCATTTGGCCATGGTCCATGCATTACAAGAATGTAATTTCCACTTGGAAGAGGGACTAAACTTGTCACATAATTAAAAATACCCTGAAAATTCAACTCCCTATAAAATAGTGCATTAAAAGTTATCAAAAGCATATTGAAATTTTAAAACAACTATCAATTTTCATTAAGCAATTAAAACATTAGTATTTACGAGCATTTTAAAAACACTAAAAATGTTATTATCACTTTACTTTATAATTTTCAATTTTATGAAACAAACTGATATTATAAAGAAATTTAAAGCTTATGAAATGATAAAAAAAGGCTATAAAATAAGGGAAATTTCAAGAATTTTAAAATTAAGTCCAGCAACAATTTCAAGGATTAAGAAAAATAATAGTTTTTTTGAATATAACAAGGAAGCATATAAAATTTATATTTATTTTGAGAAGAACCCATTTCTGAATCTAAAAGATTTATCAAAAATCTTTAAAATGCCAGTCTCTACTATTTATTTTAAACTTTCGCTTTATGATATTTATGGATTTAAAGAAAATAAGCAAATAACTCAACTTGTCTGTTATTTATTTGAAAAGAATGATTTGAAAAATTTAAAAAAATTCCTAAAACACTTTATTCCTTCAAATGAAAAAGATTATGAAATGTTATTAAAAATTCCCGATAATTTATTGCCTCTTAATTTATTAGTTTATAAGTTTTCTTATATTTATTCAAGAATTTTTCACTCTAAAACAATTTTAATAACAACAAAGGAGATGATATTTAGAATAAGGAAATATAAAAATTTAGCATTAAAAAGAAAATTTTTGCTAACTTATTATAGCTTATTTATCCCAGAAATTATGTTTTTAAGAGCAAGCGAGAATTATGATGAAATAAAAAAAATTTTTAAAGAACATTTAAAAGAATTTTTAAAACTACCTGAACAAATTAAAAAACCAATTTTATTGTTGATTTTAAATAGTCTTTATTACGATATTGAAGTTTATAAAACATTATTTCCTATTTTTTCAAGATGGGTTAAGTCATATAAAAACTTAAAAGATAATGAGCTTTCAAAACTTATATATTCTATCCTCGTAAGTTTAGGACATATCAAAAAAGCATATTTATTATTTAAAGATGAAAAATTAAAATTTCATTTAGGAAACTTTGAAGAATTTTCAAGAATTCCAGATGATAGTATTTATTTTAAAATTCTAAAAGCTTTATCCTACTTTTTAAAAGGGCATCATTTGAGATTTGTATTAGAAATAAAAACCATAGAAATTGATATTAAAAATAGGGAATTTGATGATGATAACTATAAATTGGCAAAAGCATTTGCTCTTTATATTGAAGGAAAATTAAAAGATGCTAAAAATTTCATTTTACAAATTAAAAAACCTACATTTTTAGCAATTTTAAACAAAGATTTAAATTTAATTGTCAAACATAGAAAACAAGACTTAGTTGCAAAGTACATTATAAAAGGTTGGATAAAAAGAGCATATGAGATAGCTAAAAGACATGGTCTTATTTCTAACTTCTTAATCTATAAATTCATAAAGGAAAAGTTCGCTTAGACAAAACAGGGAGTTTAAGGGGGGCGAAGCAAAAACAAAACATTTTTTCCTTTAAACTTTAAGAATGACTGAAATATATTCTAATGGATATATAAAGAATGAACAATTTATTGAGGTAATAAGGAAATTAGATGAATTTGCAAGGAGGGAGGATTTAGACAAATGAGGATAAGGCTTGAAAAGAGAATTGAAAGACTTGAAAAAATGATTTTAGGACTTTCCATAACCCCCATTTCAAGTATTTTAATGTTTTTTATTTCTAAAATATTTTTACCTTAAAAATTACCTAAAAACCTTTAAAATTTTAAAAATGACAAAAAGTCCATTTTCAAATAAAGTTTTTAGTGGAAAGTACTTATTAAAAGAAGAAATAGCAACAAGTCCATTATTTCATGTTTATAAAGGAATTCATCAATTTTTAAATAAGGAAGTAATTATAAAAATTTTTAGAATTGACATTATTAGGGATCAAAAAGATGTTCAAATACTAAAAGAAACAGCAGTTGAAGTTTTGGAACAATTAAGACAAGTTGCAGGACTTGAAGGTCATCCAAATATAAATTGGATACTTGATATTGATAAAGAAATGGATGGAAAAATTTTATACTTTGTAATTGATTATTTACCTGAGGATTTAAGAACATTAATAAGGAAAAGAGGAAAGCTAAGTTTGGAAGATGCTTTTCACATAACAGAAGACATTTTAAATGCATTAGTTTATGTTCATTCACATGGAATTGCTCATAAAAACTTAAAACCTGAAAATATAAGATTTAAAGATAATAATGTAATAATTACCGATTTTGGACTTGGATATATTGCACAAAAAGCAATAAGGAAATTGAAACTTTCGGGATTTTTATCTGCTCCAACTTGGATATCTCCAAGAGTTTTAAGAGGAATAGATATTACGCCATATGAACTTGATTTATATTCTGTTGGAGCATTGCTGTACTACATGCTAACAGGGAAGCCACCTTATGATGAAGAAGATATTGCCAAAACCCATGCAGAAAAACTATCCAATAAAATAGAACTTCCGAGTTTAATTAATCCAAATATTCCAAAAAAATTAGAAAAATTTATTTTAAAAGCGCTTGAATTGGAAGATGAATTATTTACAAGTGCGGAGCAGATGCTTGAAGAATTATATGAAGCATTTTCAGAAATTCAAAGTTTTTCTTTATTTGTTGTTAATGAAGTAAGAGACGGTAAGAAAATTAAAAGAGAAATTCAAATGAATGAAACATTTAATGTGAAATTAACTGATATTTATGTTCCAATTTTCGTTCCAGCGGGAAGTGATGGTGAAATTATTCTAAAATTTAATAATAATTTTGATTTTCTCTTTGATATAAATTTTAATCCAAATGTAAATTTTGAAACAGGTTATAAAAACAATGAATTTTTTATTAAATTTCAAACTTCCAAAAATTATTATGGTGTAATTAGCTTAAAAATTCAGATAAAAGACAAATCCTCAAATCACCTATTAAAAAACCCAATTGAAATTCCAATTTTAATCCTTCCAACGGAGAATATAGAAAAGGAGGTTAAGTTTTAGTGTTTGATAGTGCATTGAGGAATTTACTTTTATCACTTTCAAATAATAAAAATTTTGAAAAATTTTTAATTAATTCTAAAATTACAAAAAAATTTGTAAATAGATTTGTAGCAGGTTATAATTTAGATTCTGCTCTTGAAATTTTAAATAAACTAAATAACCTTAATATAAGAGTTACTTTGGATTATCTTGGTGAAAGTGTTTTGGAGAAAAAGGAAGCGGAAAAGACGTTTCTTGAATATATGAATATATTAAAAAATATAAAAAGTGAAAATTCAATATCTGTTAAATTAACAAGCATTGGTCTTGATATTGACAAAGAAATGGCTTACAATTACCTTAAAGAACTTGTCAAAGTTTCAAATTTTATAGAGATAGACATGGAAAGCTCAAAATATACACAAATAACAATTGATTTTTATAAAAAATTAAAAACCGAATTTCCAAATAAGAAAATAGCTATTGCTATTCAATCTTATTTAAAAAGAAGTCTTAATGATGTTAAAGAATTATTAAATTATAATCCAATTATTAGACTTGTAAAAGGAGCATATAAAGAACCAAAAGAGATAGTATATGAAAAAAAAGTTGATGTTGATAAAAATTATATTGAAATTCTAAAACTTCTTCTTGAAAAATCAAACTATACCCTTATTGCTACACATGATGAGAAAATTATAAATTTTGTTAAAAAGATGAATATAAATAAAGAGAAATTTGAATTTCAAATGCTATATGGTATAAAGTTTGATTTATTATTACAACTAAAAAATGAAGGTTATAAAACTGCTATTTACCTTCCATATGGAACGCACTGGTACCCTTATTTCATGAGAAGATTAGCGGAAAGACCTGCTAATTTAGGATTTTTGATCAAAAACTTGTTTTCTAAATAACTTTTATCCAAACTTCCCTACTTCTTGGACCATCAAATTCACAAAATAATATGCCTTGCCATTTACCCATTTTTATTTCTCCATTTTCTAAAATTAACATTACAGATGAACCAATCAAACTTGCCTTAATGTGAGCCTCGGCATTACCTTCAAGATGTTTGTATTTTAAATTACTTGGTACTAACTTATCCAAAATATTTAAAATATCTACACCAACCATAGGATCATAACTTTCGTTTATTGTAATAGCAGCAGTTGTATGAGGAACATAAACTAAAACAAATCCATCATTTTTGTTTAACTTACTAATAGCATCTTTAACAGCATTTGTAATATCAATAATTTCAACTTTTGATGTTGTTTTTATATTTAACTTAATCATAAGCTTTTTATTAAAGCGGTTATTAAAATGTTTATTAATGATACTGGAATTAAGAACTTCCAAGAGAAGGTCATAAGTTGGTCGTATCTAAATCTTGGAAATGTCCATCTAACCCAAATAAAAATATAGCAAAGAATAAAAACTTTTATAAAGAACCACCAAAATCCACTTTTAATAGGACCATGCCAACCGCCCAAAAATAAAACCGTCATAATAGAAGATGAAATTATTATATGAGCATATTCACCTGCAAAAAACCAAGCAAATCTCATAGATGAGAATTCAGTATGATAACCTCCAACTAATTCACTTTCAGCTTCTGGTAAATCAAAAGGCGCCCTATTAGTTTCAGCAAACGAAGAAATTAAATAAACAATAAAAGCTATTGGCTGAATAAATATAAACCATAAATTTTTCTGGGCATTAATAATATCAACAAGTGATAAACTATTCGCCATTATAGCAATGGATAATATACTTAAAGCAATTGGAATTTCATAAGAAACAACTTGCGCAGAAGCTCTTAAACTTCCAAGAATTGGATATTTTGTAAGTGAAGCAAAACCTGATAAAATTACAGAATAAGCAGATAAAGAACTTAAAGCCATTAGTATTAAAACCCCTATTTTAGGATTTGTAATAATAAAATTTGCATCTATCGGAATTAAGGCAGTTGCAGTTATAACACAAACAATCACAATACCAGGTGCCAAAAAATGAATAAATTTTTCAGCAGTAATAGGAACAATTTCTTCTTTAAACATTAATTTAATAACATCAACAAGTGGCTGTAATAAACCAAATGGTCCAACTCTATTTGGTCCAATTCTATCCTGAATCCAAGCGGAAACCCTCCTCTCAAGCCAAACCATATAAGCAGCACCCGTTAAAACCACAAAAATTAATGTAAAAGCTTTTAAAACCTCTATCATTTTAATTTCTTAATGGTTTTCTATTTTTTAAGAAATAGAAAATTCTTTCTTGGGTTTTTGGATGTTTAACAAGTTCAATAAAAACTTTCCTTTCATTTTCAAGAATTTGCCATTCATCAAAAATTGTTCCAGGAGCAATATCCGGTCCTCCTGTCATGACATAAGCAAGTTTCTCAATAATGAAGGAATCGTGTTCAGTTATGAAATTCCCTCTTTTTAAATTTATTAAACTTGCTAAAACTGCACTATAACCATCCCACCCAAGCATTCTAACTTTTTTAGGACCATAAAATCCCTTAAATCCAGCGTTATATAAACCAATAACCAAGTTTTTAGCATAATATGTTAAAAAATCTCTATTTGAAATAATAATATCTCCATCTTTCAAAATACCCATATTTTTTGCCTCATAAGCAGAAGAACTAACCTTTGCTTTTCCTATGAATTCAAGATATAATCTAAAAATTGGTAAAATATCATAATTTTCAACATCTTTTGGATAATTTAATGCTCTAATTGTAAATTCTTTTGTGCCACCACCTGCAGGAATAAGCCCAACTCCAACTTCAACAAGTCCCGTATATAATTCACTATGAGCAACAATTCTATGGGTATGTAATAATAACTCGCATCCACCACCAACCGCCACCCCAAATGCTCCTGCAACAATTGGTTTTTTAAAGTACTTCATTCTCATATTAACCTTTTGGAAGTTTAAAACCGCTCTTTCAATTTCATCAAATGCCCCCTCTCCAATAGACATAGCAATTAAACCCAAATTCGCACCTGCTGAAAAGTTTCTTTCATCATCATTTGTTATAACAAGACCAATAAATTTTTTTTCTTTTTCAAGAATATCCAAAGCACTATTCAACATTTGAATTGTTCCTATACCAATAGTATTAGCTTTTGAATGAAATTCTAATAATAAAACACCATCATTTAAATCAATTAAACTTGACTCTGAATTTTCAAGAATAAATTTATTTTCCTTTTTAAGTTCAGAAATTATAATAATTTCCTTTCTTCTTTCAATTGGCCTATAACTTTTTGAATTATAATCGTAAAACATTTTATCTTTATAAAACTTTGTAGGAATTTCTTTATTTAATGGAAAATTATAAAAATTAACCAATTTTTCAAAGTTTTCTTTTGAGATAACATCAATCGTTTCAAAGGGTCCCAACTTCCAATTGAATCCCCACTTTAATGCATTATCTATATTAACAATATCATCAGCTATTTCACCAATTCTATTTACACTATAAACAAGAATTGAAATTAGTAATTTTTTAAGAAACTCTGAATGTTTTGTATTTAAACTGAAAATTGCTCTTATTCTATCTTCTAAATTTTCCATATTTTGAATTTGGAAAAACTCCGGAATATTAACATTAATTGCTTCCCTATATTCAAGTGTTTTTAAATCAATAACTAAACGCTTGCTATTTTCTCTTTTATAGAATCCCGCTTTCACTTTATCGCCAATTAAATTTCTATTTACCATTTCATTAAGAAATTGAGGAATTTTAAATACTTCTTTAAATTCATCATTAGTTAAAAGATCTTGTAAATTCTTTGCAACATTATACAAAACATCAATACCAACCAAATCAGCCAATCTAAATGTTCCCGTTCTAGGTCTTCCAATTAACTCACCCGTTAAATAATCTACTTCTTCAATTTTTAAATCCATTTCTTCTAAAAGTTTAAAAACCATCATTATTGAAAATGTTCCTATTCTATTAGCAATAAAATTTGGAGTATCTTTTGAGAAAACTATTCCTTTACCAAGAACATCTTCACAGAATTCCTTTATTTCTTCGATAACTTCTTTTTTTGTCCATTCAGTTGGTATAATTTCAAGCAATTTCATATATCTTGGAGGATTGAAGAAATGAGTTCCAAGGAAAAATTCCTTAAAACCATCACTTCTATTTTCAGCAAGTAATTTTATAGGTATTCCTGATGTATTTGAAGAAACTATACTATTATTTTTTCTATATTTTTCAACGTTATCAAAAACTTCCCTTTTAACTTCAAGTTTTTCAACAACTGCCTCAATTATCCAATCAGCATCCTTTATTAATTCAAAGTCACTATCAAATCCTCCAATTTTTATAAAATTTTTAAATTCCTTATCCATAAATGCAGGTGGATTTATTTCTAATACTCTTTTTAAACCATTTTTAGCTATATCTTTATTTAAGTCAAGGAGAATAACTTCTATTCCATTATTCGCTAAATGAGCTGCTATTTGAGAACCCATTGTCCCTGCACCAAGAACAGCAACTTTCTTTATTTTCATATCTGAAAAGTTTAAAGCTTTAAAAATCCAACAGGGGGCTTTGAGAAGGCTTTAAAATTTTCTTTCTAAAATGATTGAAAAATTAAAAGAAAAAGTTCTCTTGAATATCAAAAAAGCACTTATAGAAGAAATTAAAAATATGGATATTGAAAATGAAAATAAAGATGTCCTTGATGAGATTAGAAATGAATTTTACGAAAAATTTTCAAAAGAATTTACTAATGTCTTTTCTGAATTTATAAACAATAGTTTAGAAGATATAGCGGAATCATTATCTAATGCTATCATCTCAGTAATTCTCAAAACACCTGATGAACAATCACAAGAAGATGAGGCAGAAAAGACTGTCAGAAAAGGATATCTCTTAGCTTTGCTTAGTATTGTTGAAGATGAATTAAACAAAATTAGAGGTTGAAAAAAGTTTTTTGGAACAAGATAACTCTCTTCATTAGCAATAATAGGATTTAAATAAGTTGAGAAATTCTTTCTATGCTTTCAGCTCTCTTAAGAATTTCATAACCTCTAATTTTTTCAATCATTCTATAAGCACTAAATTCTCTAATAGGTACTAATCTAAATGTTATGTCCTTAAAAATTTCAACATAAATACTACCAAGTCCAAATAATATAATTGGACCAAATTTTTCATCTCTTTTTGCTCAGAATATAAGCTCATAACCTTTTACCATTTTTTGAACTATAAATCCAAATAATGCTCTTTAAGTTCATCTACATTTTTTATATTTATTCTTACACCCCCAACATCAAATTTATGAACATTTGCTATTCCATAATCAGCAACTTAAAATATCTAATGCCTTATTCTTGGTTTTTCAAGCCACTTTTTACATATAACTTAGCAAAACTTTTAATAGCATCTTCGGGAAAGATATGCCCATTAATACCATCAATTTCACCATCTTCAATTAAAATTTTTAATGCTAATTTATATTGATTAGCACTTATGCTGTTGTATCTACTGGATTTCTTAATGAAGCGAATTTAGGACCGCCAGCATAGGTCCCCATATAATTCATCTGAGCTTGTTAAAGAACCTGTATGAGAACGAACCGCTTTTTTATTTATTTCTCTTGCTAATTCAAGAAACTCTCTACCCTTTGAAACATCTTATAAATATAATAAAATAACTCTTGTTAATTTGTCATCGTGCTATAACTTTACTAAAACCTATATTTTTATCTTTCGCATAATCTAAAACACCAGCTGTTAAAGCACCACTTTGACTAATAAATGCTATATTACCCTCTCTTAAAACTTGTTTTGAAAATGTCAAATGAATTCTTATATTGTTTTTTAGCACAATCAATAAGAACATCTTTAACAATAATAATTTTATTAATCATAGAAAAACATTAGTGTTTGGATATCTTCTATCTCTATAAAATGCTCGCTTTGTTATTTTAGGACCTATTGGACTTTGTTTCCTTTTAAATTCATTTTTTCTTATCATTTCCAAAACTTTATTTAAATAACTTTCATCATTAACAAATTTCAAAATTTCTTCTTTTGATAAATCATCCTCAACAACCATCCTAATAATCTCATCCAAAATTTCATAAGAACCTATTTCATCTTCATCGTATTGATTTTCTCTTAATTCAGCAGAAGGTCTCTTTTTAAAAATCCTTTGAGGAATAACATTATTCTTTTCATTTCGCCACTTAGCAATTCTATAAATCCAAGTTTTATAAACATCTTTTAATGGTGCATAAGCACCAACCATGTCTCCATAAAGTGTAGCATAACCAACAGCATATTCACTCTTATTACCTGTTGATATAACAAGGGCATTAAATTTATTTGATAAACTCATAAGGATGTTTCCTCTTATTCTTGATTGCAAATTCTCCTCTGTTTTATCTTCACTATAATTTTTAAAGCTTTTTTTCAATTCTAAAATATAACTATCAAAAATTTTGTCTATATTAAACTCCAAAAATTCTATTTTTAAATTTCTTGAAAGTATTTTAGCATCTTCATAACTTTCAAGTTTATTATACTTACTGCTCATCCAAACACCAATAACATTATCATTTCCAAAAGCATCTACACACAAAACAGTAGTTAAAGCTGAATCTATTCCCCCTGATATTCCCACAATAACTTTATTAAAACCACTTTTTAAAACATAATCCCTTAAACCTGTTAAAATTGCTTTATAAACTTCTTCCTCAAAACTTAGATTTCCATTTACAAATCCCAAAAACTGAAAATTATTTTTTAGCTCTTTATTAATAAAAATCTCCTTAATTTCAACATCTAATTTATGTTCATTTAAACGATTTTGATGAATTTTACTTTTTAATGAATAACTTTTGGGAATATCTATAATCATTAAATCTTCTTCAAATGCTTTCGCCCTTGAAATAACTTTTCCATCATTTACTACAAAACTCCTACCATCAAAAACTAAATCATCTTCTCCACCAACAAGATTAACATAAACTATTGGTATTAAATTATCTATATTTCTTGATATTATTAAATGCTCCCTTTCTTCTTGTTTCGAGACATGATATGGAGAACCATTTATAACAATTCCTAAATCAATCCCATAAATACTATATTTTCTAAGTGGTCCATTAGGGTGCCAAATATCTTGACAAATTACAACACCAACTCTATAACCACTTATATTTAAAATTTTGTATTCACTTCCCTCTTTAAAAATTCTTTTTTCGTCAAATGTTAAATAATTTGGAAGATGGAATTTTTCAATCGTTCCAATAATTTCTCCTTTATATAAAATTCCAGCAGAGTTATAAAAAAAACCATTTTTCTCATTAACAAATCCAATTATTATAACCTCATTATTTACATATTCACTTATTTTTTTTAATGTTTTGATGCTTTCCTTAACAAAACTTGGTCTTAATGCTAAATCTTCAATTAAATACCCTGTTAATGCCAATTCTGGAAAAACGATTAAATCAGCATTATATTCTCTTGCTTTTTCAATAAATTCCAAAATTTTTTTCATATTATATTCAAAGTCTCCAATTTTTGAATTAATTTGGCAAATAGCAACTCTCAAATTCATTAATTCACACTTAAAACTTTTATGCTTAGCTTACCAACAACACCCATAATTTCAGCTTGCTTATCAATTGAACCCCTTTGAAGCATTAAATGTCCCACATTCGCAGGAAACTGACCAAAAACTGGATCAATCCAAATCCATTTACCATTTATATAAGAAGCATTCCAAGCATGATAATAGTACCTACCATTTTCATATATAAGTCCAACAACAATATCAGTTGGAACACCAGCAGCTCTCGCTAATGCTGTATATAAAACTGAATGCTCATTACAATCACCATAACCCATATCCAAAACTTCAATTGCATTAGGAACACTTACAGTTGGTTTTTTTTCCAAATTAGTCCAAACCCAATACATTATTGCTCTTGCTTTTTCTAAATTGGTTTTCTTGTCCTTGGTAATTTCATAAGCAAGTTTTCTAATTCTAGGATGGTCAGACTGAGCAAATTCATCAGGTTTAAGATAAATTTTTATACTATCAGGAATAATTGTATCCTTTTCATTTAAAATAGATAAATTTTGTTTTACTATTTTTATTTTAGCGGAAGAATTGTTTTTTTCTAACAAACTTTGAGCACCAAAATCCAATACTAAATTTCCTTTCAAACTATCAAGTTGTAGAATTAAAATTGTATCTTTTTCAGGATTAAAAGAACCTTCTGGTTTTATAGCAAACATTAAAAGAACATCTAATTTTTCTTCACCAATTTTAGTCGCTTTTTCCATAGGTTCACTAATTAGTGTTATATTAAATGGCGATTCAACTTTAATAATTCTTCCATTGTAAATATAAATCGTTGTTTGAGCACCAAACATATTAGTTCTATAAGCCAATGCTTTAACTATTTTTCCATTATATTCAGTTTCAATAATTCCAAGTTTTTCACTTTTGGCACTTCCTAAAACAAAATTCGTAGGGTCATAAACATCCATTTCTTTTGGTGGTTCCTTTCCAAGCAAAATTACAGCCCACCAACTTTGAGGTAAGTAAAATTCATTTTTTAATTCATAAGTCCTTTTTGTTTTAGGCATGTTAGTTCCTTCTAACTCAACTATTAACTTATTATTTTTAACTTCTCCTTTTGCTTTCACTTGAACATCTGTTTTAAGTTCAAAAGAAAATTCAATAGTTTTTAAATTTTTATCTAATTTTACATCAGTAAATGTTATAAGTTCTTTATCCTGTCCAAGCATTTTTAATTTTAAAACAGCTTTTTCTTTAACTTCATAATGATTTAAAACTTTTTTAATAGAATAATAATTATAACCAACTTTTACATCTTTAATATAGCTTGAAAACCAGTCTTCATATTCAGTTTTTAACTTATCTCCTTCTATGAAGGAACAAGAAAGAATAATCAAGAAAATGATATTTTTTTTCACTTTGAAAATTTTAAAGCTTTATTTAAGCTTTATCCAATAAATAGTATTAAGTTTTTGATAATCAATAATTTACAAAAAGTGTTTTAAAATTATTTATTTGGGGGGATTTAATGGGTGAGGAAAACATAGTAAAATAAATAGTTTTAGAATTATTGGACAAGGCACTTTATTTATTCTTTAAAATTTTTATTTTTGAAAAAATTTTTAATAATTTTTTTGTTATTCTCTTGTAAGAAAAATGTTGATTTGGAAGATAAATTAGAGCAAATTAAAAAAACTGAAAATTTCAATATAATGGAATGGACAACAAGAAATGTTTTTGAAATTACATTTACAAAGCAATTTGGATTTGAAAATAGGTTTGCTATTGAAACAAAATCAAAAGTAAGATTTTGTGTTAGTTTAAATGATTTAAAATATAGAGTTGAGGGAAATTATGTTATCTTTGGAAATTTACCAAATGTTAGAGTTTGTAGTTATGATGTTATAGAACAAATTCAAAATTACGATGAGGATGTTTTCTTTTTGTCTCCTAATGCTCAAAGAAATAGAAGAATGGCATTTCAAATGGCTGTTGAAAGCACAAAAATTATGATTATGAATTTAGAAAATGACCCGAATATTCAAGAACACGCAAAAGCAGTTCTAAGAGGTTTTTTAAGTGGTTTTGTGAAACTTTTTGGAAAGGAGGCAAAATTTGAAGAATAAAAATATTATTGTTATTATTGGAATTTTAATAATTATTTTAATTTTTGTGTTCTTTAATAATTTTCAAAAAGAAAGTGTAAAAATGAACAAATCTTTGTTTCTTATTTCAGTTAAAGAAATTAAAGAATTGTCAGTCATTCAAATACCTTATCATAAAATTGTAAAAAATAAAAAGGGTTTCTTTTGTGAAATTACAATTATTTTAAAAGGTTATGTTGAAGGCTATATTAACTTGGAGAATTTAAGAGAAGATGATATTAAAATTAAAGATGATATTGTTTATATAACAATTCCAAAACCAGAATATAGATTTAATTCAAACTATACTAGTGTATTTAAAGAAAATACAATTTCTTGCGATAGAGTTAGCCTTATAAATGAAACACGTCAATTAGGTGAAAAAATGATTTTAGAAGATGCAAAAAAAGATGGTATTGAAAAGACAATAGAAGATAGAGTTAAAGAAGTTTTAAGTAAGTTCGTAAAAAGCTTAGGTTATAAAAATGTTCAATTTATTATAAAAGATAGCCTAAGGCTTTAAAATTTTGAAACTATGGCTTTAAAGGAATTCAAAATGCCTGAAATTGCTGAAAGTGTCCATGAAGGTGAAATTGGAAAAATTCTTGTAAAGGAAGGTGATTATGTTAAAAGAGAACAGCCTTTACTTGAAGTTCTTACAGATAAAGTTAATACAGAACTTCCTTCACCTTATGAAGGATATGTAATAAAAATTCTTGTAAAAGAAGGTGATGTTGTTAGTGTTGGAACACCATTAATTATTATTGGAGATAGTTTAGATGAAAAAATTGAAAATAAAACAGAAGATGTTAAAAAAGAAATTATTGAAGAAAGAATAACAATTGATAATAAAGGTGATATTAAAGTTGAAAGACCACTTGCTGCACCCGCAGTAAGAAAATTAGCACGAGAACTTGGTGTAGATTTAAGTTTGATTAAAGGAACAGGACCAAAAGGAAGAATTACAAAAGAAGATGTTTTAAATTATGTGAATAAACTTAAAGAAGAATTTAAGGAAGTTAAAGAAATTAAAGAAGTTAAAATTGAAAGGAAAGAGGCACTTGAAGAAGTTATTCCAATTAGAGGTATAAGGAGAAAAATAGCTGAACATCTTAGATTGTCAAAAGATAGGGCAGTTCATACATTACATGTAGATGAAATTGATATGACGGAAATTGTGAGATTAAGAGAAAGACTGAAAAAGTTTGCAGAAGAACAGAATGTCAAATTAACCTATTTGCCATTTATAATAAAAGCAGTAGCAACAGCTTTAAAAAAACATCCATATTTTAATGCGGTTGTAGATGATGAAAAAGGCGAAATTATATTAAAAAAGTACTATAATATTGGTGTTGCTGTTGATACACCTGATGGATTGATTGTTCCTGTTATAAAGGATGTTGATAAAAAAAGTATTATTCAAATAGCAAGAGAACTTGAAGACATTTCAAACAGAGCAAGAGAAGGAAAATTAAATTTGGAAGAACTTCAAGATGGAACATTTTCAATAACAAATGTTGGTTCAATTGGAGGTGTTTTTGCTTTTCCTGTTATAGATTATCCAAGAGTTGCAATTCTTGGAACACATAAAATAAAAAAAGTACCTGTTGTAAATGATAGAGACGAAATTGTAATAAGATATATGATGTTTGTATCACTTTCATTTGACCATAGAGTAGTTGATGGTGCTGAAGCAGCAAGATTTACGAGAACTTTATCAAGAATACTTGAAAATCCAGATATATTTATTTTGGAGGTAATATGATAGCAATTGCTAAAACCAAACCAGAAAAAGGTTTTGAAATTATCAAAAAAGACGTTCCAAAAATAAATGATGATGAAATTTTAATAGAAGTAAAATTTGCTTCAATCTGCGGAAGCGATGTTCATGCCTATGTTTGGGATGAATGGGCAAAGGAAGAATTTAATGAATTTCCAAGAATTATTGGTCATGAAATAGGAGGTATTGTTGTTGAAAAAGGTAAAAATGTAAAAAATTTAGAAATTGGAGATTTTGTAGCTATTGAAAGTCATTTTTGGTGTAATGAATGTTATAATTGTAAAGTTGGAAATTTTCATGTCTGTAAAAATATGAAAATTCTTGGATTCGGGGTAGATGGAGGATTTGCCAATTATTTAAGAATTCCTTATAGAAATGCTATTAAAGTCCCAAACAATATAAAAAAAGAATTTGTTCCATTAATGGAACCTATGGGAAATGCTGTTGATAGTGTTTTGGCGGAAGATATTAGTTCAAAAAATGTTTTGATTGTAGGTTGTGGTCCAATTGGACTTATGGCGACTGCTATTTGTAAAATTTGTGGAGCTAATAAAGTTATTACTATGGATATAAATGAAAATAGATTACATATATCAAAAATTATGGGTTCAGATTATCTTATAAATCCAAATAAAGATAATGTTTACGAAAAAGTAATGGAAATAACTGATAATACGGGTGTTGATGTTATTCTTGAATTCTCTGGTAGTTCCGAGGGTTTTAAAAGTGCTATTAAAACAATTGTTGAAGGTGGTAGAGTCTCACTTCTTGGACTTTACTCAAAACCTTTTGAATTTGATTTTAATAATTACTTTATAATGAAAAATTTAAGGATTTACGGAATAATTGGTAGAAAAATTTATTCTACTTGGTTTAAAACAATTAATCTAATTAATAAAATTGATTTAACACCAATCATTAGCCATAGGATTAAACTTGAAGACTTTGAAAAAGGTTTTGAAGATATTTTAAATGGAAGAGCAATTAAGGTTCTTTTTGAAATCAGTTGAAAATTATAATTCTATATTAAATGGAGAACTATATGATTATTCAAAAGCTATTTGGATAGCTCACATATCATTTATTGAAAATTACTTAAAAAATTTTAATGAAATTGTTATTTATAAGGGATTTTGGAGTGGTTATGAACTTTATCAAAAGCCATATTATAGATTTATTTCTGATGTTGATTTTTTTGTTTCAGATGAAAATTACAAAAAATTAAGAGAATTTTTTTTAGATTTGAAATTTAATTATTATTTCCAATTTTCAAACAAAATTCCAAAATTTATAAAAAATTCACTTGAATATGAGATGGCTTTTTCAAAAAATCTTTTAAATTTTGAAGTTCATAGAAGATTATTTCCACCATATTTTATTGAAATTGATAGCAAAAAATTATTAAAAAGAGTAGTTGAATGGAAATTTAATTTATTAACATTTCCAATAGAAGAACAATTTATTATTTCAGTTTTACATTTTTATAAAAGTAGTCAAAAAATTTTTTATTGGCTCTGGGATATATTTATTCTCTTAACACTTGTTGATTTCAAGAAAATTAAAGAAATTTGTAATTATTATTCAATTGATTATGAAAAATTTATTAAAATCCTTGAAGAGATTAAAATCGGAAAATTTGTAAGACGAAATTTGTTTTTCAAAAAAAATTTTAAAAATTATTTAACATTTTTTGCTTTTAAATTATTTTCAAAATTATAATTAATAAATTACAATCCTTTTTCTACTTTTTCTACCATTTTTTGAAATTCCTTGTCCTTAATAATTAATTTTCTTGCTCTATTATAACCATTTATAATTGTACTATGGTCTTTATTTAAAGCTTTTGCAATAGTTGTATATGGTATTTTAAAATAATTCCTTGATATGTAAATAACAACATATCTAGCATATAGTAATTTTTTAACTTTTATGCGACTTTTTAATTCACTTTCATCAATTGAAAGTTTATTGCAAACAACTTCAATAATTTTTGAAATATCATAATTTTTCTTGTTAGAAATAAGATCTGAAATTAAATGCTTAAATACTTTATAGTTTATTTCATTTTCAGAAAAGTTATAATATGCTGAAATTCTTGCTATCACACCTTCAAGTTCCCTAACACTTACTATATTACTTTTTGCTACCTCCCACAATAATTCATCCTGAACATTTAAATTTTCTTCCTTTGCTTTTAACTTCAATATCTGATATCTTGTTTCCATAGAAGGAGGTTGAATTTCAATAACAATACCCTTAATTACTCTATTTCTTATTTCTTCCCTAACTTTTAAATTTTTTATGTGTTTTATTCCTGCTAAAATAATATATTTATTTCTTGAAAGGAGATAATCAATCATATTTAAAATCTCTTCTTGAAGTGTAGGCTTGTCCTCAATAAAATCCAAATTATCCAAAATTAACATATCAACTTCTCTATATTTATTTCTAAAAGTGTTTGTAGATTGACTTTTAATAGCTTCTATTAGTTCATTAAAGAAACTTTCAGCAGTTATATATCTTATTTTTAATTTGTTATTCAATTCAATTGCTTTATTACCAATAGCATTTATGATATGAGTTTTTCCAAGACCACTTTTACCATAAACATAAAATGGATTATAAGTTTTTGAAAAGTTTTTACTAATTGAAATTGCTATATTATATAAAATTTCATTTTCTTTACCAACAACGAAATTTTCAAATGTATAACTTCTAATAAGTGTTGAAATTTCAATAGGTTTTTTAAATAATGTTGGCTTTTTTTCATCAAAAACCCAATTTATATTTTCTATATTAAATTTTTTAAGAGCTTTCCTTAAATGTTCCCCATAATGTTCTTCAATCCATTCAACAAAATATTCATTAGGCGCTTGAAGAAAAATAGTACTTCCCTCAACATTCAAAGGTTTTATAGACGACAACCAATCTTTTGTAATTTTTTTAGGAAATATCTGAAATAAAATTTCCGTTACATTCTGCCAAATTAATTTAAGAGAACTTGGCACAGTTTGAAAATTCTAAACTCTGAATTCTCCTTATTTATTAGGCAAATTAAATTGTTTAATTATCTAATCACCAACCAAAATAAAATCAATACCTAACTTTTTGTTCTTTGTTTTATCTGAAATTTCTTTTCCAATGATAATTGGTATAATCTCTTTTTTATATACTCTCTCTAAAATTTCTTTTCTCTTAATAACCCTAAGCTATAAAAATTTCTTCTTTTGTGTTTTTTAATATCCCACTAACGATTAAATCTAATTCACTAACATTATTTTCTTCCTCTTGACTAATTATTCCTTTTTCAACATATTCATCTAATTCATCAAATAATTCACTCTTATCTTTTATCTTACATTTCCTAATTCCAA
>Ga0101941_1001134_pt1 | contig 23445 bp, 9 predicted proteins | sample DewCreD2012metaG_3_FD_75242 | JGI IMG/M metagenome (GOLD analysis project Ga0101941, IMG submission 75242) | Hot spring sediment bacterial and archeal communities from British Columbia, Canada, to study Microbial Dark Matter (Phase II) - Dewar... ...
CGCCAGGAACACCGCGGCGGCTGCCACGTCCTCCGGCGTGCCCAGTCGGCGCAGCGGGCAGAGTTCGACGAAGGCCTGGCGCGGCGGCCGGTCTACGGCGTCTTCCGCACCAACCACATCCAGGAAGCTATCGCACAGATCCGCGACCTGACGGGCGCGCGCCTCGTCGATCTGCCGGGCGGCGTCGTGCTGCTGCGCTGACGGCCGCCTCACGGACCGACGCAAAAACTTCATCTAATTTCTTGTCGCAATGCCGGTCTTCGAGCTGTCTCTAACACAAGCGGGGACGTCGATAGGGGCGTGACCTTGCATTCGTTATGCGTGTGAACCCATTGGCCGTGAACAGGCTAGTGGGACGAATGCAGGTTTTCTCTGACTTCGGCGATTTCCATTGCCGATATCACGAGGCCTCGAACGTAACTCCGTGCAGTAAAGTGACTGTACTGAAGCGCGATAGTTATCCTGCGTCCGGGGGTCTGATCTTTGTCTGTGCAGACGTCGTCTCTCGCGAGCGCTTGGCCATCGCGTGACCTGGCTTCGGTTGTCGCCGAAAGCACGCCTGCTCGCGTGTGGCGGGGCGGCTTGCGGCGCGTGGTGTTCGGGGCGCTGGCGACGGCCTGCGCCCTGGGCGTGTCGGGCGGGATCGCCGCGGCCCAGGACGCGCCGGGCCAAGCCGAACCCACCTTCGACATCCAGGCCATCGACATCGACGGCAACACCGTCCTCGACCAGACCACACTGGAAAGGGCCATCTATCCGTTCATGGGGCCGGGCCGCACGCGAGCCGACGTCGCGGCGGCGCAGAAGGCGCTGGAAGACGCTTATCACGCCAAGGGCTTCCAGACGGTGGTCGTCGAGGTGCCGCGCCAGAACGTCTCCGAAGGCGTGGTCAAGTTGCATGTGGTCGAGGCCCCGGTGGGGCGCCTGCGTGTGGTGGGTTCCAAGTATCATTCGCTCGACGCGGTGCGGAACGCCGTGCCGGCCCTGGCCGAGGGGCAAGTGCCCGACCTCAACGCGGCCCAGGCCCAGATCACGGCCGCCAACCGCCTGCCCGATCGCCAGGTCACGCCGATCATCCGCGCGGGCGTCGCGCCGGGTACGGTCGACATCGACCTGCAGGTGGCCGAGGAGGCGCCGCTGCACGGCAGCGTCGAGCTGAACAACGATCACAGCGCCTTCACCAAGCCGCTGCGCCTGTCGACCAACCTGCGCTACGACAACCTCTGGCAGCGCGGCCACAGCCTGTCGCTGACCTACCAGTTCGCGCCCGAGCGGCGGTCCGACACCGAGGTCTACGCCGGATCCTACGTCGCGCCGATCTGGAACACGCCGTTCACGGCGCTGCTCTACGGCTTCCGGTCCAACAGCGACGTGGCGACCGTCGGCGGGGTGGCGGTGCTGGGCAAGGGCACCACGGTCGGGACGCGGCTGATCTACCAGTTCCCGTCCTCGGGCGCGGTCAGCCAGAGCCTCTCGGCGGGTCTGGACTACAAGAAATACTTCGAGTTCGTGCGGCTGGACACGACCGCGGTCACCGACGGCCAGATCGAGTACTGGCCGCTGAACGCCACTTACACCTGGCGGCGGCAGGGCGAGACCAGCACCACGGCCAGCGTGGCCGTCACGGCCAACATCCGCGGCTTTGGCGACGACGACGGCGGCTTCCAGGACCGCCGCGCCGACGCCAGGGCCAACTTCGTCCACCTGAACATCGACGCCCAGCATACGCGACCGCTGGGCCGCGGTTTCGATGCGTCCTTCCGCTTCTCGGGCCAGATTACCGACACGCCGCTTCCCTCGGCTGAGCAGTTCTCGGCGGGGGGGCTGACCAGCGTGCGCGGCTACCTCTCGGCCGAAGCGGTCGGTGACGGCGGCGTGTTCGGCTCGATCGAACTGCAGACGCCGGTGATCGCCAGCGTTCCTGGCGTCCTCGACGGCTGGAAGGCCTACGCGTTCATCGACGGCGCGGGTCTGTGGGTGACCCAACCCCTCGCCGAGCAGCAGGAAGAGTTCTTCCTCTACAGCGCCGGTCTGGGCACGCGCGTCCAACTGCTCAAGCGGCTTAACGGCGACGTCGTCGCCGGCTTCCCCCTGCGAGACGGACCCAACCGGACCACCGGTCGTCCGTACTTCTCCTTCAGCCTGAAAGCGGAGTTCTAAGATGCGCGGCGCGCGAGCCCGGAAGGGCATTTTCAAAGGCTTCGTCTTCGCGGCTCTGCTGGCGCTGGCGGCCGCCGCCCCGACCGGCGCCCTGGCCTGGTGGGACAAGGAATGGTCCTACCGCACCCAGATCGACATCGACACCACGGCCAAGGGCGTGGCGATCAACGGGACGATCGGGCGCGCGCCGCTTCTGCTGCGGCTGCACAGCGGCAATTTCCGCTTCGAGGACGCGGCCGAGAACGGCGCGGACCTGCGTTTCGTGGCCGAGGACGACAAGACACCCCTGGCCTATCACATCGAAAGCTTCGACCCGCTGGTGGGCGTTGCGACGATCTGGGTCGACATTCCCGAATTCCCGGTCGGCGCCAGCCGCAAGATCTGGATGTACTACGGCGCCAAGGCCGCGCCGGCGGCGGTCGATACCGCCGCGACGTTCGATCCCAACTACGCCGCTGTCTTCCACTTCGACGCGGCCGCCGGCGTCGCGCCCAAGGACAAGACCGCCAACAGCAACAACGCTCAGACCGCGCCGGCCGCGGTGGACGAGGGCTCGGTGATCGGTCGCGGCGGCCGCTTCGGCGGCGCGGGCCCGATGCTTGTCAATACCTCGCCCTCCCTGGCCTTGGCGGCCGGCGCGCCGTTCACGATCAGCGCCTGGGTTCGCCCCGACGCGCTGGCCGGCTCGACCGCCCTGGTCGCCCGCCGCGACGGCGCGCAGAGCTTGGTGATCGGCCTGGAGGAAGGCGCGCCCTTCGTCGAGGTCTCGGGCCAGAAGCTGGCGGCCCCTGCCGCTCTGGCGCAGGGCAAGTGGAGCCATCTGGCCGCCGTCTCCGACGGTCGCACGGTGCTGCTCTATGTCGATGGTCGCGAGACAGCCTCCGGCCCCGCAGCCACCCCGGCCCTGAATACGACGATCGCCATCGGGGCCGATGTCCCCGGCGGTGGTCTGGGCGGCTTCGTCGGCGGCGTGGACGAGGTGCGGTTCTCGAAGATCGCCCGGCCGGTCGCCCTGATCCAGATGGATGCCGCCTCGCAAGGCGCCGAATCCCGCCTGGCCACCTTCGTGGGCGACGAAAAGCAGTCTGGCTTCGGCTTTGGTCCCTTCGGCGTTATCATCAAGTCGGTCACGGTCGACGCCTGGGTGATCATCGGCATTCTGGGCTTGATGGGCGCCGCGGCGTTCTGGGTGATCTGGAGCAAGTCCGTCTACGTTGGTCGCCTCGACTCCGCCAACGACCGGTTCATCGAGCTGTTCCGCGAGCAGGGCGACGATCTGTTGGCGCTAGTTCATCCCGATCGTTTGGACCGCTCTCAGGCCCGGATGGTCCAGGGCTCCTCGATCTATCGCATCTACCGGGCTGGGGCCGAAGAGATCGTCCGTCGCCATCAGCGCGGATCGACCATCCTGCGGGCCGAGGCGATCCCGGCGATCCGTTCGCTGATGGACACCGCCCTGGTGCGCGAGAACCAGCGTCTGGCCAAGTCGCTGGTCGTCCTGACCAGCGCCATCTCCGGCGGTCCCTTCCTGGGTCTGTTGGGTACGGTGGTGGGGGTGATGATCACCTTCGCGGCCATCGCCGAGGCGGGGGACGTCAATGTCAACGCCATCGCGCCCGGCATCTCGGCCGCCCTGCTGGCGACCGTGGCGGGTCTGGGCGTCGCGATCCCGGCGCTGTTTGGCTACAACTACATCCTCACCCGCAACAAATCGGTCCAGGCGAACATGTTGGTGTTCGTCGATGAATTCATCACGCGCGCGTCCGAGCGCTACAGCGCCTCGTCATTCGCCGAAGCGGCCGAATAGCGGTCTGGAGCGGGAGACAGGCCATGCAGTTCCAAGAAGAAGACCGCCCATACGACGACATCAACATCACGCCGATGCTGGACCTGGCCTATGTGCTGCTGATTGTCTTCATCATCCTGACGACCGCCTCCGTGCAGGGAATCAAGGTCGACCTGCCCAAGGCCAGCTCGGCGACCAGCCTGGCCAAGCCGAAGACCAAGGCGATCACCATCAACAGCAACGGCGACGTCTTTCTCGACGCCTATCCCATGACCCTGCCAGAGCTGGAGGCGCGCCTACGCACCCTGAAGGCCACCGAGCCGGAGTTCCCGATCGTGGTCAAGGGCGACGCCGTCGTCCAGTACCAGCGCGTCACCGACGTCCTCGACCTGCTGCGGCGGCTCGACCTCAATCAGGTCGGGCTGGTCACGGGCAGGGCGGAAGCCAGCTGAGCCGGCCCGGATGAGCGACCAGCCTCTCTCCCAGCGGATCGGCGCGATCGCCCGGATCGGGATCCCCGTCGTGATCGTGATCGCGCTGGGCGTCGGCGTCTGGCGCCTGGCCAACGAGACCGACGGCGTCAGCCGCAAGGTCGCGCCGCCCCAGATGGTGACGCTCGAGGCGCCGCCTCCGCCGCCACCCCCGCCGCCGCCCAAGGAACAACCGCCCGAGCCGGAGAAGGAGACCACGCCGTCGCCCTCTCCCGAGCCCAAGCCCGAGGCGCCGCAGAAGAGCGAGGCGCCCAAGCAACTGACCATCAACGGCCCGGCCCAGGCCGGCGCCGACGCCTTCGGCGTGGCGGCGGGCAAGGGCGGCGGGGTCGCGGTCGGCGGTGATCCGAACGGGTCCGACGCCCTGGGCGGCGGAGGGTTCGCCGAGGCCAGCTACGAGCGCTACCTGCGCTCGCGGCTACAGAGCGCGGTCCAGGCCGACGACCGCATCAACCGATTGTTCTTCAGCGTTCAGGTGCGCATCTGGGTGCGGCCCGACGGGGCTGTCAGCAACGTCATCATCGCCAAGTCCAGCGGCGACGATCGGGCCGACCGTGCCCTGGTCGCCGCGCTGCAGAGCCTGCCGCGGCTGGATCCGCCGCCGCCTCAACTCAAGTTTCCGGCCCGCGTGGCCCTGCGGGGACGGAGGGCATGACCCTCCCGCCGCGCCGCCGAAATGACAGGGGATTGTCAATGTCTGAACCCTCGACCCCGACAGCACGCTGGGCCGCCCTTGGCGGCGGCGCCGTGGCGGGTCTGCTGGCCGTAGCCCTGGCCGGACCGGCCGCGGCGCAGGCCGCGCCGTCCGCCGACCTGGCGGTCAACCTGACGCGCCTGCTGGTCAAGCAGGGCGTGATCAGCCAGACCGCCGCCGACGAGCTACTGGCTCAGGCGGCGCGCGAGACGGCCTCGGCCCAGGCTTCCGCCCAGGCCGCCGGGCCCGCCCTGCCGCCTCCGGCGGCGGGCGCGACGCGCATTCCCTACGTGCCCGAGACCGTGAAGGCCCAGCTCCGCGACGAGATCCGCACCGAGGTGCTCGCGCAGGCCAGGGCCGAGAACTGGGCGCAGCCGAACGTCATTCCGGAATGGACCCAGCGCATCACCCTCAGCGGCGACGTGCGCTTCCGCGACCAGTTCGACCAATACGACGAAGGCAACGTTCCGATCCTGGTCAATTTCGCCGCCCTCAACGCCAACGGCCCCACCGACCTCAACCCCAACACCAACCCCGCCGGCGTTCCCCTGCTCAACACCTTGCAGGATCGCGGCAGCCAAATGTCGATCCGCGCCCGCCTGAACCTGCGGGCCGAGATCTCCGACTCGATCATCGCCAACATCCGGCTAGCCACCGGCCGCAGCAACAGCCCGGTCTCGACGACCCAGCTCTTGGGCGGCGGCCTGGCCAAGAAGGACATCTGGCTCGACCAGGCCTATGTCGACATCAAGCCGCTTCCGTGGCTGGGCGGCACGGTCGGACGGATGCCCAATCCGTTCGTGGCCGAGGTCGAAGGCTACAAGCTGACGGACCTGATCTACGATTCAGACTTGGCCCTGGACGGCGTGGCCGCCACCGCTCGCTACGACCTATTCCCCGAACGGGGGATCAGCGTGTCGGGAACCGCCGGCGCCTTCCTGCTGGACTATCGCGACGGCGACTTCCCGACCAACAGTCCCAACAAGGCCAGCACCAAGACCAAGTGGATGTTCGGCGGCCAGGGCGCGGTCGACTGGAAGACCCAGCGCTTTGACTGGCGCGCCAGCGCGGCCTTCTACCAGTTTCAGTATGACCGCGGCCTGCTGTCGGAGCCCTGCGCCCTCTATACGGGCCTGACCGAATGCTCGACCGACTTCACTCGGCCCGCCTTCATGCAGAAAGGCAACACGCTCTTCCTGATCCGCAACATCCTCCCGCCGCCGGGCACGACCGACTACGCCGTACCGCAATATGCGGGTCTCAGCTTCGACTACGACGTGCTGGACCTCAGCACTTCGTTCGACCTGAAGCTGGCCAAGGACCGCCACCTGCTGCTGATGGGCGCCTACGCCCGGAACCTGGCCTTCGATCGCGGCGACGCCTGCCGCTACAACGAACTGGGCCTGCCGGTGAACAACAATATCGACGCCAATCCCTGTCCGCCCCCCGAGGCCGGGCAGCCGGGCTCCAAGCTGGCCACCGGCCCCAACGCCTACATGGGCAAGGTGCTCTACGGCCACCTCAAGCCCTACAGCTGGGGTCAGTGGAACGTGGTTGGCGGCTACAAGCGGTTGGAGGCCGACGCGGTCCTCGACGGCTACACCGACTCCGACTTCCACCTGGGCGGCACCAACGCCAAGGGCTATTTCGTCAACGCCAGCGTGGGGCTGTTCGACGGCGCGAACCTGGAGTTCCGCTGGTTCAGCGCCAACGAGGTGGCTGGCCCCCCGCTGTCGATCGACGTGGGTCAGATCGACCTCAATGTGAGGTTCTGACCATGCGCCGCGCGGTTATAACCCTCGCCCTCGTCCTGGCGTCGGCCGGTTCGGTCCAGGCCCAGAGCCTGGAGGACCGCCTTCGCAGCCAACTGGTCGCCGTCAACGGTCGCCTGCAGGATTTGCAGAACAACCAGGCCGCGCTGGTCGCCCAGAAGGCCGCCGCCGAGGCCGAGCGCGACGCCCTCCGGCGCCGCCTCGCCGCGTCGGAGTCGCAGGCCCGTAGCGCCAGGCGCGACGCCAGCGGGCCGGAACTGGCGCGCTACAAGACCCAGGCCGACCAGGCGCTACTGGCCAAGAGCCAGGGCGAGGCCGAGCTGGTCGCCGCCCGGGCCGAGGTCGCGCGCCTGACCCAGCAGGCGCAGCAGGACCAGGCCGAGCGCCATCGGCTGACGGCCTCTCTGGCCGAGGCGAAGTCCGGCGCCGAGATCGCTCGCGCCAAGAACACCGAGGCCATCGCCGTCGCCCGCGAGATCCTCGACGCGTACCAGCGCGTCACCGTCGCCGACGTGATGGGCCGCCGCGAACCCTTCATCGGCCTCAAGCGCGTCGAGCTCGAGACGATCGAGCAGGCTTACGCCGATCGTCTCTACGGCGCGCGCCTGGACGTCCCGCCCACCCCGCCTAAAGCCCAGTAACGCGCCCGCCCGCGCCCCGCTCACCCGAGATACGAGTATGACCATGGCCGTCAAATCCAAGCCTCTGCTGTCGTCGATCGCGCGGGCGCGGCGCGCGCTGTTCTGTGGCGCCAGCGCCATGGTCCTGCTTTCGGCGGTCGCGGCGAACGAGGCTTCGGCCGACGGCCTGACCGCGCTGCGGGCCGGCGCGCGGGTGCCGGCCACGGGGGCGGGGGTTCCGTCGATAGCGGTTCCCGTCGTGCCAGGGGTGACGCCGAACGCCAATGCGAGCGCGGCGGCGGCGCGGGGCCTGCTCAACGCCACCAACGCCCAGCGCGCGGTCAATGTCGCGGTCCAAGCCCAGGCCGCCGCTCGCCAGGCGGCCGCCGCCCTCAACAACACCGTTCCGGACGGCCTCGGCAAGGGCGGCCTGGCGCCGGCCACCAACCCCGCCCTGGCCGCGGCTGGCCTGTCGCTCTGGCACGGCGCGAAGGCGCCGACCCAGGCGACGCTGGCGTCCGGCCAAATCCAGGTCGACATCAAGCAGACCGAGTCGCGCGCCATCCTGTCGTGGGACACCTTCAACGTCGGGGCCAAGACCGTCCTGACCTTCGACCAGAGCCTGAACGGGGTCGCCCAGCCGGACTGGGTGGTGCTGAACCGGGTGGTCGGCGGGCTGGATCCCGCGACCGGCCTGCGCGACCCGTCGCAGGCCGCCGCGCCGAGCCAGATCCTGGGGTCGATCAGGGCCCAGGGCACGGTGCTGGTCATCAACCAGAACGGCGTCGTGTTCGGCGGCGGCTCGCAGATCAACACACGGTCGCTGATCGCCAGCAGCCTTGAGATCGGCCGGGCGAACCGCGTGATCGACAATGTGGAGCGCGTGACCTCTATCGCCGTGCGGAACGCCGAGTTCCTGTCCGGCGGCCTTCTCGGCGTGGGGGCGCAGGACGCCAACAAATCCGGCCTGACAACCTTCTCGGCGATGATGGACGGCAACGGCCTCTATTCGACGACCGCCGAGGGCGCGATCACCGTCGATGCGGGCGCGCAGATCACCGCCGGTGACGGCGGCCTCATCTTGCTGGCGGGCTCCCATGTCGTCAACGCCGGCAGCCTGGCGGCCACTCGCGGACAGGTCAGCCTCGCGTCAGGCCGGGCGCTGGTGCTGGCGGCGTCGGAAGGCTCGGCGGCCAGCATTGATCCCAATGTGCGCGGCCTAGTGGTCACGGCGCAGACCGGGGCCGGTCGTCGGGGCGGCGCCGCCACGTTTACCGACTACGTCCGCAACACCGGCCTGATTCAGTCAGGCGAAGGCTATGTGTCGCTTAACGCCTCCTCGATCGGTGCGGCGATCAACGAGGGTGTGATCACCGCCACCACCAGCGTGTCGCGCAACGGCTACGTCCTGCTCGACGGGGCCGACGTACGGCTCGCGCCGTCCAGCACGATCGCCATTACCCCCAACGACACCGGTGTGATCCCCCAGGACGCCACGTCGCTGGCCAATTTCAAGCCCTCGAAGATCAGCCTTGGCGATTCTCAGGCTCGCATCGAGATCGGCGCCAACAGCCTGACCTACGCGCCTGGCGCGAACATCGACATCGGCGCCAAACCAGGTCTCGCCACCGACCTGGCGCCGCTTGGCAATTCGCGGGTCTTCGTCGACAGCGGGGCGATCATCGACGCGGCTGGACTGAAGAACGTCAGCATCGCGGCGTCGCGGAACGTGATCCTGATCGATCCGGTCAAGGGCAACGAACTGGCTGACTCCCCGCTATTGCGCAAAAGCTTTCTCAATGGCGCTGCGGTGTATCTCGATCCACGTCTTTCGGGCGTGCGAGAGGATGGCGTCGCCTGGGTCGGCTCGCCGCTGATCTCAGCGGAAAGCTACGCCCTGCAGGTCGGGGTCAGCGCCTCCGAATTGATGACCAAGGGCGGGAACGTCACCCTGGGCGTTGCCGCCGGAAACACCTCGAGCACCCCCGTCACTCAGGCCGCGGACGTGATCGTCAAGCGCGGCGCGACCATCGACATCTCCGGCGGCTGGCGGACCTTCGAGGCCGGCCGCGTGCGCACCACCCGCCTGATCGACGCCCGCGGGGCGATCGTCGACATCGGCCACGCCGACCCGGACCAGACCTACATCGGCATCTACGAGGGCTATGTCGATGTCCAGGAGCGTTTCGGTCTGGTTCGCACCTATACCAATCTCATCCTCGACGGCGACGGCTTCGCCGGCTCGTATCGCGAGGGCGCCGATGCCGGTTCGCTGACCATCAAGTCGTCCCAACCCCTGCTGGAGGGCACGGTATACGCCGACGCCTTCCCGGGCGAACTGCAGCGACTGAACGCCCAGTTGGGAACTGGCAAGACGGCGGTCTACGGCGACCGGCGCCGGGTGCAGGCGGTCTCCTCTCAATTGCCGGTCGGCGGCTATCTGTCGATCCAGGAACTGGGTTTCCTATCGATCGGCGGAGACGCGATCAGCGGCGGCGGCGACATCATCATCAATGAAGGCGCGACGCCGACGAAAGGCGACGACCTGGACTATGGACAGACGGTGGCGATCGACAGTCAGGGCGTTCTCACCGTTTCCCAGCGTCCCGAGAACGCCATGCTGGCCGCTACTGACCGAAGCGTTCTGACCCTGGGCGCCGACACCCTGTCGGCCATGGGTCTGGGCCAGCTCTCGCTGTCCACCTCAGGCAGCTTGATCCTGGAAAGCGGCGCTTCGCTGACCTTGACCCCGGGCGGGGTGTTCACCGCGACCACCGGCCGGACCCAGACCCTCGACGGCGACATCACCGCCGCGTCGGGCGTGATCCGCCTGGAGACCGTCAACGTCGGCAAGGGTTCTGTCTTCAAGTCCGACGCCCCCGACCGCGGCAGCTACGACGTGGTCATCAACGGCCGCCTGTCGACGGGGGGGCTGTGGACCAACGATCTGGGCGCAGGCCCCGAAACCCTGCTGGGCTCAGCCTTTGTCGACGGCGGCGCGGTGGAGATCATCGCGGCCCCGCGCGAGGTCCGCACCACCACGTCCGGGGGCGTCACCACCCATGCCGACATCAGCGGCAGCATCTTGGTCGAGGGGCCGCGCTCGCTGATCGACGTGTCGTCCGGCGGTTACGTGGCCGTGGACGGCAGCCTGGCTCTCGACGCCCGGGGCGGCGACGTAACCCTGACCAACGACACCAACTACTTCCAGATCGGCCCCACCAATCCCTACGCCTCCGCGTTCCAGATCAGCAACGTCGTGGCCAGGCAGGCCAATCCGGCCGAGATCACCGCCAGGGTGAGCCTTCGCGACGGCGCGATCAAGGCGCACGGCTTCGCGGGCGGCGGAACTTTCGCCCTGACCACGCCGGCCATCAGCCTAGGCGACGGCGGAACCGGCGCCGGCACGTCCCTGCCGCTGGACTTCTTTTCCAAGTCGGGCTTCTCAGATTACAGGATCAAGTCCTACGGCACCAACCTGTCGGCCAACGCCTTCGACAATGGCTTGGGCGGCAACAACGCTGTGCTCCAGACCCAGGTGGTGACCGTCGGCGCCGGCCAGACCCTGGACCTGTCGCAAAGCCGCTACCTGCCGCGCCTGGACGGCGCCCAGACCAGCGCGCTGCGGGCGCTGGGCACGGGCGGCGACGTCGCCTCGATCCTGACGGCGGGCAAGCCAGCGGAGGTCTGGGACCAACTACCGGTCAGCCTCACGTTCGACGGTCTGGTCCAACTGACGGTGGCGCAGGGCGGCGTCGTCACCGGCGCGCCGGGGGCGGCCATCGGCGCCGCGCAGATCCTCAACCAGGGGACCATCCGCCTGGCCGGCGGGACCATCAACCAGGTCAAGTCCCTGCCGTCGCTCTACGGCCCGGTCCGTGGCGGCGGCCCTTCCCCGGTGCTGTCGGCAGCCAGTCTCGCCGAGATCTTCACGATCAGGCCCGACGGCACGATCGACGAGAACGCTCCGTCCAGGATCGACCCGTCGCGGACCAACGGCCAGGTCGCCGCCCAGTCCCCGATCTATCTGACCGCCGACCTGGCGGCCGGTGTCGGCGTGCGCCTGGACGCCGGCAGCGTGACCGATCTCTCCGGCGTCAGCGTCCGCAACCCCTATGTCACGGCCGCGACCCAAGGGCGGCCGGTCGTGGACGGCAAGGTCTATGCCGGCGGCGTCCTGAGGACCGCCTCGACGCGACGCCTCGACGGCGACCTGGTGTCGCTCTCCCCCTTCTCGACGGGGGACTACAAGACGTTCGATACTCTCGCTGACTCTGTTCTCCTGGGCGACGCCATCCTGAAGACCTCGGTCCAGGGCGCAGACCTGATCGCCACGCCGGGCGCGACGCTGAACCTCTCCGGCGCGGCCGACACCTTCGACCAGTTGCAGGTCGGCGGGCGATATGTCCAGTCCACGCAGTGGAGCGATGGCGGCGCCCTGACGCTGGGCGGCGGAGCGACCCTGGCCGGCGCCCAGATCAGCGCCCATGGCGGCGCGGCCGCGGCGGCGGGCGGCACGCTGACTCTGCTCGACGCGACCCTCGTCCAGACCAACGGCGCTGTCCCGGCGCGCAACCTGATCGCCGCCGACCAGATCCAGGCCGCCGGCTTCGACACACTGGTGGCGCGCGGCGCTCTCGGCGCGCAGGGCGACGTCGACCTGATCCTGGGCGGAGCCTTCGTGCTGGCCTCGCGCCCCTATGACGGTGACAACAGCCGGCTGAACGACGCTGCCTACCGCCAGAGCCTGTCCCCGAGGCTCTCCGCGACGGGACGACTGGACATTACCGCGTCCTATGTTCGCCTCGACGGCGCGTTCCAGACTTTGCTGACGCCCGCCGTGGGCACGGTCGGGGCCGGGGACGTCACGCTACACGCCCAGACCATGGACGTGGCCGGCGCGGTGCTGTTCGACCGTTCGATCGCCAGCGCCACCTTCGATGTGGCCGGCGACCTGCGCTTGTCGGGCGTCGCGCCCTACCGGACCGTCTTCGCCCTGGGCGACGCGCCACCCAGCCTGGTCGGCCAACTGGCCGTCAACGGAAACCTTACCCTGCGGGCGGGGCAGGTCTACGCCAGCACCGGTTCGACCTTCTCGGTGAGCTCCGCGGCCACCGACGGCGTGCTCAGGATCGAGCGTTCGTCGTCCGCGACGCCGGCCACGCCCTACTCGGCGGGCAGCCGGTTGACCCTTCAGGCCGCAGACATCGTCCAGAACGGCGTGCTGCGCGCTCCGGTGGGCTCGCTGACCCTCGGCTCGAACACGGCCATGGCCGTGAACGGCGTCGACTTCGCGCCCGCCACCCGTTCGGTGACGCTCGGCGACGGCGGGATCACCTCGGTCTCGGCCGGCGGTCTCTCGATCCCCTACGGCGCGACCACCGATCAGACCGAGTACTTCTTCGCGCCGACCAACGGCAATCCGCTGACCGCGCCGCCCTCGGGCGTCCTGACCCTGGCCGGAGCGACGGTGGCCACGACGGCTGGCGCCACCGTCGACATCAGCGGCGGCGGCGATGTCTACGCTTACGAATTCATCCCCGGGCCGGGCGGTTCGCGCGACGTGCTCAGCCGCTACAACACCGACGCCTTCACCAGCAACGATGGCTACCAATACGCCGACCAGCGCCAAGTCTACGCGATCGTGCCAGGGTTGTCGGACTCCTCGGTGGCGGCCTACGACCCGATCTATTCGGCGGACTATGGTGACCTCTACCAGGGCGGCGGCGTCGGTCGTCGGGTCTATCTGGACGGCGGATCGGGCGTGGCCGCGGGCTGGTACACCCTGCTGCCCGCCCAATACGCCATGTTGCCGGGCGGCATGCGGGTGGTCGAAAGCGCCGGGGCCGCCAATGTGGCGTCCGGCGGCGGCTCGACCCGCCGCGACGGGACCGTGCTGACCACGGGCCGATACGGCGGCCTCGGCGGGGCCGAGGAGTCGCAGGTCCGGGTCTTCGAAGTGCAGAACCAGACCACGATCCGGGCTAGTTCGAACATCGCCCTGACCTCGGCCAACACCGCCTTCGCGGCGGCGGCGGCCAAGCGCGGCGAAAGCGCTCCCGTCCTGCCTCGCGACGCTGGGCGCCTGGTACTGGCCCCGCTGGCGGCGATCGATCTCAACGGCCGCTTCCTCACCGCGCCTGGCGAGGGCGGTCGCGGCGGCCAGGCGGACATCAGTGGACGCGCCATCGAGGTGGTTTCCCAGCTGGGAGCGCCCAAAGCCGGCGTGGTCCAGCTGGACGCTCGCCAGCTGACCGGCCTGAACATGGACAGCCTGCTGATCGGCGGCGTGCGCACCGACAGGGCCGACGGCACGACGGCCCTGGACGTCACCGCCAGCACGATCACGGTCGCCAACAACGCCGCCGCGCCGCTCTCGGGTCCCGAGATCGTGCTGGCCGTCGACGGCGCCGGCGCCAGTATCACCCTGGCCGATGGCGCGACGATCACCGGTGTCGCCGGCCGTTCGGCGCAGCGGACGGGCGATTACGTGATTGACGGGGCGGGCGGCGCGACGGGGCAGGGCGCCGTGGTGCGCGTGGCCGGCGGCGCGGATCGCGACGTCACCCGCAGGAGCCCCGACGCCGTCGCCGGCGGCGTGCTGACGGTCGGCGCGGTCAATCTGACCGGAAGCTCGATCCTGCTGGACTCCAGCGACGTCTTCACGATCGACACCAAGGCCGTCCTCGTCGCCGATAACCTGACCCTGAGCGCCACGACCATCCATTTCGCCGGCCAACAGGGCGCGTTGGGCGGTTTGGTCCTTACCCCGGAACTGCAGGCGGCCCTGACGCGCGCCAAGGCCCTGACTCTGTGGACCGCCAACGCCATCGACTTCGCCGACGGCGACTACCGCTTCGGCGACCTGACCCTGTCGACGCCGGGCCTGGCCCTGACCAATCCGGCAGGCGCGGTGCGGATCGTCGCCGACGACCTGCGCCTGGAGAGCTTCGCGCCGGCGCTGGCCGGCTGCGGGTCGGCCGGGGCGATGCCCTGCGGGACGGGGACGCTGTCGCTCGACACGCGCACCACCACGTTCGGCGACGGGACCCTGCGCACCTACGGCGCCGGCGGCGGCGTCGCTCTCACGGCGCGCGAAGGCGTCTTCTACGAGGGCAAGGCGACCTTCGATGTCGCCGGGGCGCCCCTGACCCTCCACACGCCGTTCATCGGCGACCGGGCGACGACCGACGCCGCCGGCGCGCCGAGCAAGGCGGTTCCGAGCCTGATCCTGGCCACCACCGGGGCGGTGGTCATCGACAATGTCGCCGGATCGGCCAGGCCGACGTTGGCCGGGGTGGCCGGCGCGAGCCTGTCGATCTCTGGCCGAAGCCTATCGGTGAGCGGGGCCAACCTGCGCGCGACGGCCGGCAAGCTGACCCTCGCCGCCGTCGATGACATGAGCGTGGGGGCCGGCGCCTTGCTTGAGGCGCCGGGCTACGCCAAGGCGTTCGGCGACAAGACCGATCCCTATTCCGTCTCCGCGCCCGGTGGCCAGCTGACCCTGACCTCGACCCAAGGCGACATCGTGCTGGGCGCGGGCTCGACCGTATCGGTCGGCGGCGGCGCCGGGGCGGGCGGCTTGCTGGCGGTCAACGCCAGCAAGGGTTCGACGACGTTCGCCGGAACGGTCGACGCCGCGACGCCGGACGGCGGGGCGCGCTTCGCGCTCAATACCGGCGGGGCCTTCGACCTGTCGGGCTTTGTTCGGACCACCAAGGGCGGCTTCGACGGCGGCATGACCGTGCAAACCGCCCGCGGCGACCTGACCCTGGTCGAGGACCTGAGCCTGAAGGTCCGCGAGGTCTCACTGGTCGCGGACGGTGGCGGCGTGGTGGTGTCCGGATCCATCGACACCTCGGGCGTCAACGGCGGCGACATCCGGCTGTTCGGCGCCTCGGGCGTGACACTTGGCTCCAAGGCCGTGTTGACCGCCCGCGCTCTTGGCTACGGCGATACATCGACGCGCGTGGCCGAAGGCGGAACCGTGCAACTCGGCACGAGTGGCGGCGGGCTGATCACGGTCGCCCAGGGCGCCCGGATCGATGTCGGCGCCCGCCGGACCGAGGCGCGCCTGGTGGCCACGGTCGAGAACGGCGTCACCAACTATCGCTATGTAGAGGCCGACCGCGGCGGCGACCTGATCCTGCGCGCCCCGGTCATGGACCTGGCGGGCGGCCAATCCCTGAACGTCGACTTCGCCGGCGCCGTAACCGGCGCGGAGAGCGTGGTGCTGGAAGGGTACCGAGCCTTCGATCTGGCGGCGGTGGCGGCCGACAACCGGTTCACCGGCGTGTCGATCTCGGGCGACGTCGCGACGCTGAACCTGGCCGCGACCGCGTCGGGTCGCGCCAATTTCCTGGCCGACCGGGCGGCGGGCACCCTGGCCGAGTTTATCCAGACCTTTGACGTGTCCGGCATGTACGGTCGGCTCGGCGGCCTGGCCGGACAGGCCAATTTCCACGCCCGTCCCGGTGTTGAACTGAACCATGCCGGCTCGATTGTGCTGGCCTCGAACTGGAACTTCGGCGCGGGCACGGTGGACGTCGCGGGCGCCACGGCGGCGGGCCTGATGGCGGCGCATCCGGGAATCTCGGGCGCGGCCTACGTGCTGCCGGGTTCCGAAGGGCGCATCCTGGCCGACTACACGACCATGACCTATCGCGTCGGCGGCAAGGCCGCCGGCGAGTCCGGCGTTCTGACCTTGCGAGCCGGCGGCGACGTCGACATCAAGGGCAGCATCACCGACGGCTTCTTCACCTTCGCCGACCAGAGCGACCCGGCCTATCTCAATCGCGCCGTCGGCGGCGGCTCGCGGATCTACAACGGCTACCTGGGTTCGACCTGTCCCGGCGGCTGCGCGGTGGGCGACTTCACCTCGGGCGCCGCCCCGTCGTCCACGATCACCGTCAACTTCCCGGCGGCTGGCAGCCTGCCCAATGTCGAGGTGACAACCGACAATCCCGCGCCCTACAACGCCGCCGCCAACAGCGCCGCCGCGCTCGGCGCGGGAACGAACGGCGCGGGCGACCCGATCGGCAGCGCCGAACTGTTCCCGTTGATCGACACGCCGGCCGGACAGCAGGCCGTGCAGTCCTGGTCGTATCAGATCACCGCGGGGGCCAGCGTCTCGGACACCGGCGTGTTCAGTGTCGATCCCACCCGCGTCCAGGTCGGCGCGACCGGCGCCATCACCGTAGCGGGAGGCGCCAGCTACACCTATGGCGGCACGCCCGCCACGACGGCCTTCTCCAACACTCTGCTGCTGGGCGTGGCCAACGGCGGCCAGGCGACCGCCGATCAGTGGGTCCAGGCCCAGATGACGGCAAACCCGTCGCTGACGCCGCAGTCCTACACCCGCCTGCAGTTCAGCGCGGCGCCCGCCGCCGTCCGAACGGCCCTGGCCCAGCGCGCGGCGGCCTTCTTCGCCAGCCATCCAGGCGAATACACCTTCACCGGTCCCGTCAACGCGCCGACCGGGGTCTCGACCACCCTGAACCTGGCCGGCGCCTTCCTGAGCCTGGTCAGCAATGACTGGGCCGCCCTGAAGGGCGCCTACACCCCTCCGCGCCCGCCGACCCCGGCCGCCACCACCATCGTCACCGCGCCGGTGATCCGCACCGGCACGGGCTCGATCGCGATGGCCGCTGCTGGCGACATCGACTTGCGCAACGGCGAGACGCCGGTCTACCGCAACCCGGTCACCGGCGCCCTGGCTACCGCAACCACCGGCTACCAGGTCGGCGGCGTCGCGGTCTATACCGCTGGCCACCGGGTGGTTCCGGGGGTGATCAACATCGTCGACCCCGCCACTGGCGCGCCCCTGACGCTGGACCCGATGGCCTACAGTCAACCCCTCGCGATCGCCGGCAACGGCGTCGTGCGGGGCATCGCGCGCAACCAGCCGGTCTACGCCTCGGGCGGCGGCGACGTCTCGCTGGCGGCCGGCGGCGACATCCTCAGCCGGCGCGACACCTATACGGGCGCCGTCACCAATGCCCTGAACGGCGCGGGCGCGCTCGCCTTCGTGGGGTCCGTGCGTCAGCCCTGGCGCATGGGCCAGGTCGGCATGGCCACCGACATCCGGATCAATCCGCAGCTGTTCACCGAGGGCCTGGGCACGCTGGGCGGCGGCGACATCCGCGTCTCGGCCGGAGGCGACCTGTCGGACCTGTCCATGGTCGCCGACACCACCCTGACTACCGCCGACGTGCGCGACGCGAACGGCGCCTTGCGGGCCGGACGGACCCTGCTGACCTTCGGCGGCGGCGACATCACCGTCGACGTGGGCGGCGACATGCTGGGCGGCCGCATCGACATGGGTTCGGGCGCGGTCCGAATTCGGGTGGGCGGCGACGTCGCGGCGGCCGGCCTCACCCAGACCGGCGTTTCGAACCTTGAGGCCCCGAACACCACGGCCAACACCCTGCGGCTGCGCCTGACCGACGCGACCATCGCCCTGGCGGCGGGCGGCGACGTGACGGTGCAAAGCATCGCCGCCTTGGGCGTGATGCGAAACGTCCAATCGGGCACCGGCGGACCCGCCGTCGACACCAGCAACGCCAACGCCTTGGGCCTGTATTCGGCGGAGGCGGGCGTTTCGATCGTGGCCAACGGCGCGGTCGCGATCAGCAACAGCGGCCCCGAAGCCGTCAGCTTCGGCGGGTTCAACAACGGTTCAGGCACGAACAGCGAGGCTATCTATCCCGGCTCCCTGACGGCCGTCGCCCTCTCGGGCGACCTGTCGTTCGGGGCCAAGAACCAGACGGCGGTCCTGCTCTATCCCACCGCGACGGGAACCCTGACCCTGGCCGCGGGCGGCGATATCTCGCCCGTGAACATCGCCATGCTGGATGACGACCCTGGCCTGCTTCCGGGCGTGTTCTCGACCTTCAGCGTCGAGTTGAGCACGCTGAACGCCGGGCGTCCCTTCGACTTTCCGTCGGTCCTGTCCAGCACCTCCGCGGCCCAGCGCCGGGCCCAGCACAATCCGCTGACGCCCCACCTCGGCGACACGGTTCCCAACCGCATCTATGCCGGCGGCGACATCCTGGACATGATCGTGGCCACGCCCAAGCAGACGCGGATCGGGGCGGGCCGCGACATCGTCAACATGATGTTCTTCGGCCAGAACCTGGATGCGCGAGACGTCACGCGGATCGTCGCGGGCCGCGACATCACGGCCACCACCCTTCTGGCCTCGGCGCCGATCGGCGGTGGTTTCAACAACGTGTCGCCAGCGCGTCCGACCCTGCAGGGCAACACCTTCGTCATCGGCGGACCGGGTGCGCTGGCGCTCGAGGCCGGTCGCGATCTGGGCCCCTTCCTCAACTCGGCGATCGACGACTATCAGGGGCCGCTGAACCCGGGCGAGGTTCGCGGCCAAACATTCGGGGGCGGCGTGCTTTCCGTCGGCAACGAATGGAATCCCTGGCTGGCTTCGCAGGGCGCGGACCTGTGGATCCAATTCGGCGTGGCCAAGGGCGCCGACTTCGCGGCCCTGCGCGAGACCTACGTCAACCCGGCTAATCTTCAGACGGCGCCAGACTATCTGTTCGTGCAGACCCAGGACGACCGCGGCGTGTTCGTGGCCGACAAGACCAAACCGATCTACGGCGCCAAGCTGATCGACTGGATGCAGGGCAACGAGGCTTCGATCCTTACCGAGGCCTTCGGCACGACAGCGGTCAGCTACGAACAGGCCTACCAGGCCTTCACGGGGCTCTCGGTTCTGCGCCAGCGAGGCTTCCTGCAGCAGGTCTATTTCAACGAGCTGACCCAGACCTCGGTGCCGGGGGCGTCGTTCCAGAAGTATTCTCGCGGCTACACGGCGGTAAACACCCTGTTCCCCGCCTCGCTCGGCTATACGGCCAACGACCTGACCGGCGGCTCCAACGGCGCCAATCTCCAGGTGCGGACGGGCGATCTGGACCTGCGCCTGGCCACGCTGCAGACAGCGCGGGGCGGCGACATCTCGATCCTCGGCCCCGGGGGCCGGGTGCTGGCCGGATCGACCGTCAGCACCGTCCAACAGGCCGCGCGCCGCAATTTCGTCGGTCGCGACGTCTTCAGCGCGGTGTTGCCGCTCAACGCCGCCAATCGGCGCATCTCGCAGATCTCGGCCATCCCGACCGGGTTCGAAGGAGTTCTGACCTTGCGCGGCGGCGCGATCTCCACCTTCACCGACGGCGACTTCATCCTCAATCAGAGCCGCCTGTTTACCCAGCAGGGCGGCGACGTGGCGATGTGGTCGTCCAATGGCGACCTGAACGCCGGCCAGGGCCCCAAGACCTCGGCCAACTTCCCGCCGGCGGTCGTCAAGGTCAGCGACAACGCCTACGCCGAGCTGGACCAGGCCAGCGCCGTCAGCGGGGCCGGCATAGCGGCCTTCCAACCGGCGCTGGGCGTGGCCGCGCCCGACGTCTATCTGATCGCCCCGCGCGGCACCGTCGATGCCGGCGACGCCGGGGTGCGGGTGGCGGGCAACCTGTTCGTCGCCGCCCTGACGGTCGCCAACGCCGACAACTTCAAGGCCGGAGGATCGGTGATCGGCGTGCCGACCGCGCCGGCCGCGCCGGTCGTCGGGGCCGAGACGACGGCGGCCAGCAACGCCGCGACCCAGGCCGCCCAGCAGGCGGTGGGCGGACGCGACCGCGCGGAACGCTCGATCATCACCGTCGAGGTTCTGGGCTTCGGCGACGAGCCTTGCGACGACCCCAACGACCCGCGGTGCAAGCTCTAGGTCACGGCGGTCATCAGCAAGGGCTAAAACGGCGCGCGAGACCAGCCGCGCAGCACGAGGACGACAGATGGAGCGGGGTCTTCGCCCAGCGGCACTGGTCCTGACGCTCGGCGCGACCCTGCTCGCGGCGGACTCGACGGCCCATGTCTCCGCCCTATCCGGCGCGGGCCGGCTGAAACCCTTGGCCGCCAGCGCCCCGCCCAGCCAGGCCGACCAGGTCGCCCAGGCGGTCGCGGACAACGCGCCCCTGCCGATCCTGATGGGCGCGGCCCCGGTCGAGCCGCCGCGCACCCGGCTGATCGAGGGGCCGGTGGAGGACGTGCTGTACGGACCGCCGGATTCCGACCCTTCGCGCAAGACGGCCGTCGCCCAGGCCCTGAAGTTGTTCGTCCATCGGCTGGACGTGACCCGGGACATCGCGCTGGGCGACAGGGTGCGGCTGATCGTCAGTCGCGCGTCCGACGGCGGCGCCGAACTCGACTACGCCGAACTGGACGGCGCCTCGGCGCGCGTGCGCCTCTATCGCGACGCGGCGAACGACCGGCGGCGGGCAAGCTTTGTCGATGAGACGGGCGTTCCCCTGGACCGCTTCTTGCTGCGCACCCCGCTCCGCGTCGTCAGGATCACCTCGGGTTTCGGGCCCCGCCTGCACCCGCTGCTCGGCTATGGCCGGATGCATCGCGGCGTGGATTTCGGAGCCGCCATCGGCACGCCGGTGCTGGCCGCCGGGGACGGGGTGGTCGCGGCGACGGGCTGGTCGGGGGGCTACGGCCGTCGCATCGTGCTGCGCCATCCGGACGGCGCCGAGACGCTGTACGGCCATCTGTCCCGGGAAGCGCCGGCCCTCCTTCCAGGCGGCCGGGTCGCGCAGGGCCAGGTGATCGGTTGGACCGGAGCCACCGGACAGGCTACCGGCCCGCACCTGCATTTCGAGGTGAGACTGCGCGGGGTCGCCGTCGATCCTGCCGTCGCCCGTCCTGTCGCTCCGGTGATGGACGCGAGGCGGCGGCGGGCGTTCGAGGTTCGCCGGCAGGCGATCGACCGGCTGCTGGCCGATTGCCGGGCCGCCGGGACGGAGCCGTGCAGCCTGTCCTAGCGACGCGTCAGAGGTCGGCGTCGTAGCCCAGGCGCGCGATCCAGGGGCGCAGGATGGGCTCCACCGGCGCGAGGTTGCGGCGATAGTTGCGGAAGCGGAAGCGCGAGCGTTCGTAGAGCTTTTCGGTCACCTGGGCGTAGCTTGCCGTGCGGGCGGGGCGGGGGTTTTCGTGGAAGTCCAGGCTGCGCGGATCGTAGGGCTCGCCGATGAAGTCGAAGATTCGCCGCACCTGGGCTTCCTGGTCGGCGACCATGTCCTCGTAGCGCACCGCCAGATAGCGCATCGGCAGCACGGCGCGGTAGTGCTCGACCAGGTCGGCGGTCAGGGCGAAGTGGCGGGCGGCGCTGTCCAGGGTCGAGGCGCAGTGGAAGCCGTGGCTGAGGCCGTTGGAGAACACCGACAGCACCACGTCCATCGGATGGCGCACCAGGTGGACGATCGGCGAGCGTGGGAACAGCAGGTGGATCAGCCCCAGATGCGTCTCGTTCAGCGGCATCTTGTCGGTGAACCAGGCCGCGCCCGGCCGGACGGCGCCCAGGCGCGCGGCCTCGTTCAGATAGTGGTCGCGCAGGGTGTCGATCATGCCCGCCCGGTCGCCGGTCCACAGTTCGCTGAGCGCCTGCGGATAGGCGCCCTGGCTGCCCAACATAGCGCCCAGGCGCTCGGCCAGGTTGACGATGATCGGCAGCTCGTCGCCGGCCGCGATGGCCGGATGGCTGGCCAGGGTCTGTTCGACCAGAGTAGTGCCCGAACGGGGAAAGCCGACCACGAAGATCGGCTGGGGCGTGTCGGCCCGTACGCCGGCCCGGGGCAGCAGGGGCGTGCGGCCGGCGGTGAAGAACGCCTTCAGGCCGGCGGCCTGGTGCTCGGCGACCTCGGCGGCATAGGCATGGCCGGTCGCCTCGCCAGAGCGCTGCTTGAACGCGGCGAAGGCTTCGAAGGCCTCGTCATGGCGGCCAATAGCGTCCAGGTTCTGGCCGCGCTCCTTGTGCGCCAGGACCTGGACGTGGCCGTGCTGTTCAGAGGGCTGGACCTGGTCCAGCCGGGCCAGGGCGCCTGCGAAGTCCTTCCGCCGGCGCAGCACCGTGGCCTGGCCCAGGGCGATGCGCGGATCCTCCGGCGCGACGGCGGCGGCGCGGGCCAGCAGGGCCTCGGTCTCGGCCAACCGACCGTCGGCTTCCTCAAGGTCGGCCCAGGCGATCAGGACCGGGACGGTGTCGACGTCCGGCAGGTCCAGCACCCGGGCGTAGAGCGTCCGCGCCTCGTCGAAGCGCCCCTGGGCGCGCACCGCGGCGGCCAGGGCGCCCAAGGTCTCCAGGTCGGCCGGGCCGCCCAGCTCCAGCGACCGCCGCAGGTGATGCTCGGCGTTGACGGGCTGGTGCAGGCCACCGAACACCAGGCCCATCGTCGCCTGGGCGGGATGGGCGTCCGGCGCCAGGCGCAGCAGCACCCGGGCGTGGGGCATGGCCTCGCTCATGGCGCCCTTGGCGTGGAAGAACAGGGCGGCGTTGGCCCGGACCATGGCGTCGTCGGGATAGAGGGTCGCCATGCGCCGCACCAGGACCTCGGCGGCGGCGATCCGGCCGGTGTCCTTGCAGACGTTGTAGAGGCCGCCAAGGGCGTCGCGGTGCGCGGGGGCCCGTTTCAGGGCTTCGTGCGCCAGGTGTTCGGCCAGGACCAGCTCGCCGTCGCCATAGGCCTGGGCCATCTGGGCCAGGGTGGGGCCAAACTCCGGATCCGTCGAGGTCTGGGCGGCCTGGGCCAGATCCAGCGCGCAGCACAGGGCGTCTTCGAGGCCAGACCCGCAGGCGCAGCCGGCCGGGGGCGCGGGTTGGGCGAGAACCCGGGGGCGATCGACTTCCAGCAGGGACATGGCGAGGCTTCCGGGACCAGGGACGACGGTCCGTTCCTGAAGACCGATCCGCGCGCGGGCAATGAGCCTAAGCACAGTACGCGGCGGGAGAGACGAGGAGTGGGGCGAGGGGGCGCCCGGCCGCCGCCAAGGGAGGGCGACGGCCGGGGTCGGATCAGCCCGCTTCGACCAGGCGCAGGCGCGGGGCTATGGGGCTTGCCTGATTGAGCGC
>Ga0101941_1001116_pt2 | contig 23213 bp, 23 predicted proteins | sample DewCreD2012metaG_3_FD_75242 | JGI IMG/M metagenome (GOLD analysis project Ga0101941, IMG submission 75242) | Hot spring sediment bacterial and archeal communities from British Columbia, Canada, to study Microbial Dark Matter (Phase II) - Dewar... ...
GCCGGCAATCGCTCCAGGCGAAGCACCGGCGTCCGGCCGATGCGCTCGGTGAGCTGCTCACCCTTGAGGCAATGCGCTCGCGATCCCATGACCCCTACCCACTGTACCGGCCTCAATGATGCCAGAAGCGTCCAGGCTGCGTCGCGCAGATCCAGAGCCAAACTGGGTGGCGGAGTACGTGGCTCGAAGACCGCTGTCGCCTCCGGCATCACCTCTAACCCCGGGGTGTAACCGCCTATTCCCAATGGCGTGGTCGGGGCCACTCGAGCTGGATGAGGGTACAATGCACGATACCCGGGAGAACTGCTCCGTACGCCACGACGAGCAACCTTTATTGTCGAGCCGTCTTCCGGTGGCGGCTGGGTTCGATCCCAGCGGGCATAGTACGATAACCTCGGATCGAGGCGGCTGCCGGAAGGGCCAGGGAGGGAATGGGCTCCGGCGCCGGGCGTTGAGGCAGTGGGAGAGGCCGCTCGCGGGTGCAGACGAAAGTCCTCAATGGACGATATCGCCTGGAAGAACTGATCGGTGAGGGAGGGATGGCCGTGGTGTACCGCGGCTACGACCTCGCCCTCAACCGGCCGGTAGCTGTGAAGATCCTGCGCGGCCAATATGGGAGCGATGCCAGCTTTCTCCGCCGCTTCGAGCGGGAGGCCCAGTCCGCCGCTCGCCTCGCTCACCCGAACATCGTCAATGTCTACGATGTTGGTCACGACAACGGCGTCCACTACATCGTCATGGAGTATGTGCGCGGCCAGACCCTGAAGCACCTGATCCTGCGCCAGGCACCGTTCCGGGTCGAAGAGGCTGCGTACGTCGTCAGCCAGGTCGCCGCCGCGCTCGACTACGCCCACCGGCACGGCCTCGTGCACCGCGACATCAAGCCTCAAAACATCCTGGTCGACGAGCAGGGCACGGTAAAGGTCACCGATTTTGGCATCGCCAAGGGGCTCACCGACGCCAGCCTGACCGAGGCGGGCATCGGCATGGGGACAGTGCACTATGTGTCACCTGAGCAGGCGCGAGGCGAACCGGCCACCCCAGCTTCGGACATCTATTCACTGGGTGTAGTCCTCTACGAGATGCTGACCGGCCGCCTTCCCTTCGACGCTGACAACCCGATTGGCCTGGCCATGCAGCACGTCAACGCGCCACCGCCGTCGCCGCGGCAGTACAACCCCGATCTCCCTCCGCCGGTGGAGGCGATCGTGCTCCGCGCATTGGCCAAGGACCCGGCCCAGCGATTCCCTAGTGCCGGGGCACTCGCCGAGGCGCTGTCCCGCTGGCACCAGCAGCCGGCAACGGCCGGCGCTGCCTTTCCTCCACCGGCAGGCCGAGGCTCGAGCGAAGCGACGAGAGCGATGGGTTCTCGAGTCCGGCCGGCGCGCGTGCAAGGCGCTCCCCCTCCCCCACCTCGGGCACTCTCACGCGGCGACGAACTCGGCTGCGCGACCTGGTTGATCGGCTCGGCGATCCTCATCGGCATCGTGGCACTGGTGCTACTGGCCTTTCGGATGGTCGACCTCAACCCTCTGGGCACCGGCACCCAACCATCGCCGACACCGACTGAAGTCGTCGCAGGAGTGGGAACAGCCACCCCCGGCTCGGGCACGCCCTCGCCGGCACCGACCCGCACCGCATCCCCCACTCCCACCCCCACACCGGCGCCAACACCCTCGCCGACGCCCGAAACAGCGCTGGTCCCCCAGTTGCTCGGCTCGACCCTCGAGCAGGCCGAGGCAGCGGCAGCCGTGGGCGACTTTCAGCTCGTGGTCGAGGAGGTGTTCGACAACGTGACGCCGGCTGGGGTTATCTTCGAGCAGGATCCACAGGCGGGCACTCCGCTGCCGAAGGGTTCCGAGATCCGCGTCACGGTCTCTAAGGGGCCAGAGTTCGTCACGTTGCCGAATTTGACCGGCCAGCCATTCACCGACGCCATTCGCCAGATACAGGAACTGGGGTTGAACTACGAGCGGGTCGAGGAGCCCAGCCGTGACGTGGCTGAGGGGCTGATCATCCGGACGGAGCCGTCAGGCCAGGTGCGGAGCGGTGAGACAGTCACTGTCTACGTCAGCGTGGGTGACAAGGTTCGCGTCCCCGATGTCTTCGGAGTCCCTTACCAGCAGGCGAGGCAGCAGCTCGAGCAGGCAGGGCTGGTGGTTCGCAGCGTAACGCCCCAGAGTTGCCAGTACATTCGGAGCCAGGACCCATCGTTCGATTGCCAGAGATTCCCCGACGGCGGTGTCGTCAGCGGGACACTGCAGTGGAACTCCTGGGTACCGCGGGGCTCGGCCATCGACATTGCCTACTATGATCGCGAGGCCCAGGACTGACCTCCAGCATGGGAGTGTGGAAGGGCCACTGAGCGGCGCGTTGTCGGGTCGTCACCCCAGCGGAGCCGTCGCCCGAGGGGCGGCCCGGGTTCCGCTCTCCGTCGCGCGCTGGGCAGGCCACGGGCCATGGTGGCAACGGTGTCCGCGCCCGCGTCGAAGGCGACCGCCCAGGTGAGCGACGAGCATACCCGCCCAGCTCCGCACTCCCGCCTGTGGTCGCTCGCGCCGCTACGCTGCGCGCTGCTGCTGGCCGGTGGCCTGGCGCTGGGACTAGTCGCCGGCTGGCTGCTCTCGCAGTGGTCGCCCGGCGATCGGCTCGTCATCGGGGGGACGGGCCAGGAGCTCAGCGTGCTCCTGGAACTGGATGGCCGGCGGATCGTGATGGGCGGTGGGAGTTCACGCTCCGACCTCGTCGATTTCGTCGATCGCTCGACGCTCCCCTGGGATCGCCAGATCGACCTGCTGGTCGTGCCCGCCTGGGATGAGCAGCATCTTCCCGGCGCCCTGGAGCTGGTGACGCGTGGTCGGGTGCGGCGGCTCGCCCTGCTCGGCCTGCCGGGCAACGAGCCGGCCTGGACTGCGCTCGAGCGTGCGGCCCAGCGGCGCGGAGTAGCGGTCACCTTCGTAGCCCAGCCGCAGCGCGTGGAGCTGTCGGATACGGTCTGGCTCGTGCTGTACCCGGCGCCCGATGGCCGCGAAGCCCGCGGTGGGCACGTTTCGATCCGCCTCGGTGAGGTACAGATCGGCGTAGTGGACGCGGCACGAGGAAACGCAGATCACTGGCGCACGATCGCGCGCAGTCACCTGCTGGTCACGCTTCGGCAGCCGCCCGGTGAACTCGGTCCCGTACCGCTCCTGGCCCGCCCATCGCCTCGGCGTCCCAGCGACTTCGTGCCGATCGAGGCACAGTACGAGCTCGCGCTCGATCGCGGCCGGCGGGTGACCTTTCGGTTCACCGGCCACGAGCTACGCGTCCCGCTCGATGCCGTCGACCGCCCATCGGCACCGCCGGCATCGACACCGTAGCCGCCCTCCGGGACCCAACGAGGAAACGGCGGAGCAGGATCTCACACCCACCAGCGCTTCTCGAGCGGTGTCAGCACCTCGCGGCCGTCCTCCGTTACCAGCACGTCATCCTCGTACGACGCGCTGCCGACCCCTGGCCGCCCCACTGCACGCTCGATCGCCAGCACCATGCCCGGCTGCAGCACCGTCTCGTCGTCAGGCGTGAGCCAGGGTTCTTCCCACCACATGCCCAGCCCGTGCCCCATCGAGGGAAACGTGAGGTTCAATGCCGCTTCTCCAGCGGCATCGAGCTCCTCCTTGGACGCGGCCAGGTGAAACCCGTGCTCCTCCAGCCAGCGGAAGCCCGCCTGCGCGACTTCCCCAGCCGTCACGCCGGGACGCACCGCTGCGATGCTGGCTTCAACGGCCGCGATAGCTGCCTCCAAGATCTCTTTCTGCGCGTCAGACGCCGTGCGGCCGGCCACGGCAGAGCGACCGAAGTCGTAGTAGTAGCCCTCGAAAGCGCCGTACATGTCCACATGGAAGATGTCGCCCAGCTCGAGCTTCCGGTAGTGATCCCACGAGGGTAACCGGCCATAGGCATAGAACCGCGTGTGCGGCCCCGAGGCGACTGGATGATCGTAGATCATGCCGCCCTCGCGGGTGAGCACGTAGAGTGCCTCGGCCATCACCTCGGCTTCCGTTCGGCCTGGCTGGACAGCTTCCATCATTGCGCGGCAGGTCTTCATCCCGATCTCGCACGCCTTGCGGATCACCCGGATCTCTGCCGGCGACTTGATCATGCGCAGTCGGCTGTACAGGTCTTCGCAGTGGATCCACTGGACCTGCGGCAACGCCTCGGTCAGCCTGAGGTACGCCCCCGAAAGCATGTAGTCCCGCGCGATCAGCCCCACGGGCCCCCGAGCCATACCCAGATCTCGGAGAGCAGCAGCCGCAGCGAGCGGTAGATCGAGCGAGACCCGGACATCGTCGACGGCAATCAGATCGTCCCGGTAGTCAGGGATATCGGAGAGCAGTATCCCTTCACCGTCAGCCGTCACGATCAGCCCACTATGACCCCGGCCTGCCCACTTCGGAGGGTTATCCGCGAGCTGGGGGAACGGGGTGTAGTGGTTACTGAAGTAAAGCACCGGGCCGTGCAGATCGACGGTTCCCCCACCCTTCGACCAGATCAGCACACCGGGCAAGCCCCGCTCCCGTAGTAGGGCAGCCAGCTTGCGGCGCCGCTCGATGAACTCATCCTTCGGGATCGCGTAGTCCTCGGTTCGCATCTCCGGCTCCCTCTTCAGTCATCCTTCAGCCCGTGTCTACTCAGGCGGGATCTCGCGGAAGGCGTACTCGATGCGGATGCCGCGCGCTCGCTGGATGTACTTGGCCGCGTAGTACAGCAGCGCCCCGGCGACGAGCACCCCCACTGTGAGTGCCTGCACGTTCGGCAGGTAGCCCAACCCGACGAAGGGGTCGAGCCAAAAGACCGTCTCACAGATGAGCAAGCTGATCAGGCTGAGCGCCCCCACAACGCTCATCACCGGTAGATTGCCGAGACGCCAGTTCACCGGTGACGCCTCGAAGTCCTCGCGCCGGCGGTATGGGAAGAGAATGGCGGCGACAGCGGTGAGGATGAACGAGAGGATCCAGCCGAAGATCCCGACGATACTGTGTAGCACGATGTGCCAGGCATAAAGCGCCAGAGAAATCTCTCCGAGCACCAGGACGACCAGAATCGAGATAACCGGGGTGTGGAAGCGCGGGCTGACGTAGGCGAGCTTCTCCGGCATCAGCCGGTCGAACGACCAGGCAAGGAGAATGCGCGTACTGGCAAGGAAGTTGATCGGCAGCCACACGTATGTCCAGAGTAGGAAGCCGACCCCGAGCAGCAGTACCAGGAACAGGTTCTCGTAGACCATCGCACCAGCCAGCTCGATGAATGTCGGTGTGAAATCGAGTCCGAGCGCTCCTGGGTCGACCGCGCCGAGGTGGCCCAGTAGGTCGTAGCCCGCCAGAAGCTGGAAACCGCCGATCAACAGCACCATCCAGAGCGTGGTGTAGACCACCGATCCGGGCATTCCGAAGATCTGCGCCTTGCGAGCATTCTTTACCTCGCCACCGATAATGCTCGACGTGATCGCGTAGAGCACGATGTAGAGCGGCAAGCTGAGACTGAGAAATGTCTGGTACCAGTCGAAGCCCCGCGCCGCGTAGCCGGACTGCGCCTGCGCGATGTCGAGCGCATTCGCCACGCCCCCGGCGGCAGCCACGTACTCGTTGAAGCGGCTGACGAAGTCGGACCGGCCGTTCGTGAAGGCGATGATCGCGGCCACGACGATACCGAGCGTCGCGATCAAGAAGGTAACGTTCTGCACCCGGAAGTACAGTTTGGTGCCGAGGATGAAGATGACCGTAAAAAGCAGGATGAGCGCGCTGCCGGCAAGAAAAATGCCGAGCGGTTCCTACCAGAAGTCGGCAAGCCGGATGAGGTCGGGATTGCCAGTGGTAGCCGCCATCATCCGGAAGAGTGTCGAGAGTCCGTACTGCCCGAAGTAGGCAGCGGGGATGCCGACGTAGACGGTCATCCAGACCAACCAATTGAAGCTGCTGATGAAGCCGAGCACCGGGGAGAGCGTTCGGCTGATATAGACATAGTCACCGCCCGAGCGTGGCATCGCGGCGGCGAAGAGAGCATAGGTCGTCGCGTGCGCCAGGGCCAACACTCCGGCAATTATGGCGCCCCAGAGCATGCTGGCCCCGGTATAGAAGGCTGGCACGAAGAGGATAATGAACATCACTCCGATGCCGATGTTCTGGTTGTTGGTGTTGTAGACGAAGACGTCGAAGAGCGAGATGTCTTTCGTCAGACCAGTTGCCTCGCGCACGAACGTCCGCGGGCCGCCCGGAACGGCGCCGCCAGTAGCGACGGTGGCCATGCGCCCCTCCCCTCAATAATCGACTGATCAGCTCACAGCTTTATGGATCCCGAGAGCCACCCCCTTACGCCACCTTGAATCCTCTCACCCCAACCGAGTCGGCACGCCCCGCTACTCGTCACCCAGATGCCGAAAGGTGACGACTTTTCCTTCTGCACTGCTCGATACAGCACAACTGAGCGCGGTCTGAGGTCGAGAACTACAGCGATTCTAGTGTGGCTCGGCAGAGGGTGTCAATTCATACTCGGGTCTTCGGGTCGAGTGCGTCACGCAGGCCGTCACCGACCAGGTTGAACGCCAGGATGGTCAACAGCAGCGCCAGGCCCGGGAAGAGCGAGAACCAGGGCGCATTGGTCAAGTGCACGGTCCCGTCGCGAATCATCTGACCCCAAGTCGGTGTCGGCGGGCGCACGCCGAGCCCGATGAAGCTGAGGCTCGCCTCTAGCCGGATAGCCGAGGCCGTCCACAAGCTCGCCAGCACCAGGAGCTCACCGACGATATTGGGGAGTATATGCCGGAAGAGGATCCGAGCATCTCCCACCCCGATGGCGCGGGCCGCCTCCACGAAGTCTCGCCGCTTGATCGAGAGCGCCGGGCCGTGGGCGATTCGGGAGAATCGCGGGGTGATCGTCAGCGCGATGGCGATGATCATCTTCCACAGGCCCGGACCGAGCACTGCCAAGATCAAGAGCCCAGTGATCAGGTCCGGGAAGGCGAGCAGCACATCGGTGAGACGCATTAGCCAGGCTTCGGTCCGGCCTCCTCGGAACGCTGCAACGACACCCATTGCCGTCCCGAGGATCCCACCGAGCGCGACCGAGAGCAGTCCTGCCAGCAGCGCGATGCGCGTCCCATAGATCACGCGCGAGAGAATATCTCGTCCGAAGTCATCGCGCCCGAACGGGTACTCGCGTGACGGCGGTTCCAGCCGGTGAATCGTGCTCTGCTCGATCGGGCTGTGCGGCGCAAAGACCGGGGCGGCGACCGCGATTAGGAGCAGGAGCGCGACCATCACCAGCCCAACCAGCGCAGTACGGTTCCGCGCGAACGCCTGCACGCGGCGCCAGCGACGTTCGCGTACCCCTGCGACCGGCAATTCTCGCGCCACAGCCATCACTCGTACCGTACCCTCGGATCGACCACACCGTAGAGCAGATCCGTCACCAGGTTGATCAGCACGATGATGAAGGCGTACACGACCATGATCGACTGCAGCATCGTGTAGTCCTTCTGCTTCATCGCGCCGATCATCAGCTTGCCCAGCCCCGGCCGGGCGAACACCTCTTCGGTCAGCACCGACCCACCGATCAGCGAGATCGCGAACAGCCCGATCAGGGAGACCAGCGGGATCATGGCGCTGCGCAGGGCATGGCCGAAGAGGACGACGCGCTCCGGTAACCCCTTGGCCCGCGCGGTGCGCACATAGTCCTCACTCAGCACGCCCAGCACCACCGATCGCGTCATCCTGGTGACGTACGCCGCCTCGATCAGCCCCAGGCTGAGCGCCGGGAGCACCAGCGCGTGAAGATGGGCTCCTGGCTTCGAGAACTCGGCGGCGCCGAGGGCCGGGAACAGCCGCAGCCTGACCGCGAAAAAGTAGATCAGCAGGATGCCCAGGTAGAACGCCGGCACCGAGAGTCCAGCGAGCGAGACCACCCGCCCGACATAGTCCACGGCGGTATTCCGGCGAACCGCCGTTACGATCCCGATCGGGACACCGATCACCAGTCCCACGAGGATCGCCGCGGCCGTGAGCTCGAGGGTATAAGGCAGAACGTGGCGGATCTGGTCGATCACGGGCTGTCCGGTGATCAGCGATCGACCCAGATCGCCACGAGCGAGGTCAGCCAGGAAACGCACGTACTGGACCCAGAGCGGCCGATCCAGGCCCATCCGCTGTCTAAGGGCCTGGACAGCCTCTTCCGAGGCATAGTCGCCGAGCGCAGCGGTCGCCGGGTCGCCCGGTGCCACTCGGACGATGACGAAGATGATCGTCAGTACTGCCAGCAGCGTCGGAATCGCGAGCAGCAGTCGGCGGACGGTATAGCGTACCACGGAGAGCGTCCCCGATCGTTCTTCCTCAGCTTCCTCACGGGTATCGGGCCGGATGCGTCCACGACTTGCCCTTCCGTGTCCTTCAACGCGGGTAGCGCGGCCACTGCTGGGTGTGCCCGGCGCTTCAGGCGAGAAGTGGGGTTGCGTTCACTACTGGGCCGCTACCCGTTGAACACGCATACCGGGTCGAGTGCTCCCCTTACCGCTGAACGGTTGTCTGCTCGGTGAAGCCAGGGTAGAGAGCCAGGCTGGACTTCACCTCGTGCCCGTAGTCGACTGCTTTGGACCGGCCATAGACCTGATTGATGTAGTGCAGCGGAAACCCTACAGCGTCTTGCAGAATCTTGATATTGGCCTGCTTCCACAACTCTTCTTGACGCTCGGGATCGGTCTCGACGCGCGCCTGCTCGATCAGGTCATCGATCTGGTTGTAGTGGGAGAAATTCGTGTTCGGCCTCGGACCGGTAACCACGATCGAGTCCGAGTGGAAGAACTGCGTCAGGTAGACATCGGCGTTCGGGCGGAACGCGATGTAGATCACGATCAGGTTGACATCCTCGCGGATCAGCCGGTGCATGGTCGAGTGATCCACCACATCCAGCTCTACTGTGATCCCGATCTCGCGCAGCTCTTCCTGAAGCACCTCGTAGTTCTTGCGATAGGCATCCATCTCCGACGTCACCAGCGTGAGCGAGAACCCATTACCGAGGCCAGCTTCCGCGAGCAACTGGCGCGCGCGGTCGAGGTCGCGGCCATAAGCAACCCCGGCCTGCTCGGCTTCCTCCTGGGTCAGCCCACCAGGCATGAACTGAGCCGGCACGACCGAAAACACGCTCTCCGCTACCGGTGGGCCGCCGAAGACCGCCAGGTGCGCCTCGCGATCGATCGCGTAGAGAATCGCCTGCCGCACGCGGATGTCATTCAACGGCTCCCGTGCCATGTTGAGATTGAGGAACGCGACCTCGCCCACCCCGAAAACGTCCGCCTGCAGGTTCGGTTCCTGATTGATCTTCTGTACCCAGGTCGAGTCGGCGACACCCCCGACAACGTCCATCTCCCCCGACTTGAGGGCGAGCTCCCGGCTGGTCGGATCGCTCATAAAGCGCACCTGGACTCCCGCTAGCCTGGGCGAGCCGCGGAAGTAGTCGTCGTTCGCTTCCAGCTCCACGCGATCCTTCGACGCGTAGGACTTGAACCTGAAGGGGCCAGTACCGATCGGATGGGTCTTGATTGCCTCGTCTCCCATCGCCTCAACGGCTCGCTGGCTGACGATGAAGCCGCCGTTGTAGTTGGCGACCTTCGGCAGGAAGAGTGTGGGCGAGAGCGGGGGATCTACCGTGATCCGAACCGTGTAGTCGTCGACCTTCTCGAACGTCATCCCCGCGTAGTCGGCCGAGTAGGCCGAGCGATCCTTGTTGGCCGACTTCTGGAGCGAGTAGACGACATCGTCAGCCGTCAGCTCGTAGGACTCGTTCTGCGGACCCGCGTGCCACATGACGCCCTGGCGCAGCGTGAAAGTCCAGACCTGCTTGCCGTCGGCCGTCTCCTCCGGTTCTGGGATCTCCTCCGCGAGATCAGGCTCGAACTCGGAGCTATCGCCCGGCTTATAGCGGATCAGAGCGTTGAACACCATGTCGACGATGTTACGATCTTGCGTAGCGGCAGCGAAATGTGGGTCGAGCGTTGTGATGTCCGCGGCATTGGCGCCATAGTTGAGCACCTGGCGCTCAGCCGGTGGCGGCGTACCAGCCCCAGGAGTCCCCGTCATCGTCGGAGTTCCAGCGCCCGGCGCCGGGCTCTCAGGCGGCGGCGTTGCGCCGCCGGGAGCCGGCGCGGGCTCTTCCCGCTGGCAGGCAGCGAGCAGGGGGCCGACGGCCGAAGCGCCCATGCCGAGCAGCAAGCCACGGCGCAGCACCTCCCGGCGCGTGGAGCGCCCCGCGATCAGGGTGCGCAACCAGCCTTCGAACGCGCGTTCGTTCTTCATCCTTCGCTCCTCCTCACAGTGGCCGCCCGCCGCGCGCCCGACCTGAGTTCTGTTCCGATGCTGCGAGGCTTCTCTTCGGGAACGCTGGGGTGGGTCGACGCCTGACGGCAGCATCTCGGCGACGCGGTGGAGCTCGGCGTACCGTCCGGCGAGGTCGGGCCGGAACGCGGAGCGAGCCGTCACGGGCACGATACGACTTGGCGAGATCTTACCGGCAATTCGGGGCACCTGCAACTTGGATGACCAGCGGGGAGCGATCCACCAGCGCGGCTGGCTTTGCCAATGCATCGGGATGAAGGCAAGGGCAGGACAATGGCACGCTGGGTCCTGGACCCCGCAACGTTCCACTGACTTCTCGAGTGTGGAGAGCGAAGGCGGCCAGAGCAGCGAGCTGTCGCTTTACATTCCTGCTTTCGCGCTGACGCCAAGTGCGCTGCGATGCCGCGCTTACCAGGAGAGCAACCCGGGAGGCATACGGGAACGCAGGACGATCACCGGTGAGAGATCAGCGGGTTACTTGATCCTTCACGTGCTGGATGCGGCTCAAGCTCTCTTGCAGGGCCTCCTCAACACGCGACAGCAGCTCCAGCGCGTACAGGTCCACCTCGCCTTTGGCACGCTTGGCCTGGTCCTTGGCTTGCCGCAGCATCTCCTCGCAGCGCGCCTTGGCTTCGTTGACGATCCCCTGCTCGCTCATGATGTACTGGGCACGCTCCTGAGCCGTCGAGAGGATCTTCTGCGCCTCCATCTGCGCCTCGAGGATGATCTTCTGTCGCTCCTGGAGGACTCGCCGAGCCTGGATCAGCTCGCGTGGCAAAGACCGCCGAAGTTGTTCGATGAGGACGAGCGCCTCTGCCTCTTCGACCATCACCCGGTTCGTGAGCGGCACGCGCGAGCCTCGGGTGATCACCTCTTCCAGCCGCTCGATCAGCTCGTTGAGGTCGGTGGCCGGCTCTGCTGCTGGGTATCCCCGTACGTCATCCACGCTTACCATCGCCATCCTGCGCTATTCCGCGAAGAGCGTTTCGAACTTCCGCGCTAGTGCCTCGACGACGTGTTCTGGAACGAGACCAGAGACGTCACCGCCTAACCGCGCGACTTCCTTGATCAGGCTAGAGCTGATGAAGGAGTTCTGCGAACTCGTCATCAGGCAGACGACATCGATTTCGGGGGCCAGATGGCGATTCATGTGGGCCAGCTTGAACTCGTACTCGAAGTCCGAGACCGCCCGTAGTCCGCGGACAATCGTCTGCGCCCCCACTGCCCGCGCATAGTCTACGGTCAGCCCGCTGAAGATGTCAACGCGAACATTGGGCAGCCCGGCCAGGGCCTTTTCCGCCATCGCCCGGCGCTCCTCCGGGCTGAAGAGCGGGGGCTTGTCCAGCCGGTCGGCCCCCGCGTAGATCCCGACGATCAGCAGGTCGAACAGCCGGGCCGCCCGCTGGGCAACATCGATATGACCGTTCGTGATCGGGTCGAAAGCTCCCGGATACAGCCCGATGTGCTTCACGCTCATGTCTCCATCGCTGACGCTCCGCTCGCCGCCCCTCGCTGCAACCGGTAGATCGCCACGCAGCTATCACCGTGACATCGGTCCCTCAACCGCTCCAACCCGTCCAGGGTCTCTGGGAGAGCGACACGCGGGGAGTGGCCCACCACGAGCACAGCTCCATCCGAGGCGGCGGGCCAGCGGGCAACGGCTGCCATCATCGTCAGGATCTGCGGGTCGGCATACGGCGGGTCCATGATGATGAAGTCATACGGTACGTCGACCGCGCCCCGCCGAGCTAGGAACGAGCTAACCGTCGTGCAGTGAACCGCCGCGCGGTCGCGGAAACCGGTATGTTCCAGGTTCTCCCGGATGACCGCACAGGCAGCCGGGCTTCGCTCGACGAAGTCCACCCACTCGGCACCACGGGAGAGGGACTCGATGCCGATCGCCCCGCTGCCAGCATAGAGATCGGCCACCCGCCGCGGGCGCACGCCTAACGAATCCAGCATCGAGAACAACGCCTCCCGGATCTTGTCCGCCATCGGTCTCGTGCGCATGCCTCGCGGCGCTTTCAACCGGTGACCGCGCGCGGTGCCGCCGATTACCCGCATGCCCGGTCGCCTCGCTCTCGCATCGCCAGTGCCCCGGCTACCGGCGCGGGATGCGAGCTTCCTCTATCCCGATCTCGTGGCGGGGATAGGAGCCGAAAATCTTCAGCTCCGCCGCCTTCTCCGCCATGCGCGCGAGCGCCTCGGCGATGTGCGGATCGCGCCGGTGCCCCTCGATGTCGACGAGGAAATAGTAGTCACCCAGCGCTGACTTCATCGGACGGCTCTCCACTTTGGTCATCTGGATGTTGGCGGCTGCGAGTTCGTTCAAGACCTCGACGAGCGCACCCGGGACGTTCCGCTTCACCGTGAAGCAGAGCGACGTTCGATCCTGGCCGGTCGGCTCGGCATCGTGCGCGGCCAGGACGATGAATCGTGTCATGTTCGTGCGGTGGTCCTGGATATCCCAGGCCAGCACCTCAGCGCCGTACAACTCAGCGGCTCGCAGAGTGCCAATGGCAGCGCACGAATCGTCCCCACTCTGCATCATCTCGGCCACCGCCGCCGCGGTGCTGAGCGACGCGATCTGCTCTGCTGCCGGCAGGCATCGTTCCAAAAAACGACGACACTGCCCCAGTGCCTGGGGATGCGACTTCACTGCTCGAATCTGCCCGAGCGTCGTGCCGGGCCGGGCAAGCAGGAAGTGTCGAACCGGCAAGACGAGCTCCGCACAGATCTGCAGCGACGTCTCGTGGATCAGGAGGTCTACGGTGGCGCTCACCGTCCCCTCGATGGAGTTCTCGATCGGCAAGATGGCTCGATCGGCCAGGCCGGTCTCGACAGCCGAGACCAGCGCCGGGATCGAGCTCAGCGGTATCAGCACCGCCCCGTCGCGCGCCGCTTGAGCGAGCGCAGCTTCTTCGCTAAACGTCCCTGCCGGACCCAGGTAGGCGAGCCGCACGTCGTGCTACCCTCTCCAACCCACGACGCCCGGCAGTATAGGCTGCCCGCGCAGTCTCGAGCAACTCTCGCGGCTTCAACGCCGGCGTTCCCACTCCCTCACGAGATCTCGCAGGCGCTGCGCTTTCCCGCAGGCGGGACACCGCAGCACGACTTCCCCGCCATCCGCGAGCAGCGGATCGACGAGTGGGTAGAAGCGCCTGCGCCGGAAGATCCCCAGGACTTCCCCACACGAGCAATAGACTCTCCGGCCGCGCAGCCACTCGAGGAGGGGCTGTCGCTCCCCCAGCATCCGTCTCCGTTTCCCCACCTGGTCGAACAAGCCCGACCGCGCGATGCTTGCCCACAGTCAACTATACCGCCACCTTACGTGGCCTAGAAGCGATCCATGCGAGGCGTGCGAGTGCCCGGTCAGGCACTCGCGCCTCCTCGCAGCGATGACGGCGCATGTCAGCTCTGCGCCTCGATGTCGGCCAGCAAATTGAACTCGCGCGCGTCGATCTTGAGCACCACGGTGTCGCCCTCGACTCGATCGATTACCTCTGGGGTGAGACGCTTATGCTTGCGGCCGAGCAGGCCATGCGCCACGACGAAGCCGGCAAGCTCGCCGGTCATCGTATCGCGAATCAGCTCCGACACCGTGCCGAGCTTCTTCCCAGCAGCACCGACGACCGTCATCCCCGAACGCAACCCGAGATCCGCGGCCTCCTCCACGACGACGGCTCGCTGCTCGGCATGCGCGAGCGCCATCGCCGGAATCTCCCCGACGAGTCGTCCCTCTTCGTCGACCACCGGCAAGTAGTCGATCCCCGAGAGCTGGTCTTCGAACTCGTTGAGATGTGCCAGCGCCTCCGTGATCGTCTGCGAGGGCGTGAGGTGCGGGAACTCGCGGACCATGAACTCCCGTACCGGCCGCTCCGCATCCTCGCCCGCCAGCCCCATGATCTCCCGCCAGCGCACAATGCCGACCGGTCGTTCTCCCTCGACGACGATCAGCGACAGCCGCGCCTCCCCGCCCAGCCGGGTCTGCACCGTGCGCACAGCCTGATCAGGCGACACCACATCGAGCGTCTGGATCATCAGGTCAGCAACCCGGCGCCCCTCCGCGATCGTTTCCTGCCCGGAGGGCAGATGACCGGCCGTCGGATTGGTCGGTTCGTTTTCCCGACCCATCTGGTCCACCTCCTTGCTCGAGATACCCAGCTCGAGTCGCTGCTCGCTAGTGAGCGCTTCGCGCACGGCATCGCGCGGGATAGCGATATCACGATGCCGGGGCCGACTCACGACGAAATCTCGCTCGCGCACCTGTTTGACCTGGCCGACGTATTCACCGTCAGCGCCGAACACGTTCATCCCCGGCTGAACCCAGAGCCGCTCCGAACTCATAACCCCTCTCCTTTCCAAGCTTGTAGCCGGGTCGGTCAGAGACCGAGGGAGCGCTCACCCCTTCCGCTTGTAGACAATAACACGCGGCTTGACAGTTGATAACACATTCTGGGCAGTTGAGCCAGTCGCCTGCTGCGCGCGAGCCATCTTTCGGACCATGCGTGCGAGGCCGAGAATGTTCACCATGCCGCAAAGACAAGTTACTCACAGCGCCACCTGTCGAACTCCCGAACACGGATCACAGGTAGCTCAGTTCGTGCGGGTAGCTGGATACGGAGTAGGGATTGAAGCGGTATACTTGTATGCGGGCAATGCGACAGTGGGGAGCGAGTGCCGCCATGAATGAGCAGTGGCGGCTTTTTGCAGCAATCGAGTTACCCGAGCCAGTGCGGGAGCGAATCGGCGAAGAGATCGAGCGGTTGCGCCGGCTCGGCTGGCGGGCGAAGTGGGTGAACCCGGAGGGAAGCCACTTGACCGTCAAGTTTTACGGCTCGGTCGCGCTCCAGGCAGTGGGGCAACTTCGGAAAGCGCTACGTGCTGGCGTGTCCGATCTGCCGCCCTTCACGCTCGAGACCGCAGGAGCCGGCGTCTTCCCGCACCTGGGTCGACCACGCGTTCTCTGGCTCGGTGTCGGTGGCGAGGTCGAAGCTTTGGCCAGGCTACAGCGACGCGTCGAGGAGCTCAGCCTCGAGCTCGGGTTCTCGACCGAGGAGCGGCCATATCACCCGCACCTGACTCTCGCTCGCTTTCGTCCGGAGGATCTCTCCTCGCTTCGCGGGCTTGAGCGCCAGGTGGCGCGACTTGCGACGCTGCCATCGCTCCCTATCCCGGTTCGCGCGCTCACGCTCTACCGCAGCGAGCTGCGCCCAACCGGAGCGGTCTACACCCTCGTCGACACCTTCGCTCTGGAGACCGGCCGATGATGGTCGCCGTCTGCGGGCCCAACGAGGCGACTTTGGAAGAGGCCGAGCTGGCCGAGGCCGTCGGCGAGGCGTTGGCTCGCCGGGGGTGTGCCGTTATCTGCGGGGGACGGGATGGAGTGATGGCGGCGGCGTGCCGAGGGGCGAAGCGAGCAGGCGGTGTCACCATCGGCGTGCTGCCGGGATACGATCGACGCGCCGCAAACCCCTGGGTCGATTACGCGATCTGCACTGGGATGGGTGAGGCCCGCAACGCCATCGTCGTGGCGTCCGCTGACGTCGTGATTGCCGTGGGTGGCGGGCTCGGTACACTATCGGAGATCGCGCTCGCGCTCAAGCTCGGCAAGCGCGTCGTCTCATTGGGAAGCTGGGCACTCGAGGACCAGCGATTGGCCCGCCAGGAAGCCCAACAACTCTACCGCCAGGCGGTGACCGTGGACCAGGCCATCGAGCTAGCGCTCGCCGGGGTTTCGAGGGCTTCCCCCACCTAGCCGAGCACGACCAGCACCGCGTACCTCCGCCATACACCGCCGGCCCGCACGCGTGGGCCGGGTGGCCAGAGAATTGTTGCTCGCCCATACTTCATGTAGCTACCTTGAGGAGCGTGACGGACATGACGAAGGCAGTGAGCGTTCTCGACAAACTGCACGATCTCGAGCAGCGCTATATCGAGCTCGATCACCTGCTGGCCGATCCCGAAGTCGTAAGCGACCCTCCGCGGCTAGCCCAGCTTGCCCGCGAGCGGGCTGAACTCGAGGAAGTCGTCCAGCTCTACCGGCAACTTCGCCAGACCGACCAGGAGATCTTGGAAGCTGAACAGCTCCTGGACGGGCCAGATCCCGACCTGTCCGAACTGGCCGCCGAAGAGCTGGAACGGCTGCGCAAGCTCCGTGACGATCTCTACCAGGATCTGCGCTCGCGGCTGGCTCCACGAGACCCCAACGACGAGAAGGACGTCATCGTGGAAATCCGTGCCGGAACCGGCGGGGAGGAAGCCGCGCTCTTCGCCGCCGACCTGTTCCGGATGTACTCCCGCTACGCTGAGCGGCAGGGTTGGAAGGTCGAAGTCCTCTCGAGCAGCCCGACTGAACTAGGCGGCTTCAAGGAGATCATCTTCGAGGTCCGCGGGAGAGGCGCGTACAGCCACCTCAAGCATGAGAGCGGCGTGCATCGCGTACAGCGCGTGCCGGTAACGGAGTCGGGAGGGCGGATCCATACATCGACCGCCACGGTGGCCGTGCTTCCGGAGGCCGAAGAGGTAGACGTCCACATCGACGAGGACGACCTGCGCATCGAGGTGTTCCGCTCCAGCGGTCATGGCGGGCAGAGCGTCAACACCACCGACTCGGCTGTTCGGATCACACATCTGCCCACCGGCATCGTCGTGACCTGCCAGGACGAGCGCTCACAGCTCAAGAACCGGCTCAAGGCGATGGCTGTGCTGCGCGCCCGGCTCTATGACCTGGAGCGGCGGCGGCTGGACGAGGAGCGTACCGGGATGCGCCGGTCGCAAGTGGGCACCGGCGAGCGCTCGGAGAAGATCAGAACCTACAACTTCCCGCAGGACCGGGTCACCGACCACCGGCTGAAGCTGAGCGTCAGTAACCTCCCGGCGGTGCTCGACGGTGAACTCGAGCCGTTCATCAGCGAGTTACAGGCGCTGGAGCAGGCCGAGCGGCTGCGCGCAGCCGGTATCCAGTGAGCGATGGCTCGACCGACGATCAGCATACTGCTCCGGCGGGCCTCGGAGCGGTTGCGCTCGGCTGGACTCGAGACTCCTCGTGTGGATGCCGAGATCTTGCTGATGGCCGTGCTCGACCAGGATCGCGCCGGGCTCTACCGCAACCTGCGGGAGCCGGTCTCGCCTGAGGCAGCTGACCGGTTCCTCGAACTGGTCGAGCGGCGTGCGCGGGGTGAGCCGGTTGCGTACCTGACGGGCCGGCGCGAGTTCTACGGGCTCGAGTTTCTGGTAACTCCGGCCGTCCTGATACCTCGACCGGAGACCGAGTTCCTGGTCACCTGGGCCACCGAGCGGCTCAGCCAGCGAGCTCAGCGCTCCATCTGCGTCGACGTGGGGACCGGATGCGGGGCGGTAGTCGTCGCCCTCGCGCACAGGCTGGGGCCCGCATGGGATGGACTCCTGATCGGCAGCGACATCTCGCGGCCGGCGCTGGAGGTCGCCCGGGCGAACCGGGATCGGCTGGCGCCCCGGCGTGTCGAGCTCATCTGTGGCGACCTCCTCGACTGGTGCCGTGGACCGCTCGACCTGATCACCGCCAATCTCCCCTATCTCCGGCCCGACCAGGCCCACAGCGGGCTAGCGTTCGAGCCACCACAAGCGCTCTACGCCGGCGAGGACGGCTTCGCGCTCTACCGCCGCCTGCTGCGCCAGGCTGCCGCGCTCCTGCGTCCTGACGGGGGCATCATCTGCGAGATCGACCCGGACCAGCGCCAGCTCGCGCGGGAGACCGCGCAGGCTCTCTTCCCAGCGGCGCGCATCCAGGTCCTTCCTGATCTGTCCGGTCTGGACCGCTACCTTACGATCGAGTTAGCTGAGAACACGCGGACGACCGAGAGTACGGGAGACGAGACGGGCGCATGCCCCGCATCGGGAACCGCTGAGCCAGAAACAGACACGGCTAAGGGAGCGACTCGGTGAGTCACTCCCTTACGTACGGCTTAAGCTCGCTCCCTGGAAGGGTGCAGGGAGATTACGCGGTTCTCGCCTGTTTGTGCAGCGTGCGCAGGCACCGCGTGCAGATCCGCATCCGCCGCCGCACACCGTCTACGAGGATGGTCACAGGCTGGATGTTGGGCTTGAACTTGCGGTTCGTCTTGCGGTTCGAGTGGCTGACGTTGTGCCCGAACCCCGGCTTTTTCCCACAGAGTTCGCAGGTTGCCACTGGTCACTCCTCCACCCAGGTCGTCGAGTCGCATGCAGGCGTACGTTCAGTTACAATGATGATGAGAACTTGTCGCAATTCCCTTCTCGCCTGCCGCGTTCGGCATCGCAGCAAGCCTAGCACAGGCATCGCGGCGCTGCCAAGGGCGGCCGTTCCTCGTACCCGGCGCGCAACCAGTCACAGTCCCGAGCGGCGGCGAACTGGTATCCTGCGCTGGGTACAAACGGAGAGGGTGAACGACTTGACCGGAAAGGTCACCTGTGAAGCACCTTGAACCAGCACGCGGATTACCACGAGAGTCAGCGGGGTCGAGCGAAGGTCATCTGGATGCGGCCTGGTCAGCCCCGCTGCTCGTCGGCGCGCTCGAGGCCGCGCTCGAACGCTTCCGGCCTCATGTCCCGAGCATCAATGCGCTGAACGTCTTCCCGGTTCCTGACGGCGACACCGGCACCAACATGCTTCTCACGTTAGAGGCAGCCGTGCGTGCGGCCCAGGGCTCCCGGGCACAGACCGCTGGCGAGCTCTTGCGAGAAGCCGCCCGCGGGGCACTCATGGGCGCGCGTGGGAACTCGGGCGTCATTCTCTACCAGGTGTTCGCCGGTCTGGCCGAAGGGGCCATCGGGGAATGGACGATCACCGGCGCCGCCCTGGCACGCGGTCTCACTGCCGGCACTCGCTTGGCATATCAGGCTGTCCTGAACCCGGTTGAGGGCACGATGCTGACCGTCCTGCGAGAGATGGGGCAGGCCGCGACGGAGGCAGCGCAATCCGACACGAGGATCGCCAGCGCGCTCCTGGCTGCGCGCCAGGCAGCCATCCAGACGGTTCGACGCACTCCCGAGCTGCTGGAGATCTTGCGCCAGGCGGGAGTCGTCGATGCCGGTGGCCAGGGGCTCGCGGTCATCGTCGACGCGCTGGCCGCGTTCGCCACCGGATCAGAACCAGTGATCGAGCTACCGGAGATGCCGCTGGCGGCGGGACGAATCGCCGAGTCGATGGCGTTTCTCGACCGACTCGACGAGCTCCCTGGTGAGGAAGCATTCGGCTACTGCACCAACTTCGTGCTCATGGGCGATGACATCCCACTGGACGAGTTCCGCCAGCGGATTCAGCAACTCGGCGCCTCGGCCGTCATTGTCGGCGACCGCCGCACGCTGAAAGTTCACGTGCATACCGAACGGCCGGGGCTCGTGCTCGAAGCGGCGCTCACCTTCGGCGAGTTGCACGCCGTGCGCATCGACAACATGAACGTGCAGACGCGCGAGTTGCTGGCCGAGCGCGAAGCGGCCCGAGAGCGGGCTCGGGTCAGCCCGATCGGAGTCGTCGCGGTGGCGAGCGGCGAAGGGCTGGTTCGAGCCTTCGAGGGGCTCGGGGCGACCGTCGTGCCTGGCGGGCCGACGATGAACCCGAGCACGGAGGACATCCTCTCAGCGATCGAACGACTCCCGCAAGATCAGGTCATCGTGCTCCCCAACGATCCCAACGTCGTCCCTACCGCTCAGCAGGCGGTCCGGCTGACCCACAAGCAGGCTTGCGTCGTGCCGTCACGCAGCGTGCAGCAGGGCATCGCCGCGTTGGCAGCGCTGAGCTTCGCCGAAGACCTGGAGGAGAACGTCCAGGCGATGAGCGAAGCGCTCCAGCGGGTGCGCTCGCTGGCGGTAACGCAGGCAACGCGGGACGTCGCCATCGATGGTGTGGAGGTCAGGAGGGGCCAGTATGTCGGCCTGCTCGACGACCGTCTGGTCGTTGCGACTGACGACCTCTCGTGTGCGGTGACCGCGCTGCTAGATCAGGCAGACCCCTCCTCGTTCGAGCTCCTGACCATCTTCACCGGCGCAGGCACGGCAAGAGCCGCGCTCGAGTCACTGGTCGAGACAATTCGAGCACGCTGGCCTGCTCTGGAGATCGAGATCGTGGCCGGCGGCCAGCCATACTATCCGCTCCTACTGTCGCTAGAGTGAGAGGGCCATATGCCGCGCGTCGCGGTCGTCACCGACAGCACGGCCGATCTTCCGATTGCCCTGTGTCATCGATACGGGATCACGGTGGTCCCGATGTCGATCGAGCACGACGGGCAATTCCTCGACGACAAGCCGGAACTGGCGCTGACGATCGCGCGGTCGTCCACTTCGGAAAGGCTGCGCGTGTACCACCCTCCACCCAGCCGCTTCGTCGAAACATACCGCCAACTGGGCAAAGCGCATGAGGCCATTGTCTCGATTCACCTCTCTCAACGTCTAAGTGGAACTCTCCACAGCGCGCTCGAAGCGAGCCGAGCCGTGAGCGGTCAGGTGGCTGTGCGCGTGCTCGACTCCGGCTCCGTCTCGATGGGTCTCGGCTTCGTTGCGCTACGGGCCGCCCAGGCAGCTCTGGCCGGCGCGTCACTAGGAGAGGTCGTGGCATCGGCCCAGCTCGCTGCCGAATCGGTCTCGGTCTTCTTTTTGCTTGGAAGCACTGGGCCGTTACGGCAACGCCGCCGCATCGGATGGGCTGCCGGCCTGCTGACCGACGTGCTCGGGATCAGGCCACTACTGACCATGTCTGAAGGGGTCGTCGTCCCGGTCACCCGAGCCTGGGCTCGCCCGCACGGAATCAGCCAGCTCTACGAGCTGGCGACAGAGTTTCCACGAATCGAGCGCCTGGCAGTGATCCGGAGCCCGGAGCTTCGGGAGACTGAGCTCGATGCTCTCTTGTGGTCGATCTGTCCGCCCACGCGACGGTTGGAGACGACGTTCTCGGCGGCGCTGATGAGCTGGTTCGGCCCTGAGGCTGTGGGAATGGCGATCGATGCCAGCATGGGGGGATCAGAGGAGGAGACCGATGGAGATGTCGACGCCCTCGCGACCAGCCTGGATCGTAACCGACAGCACGGCTGACTTCCCTCCCGGGCTGATCGAGGGAATGCCAGTTACCGTTGTACCGCTGATCGTCGAGATCGAGGGACGCAGCTATCGGGATCGCGTCGATCTGAGCCCGGACGAGTTTCTCGCAAAGCTTCGCCGGGGCGTGCTGCCACGCACGTCACAGCCTCCGGCCGGTGCCTTCCAGGAGGTCTACCAAGACCTGCTCGACCGGGGATACGAGATCGTGTCGATCCATATCGCCGCGACGCTCTCCGGAACGCTCAACTCCGCGAGTGCCGCCACCCAGGCGCTCGGTTCAGATCGAATCCACCTCTGCGACACCGGCTCCGTCTCGATGGGATTGGGCTGGCTGGTCATCGAGGCCGCCGAGCTAGCGGCGAGCGGCCAGCCGGCAGCGGCAATTGTTCAGTATCTCGAGCGACGCCGGCAGCACGTCCGGCTCTTCGCGATGCTGGACACGCTCGAATACCTGCAGAAGGGCGGGCGAATCGGCCGGGCGGCGGCCTTCCTCGGCTCGGCGCTGCAGGTTAAGCCCATCATAACCGTCCGTGACGGAGCGGTCGAGCCGGTCGAGCGCGTGCGCACGTTTCGGCGCGGCGTTGAGCGCCTGCTCGACCTCGCGCGGGAGCACGCGCCCTTCGACCGGTTAGCAGTGCTGCACCTCGATTCCGAGGGGCCAGCACGCGAGCTCCGCGACCAGCTTCAGGCTCTACAACCGGAACTCCAGATCCCTCTCTCCAAGATCGGAACGGTCGTCGGCACGTACGCCGGCCCCGGCGCTCTCGGCTTCGTGGGGCTGGTTCAGGCGGCTCGGTCTGGGTCTTGAGACCGTCTCACGGCCGCCGGACATCTCCCTCGCTCGTGGAGTCGCCGACTTCCACCTGCTCCACGTCGGTATCCTTGTGGCCGTGGCGCATCTCCGACCGTGCTCGCCGGGCGAGCTCTTCGTATCGCTGGCGTATCTGTTCCAGTTCCTTATCCTCCAGCTCCTCGAGATCGAGCATCGCATTGTGCGCGCCTTCGAGCGCGCGGATCAGCTCGTCCAGCTTGAGCTGTAACGCAGTGCTGTCCCGATTCTGGGAGTTCTGGATAAGGAAGACCATCAAGAACGTCACGATCGTGGTTCCGGTATTGATGACCAGTTGCCAGGTATCGCTGAAGCCGAAGATGGGGCCAGTCAGCGCCCAGGCGCCGACGATGAGCACGGCGACTGCAAAGGCAGCGGGATGCCCGGCAGCATGAGACGTCCACTTGGCGAATCGAGTGAAGGGCGAACCGCGATACACGCCCGCGCTCCTTTCCTGTCGGACAGTAGCGAGTCATCGCTGCTACGCGCCGGTATCCGATGACCTAATCCTAATGGCCGGCGCGACCGTGCCGGCGCCTCGACGGCCGATGCCCGCGCGTCGCTTCTTGCCCCTGGCGTGTTCGCCGGCGACCAGCCGTGAGAAGCCGCCGGGTATCGCGCGGATGGAGCACGCTGCAGGCGGCTAGCGTTGCCTGAGCTTCTGCGTCAGGTCCGCTCCGGTACTGATATGGCGATTGGTTCCTGTTGAACTCGCTCGGGATCCCGCTCCACCCTCTGTGGGGCACGACGAGCTATCCGCGCTTGACAGCCATCTGACCGGCCAGTTCACTTGGATGGCGGCGCGTTCGGTCGAGAACGGGGATGACGGTGCGCTCATCCGACGTTGACAGGCAAGACCCGGCGCTGCTCCTCGAAAAGGTCTTCGCGTTGGAGGAGCGCAAGGGCTTTCAGGACACCGCAGTCACGGGTGGGCTGGCCGCGCTGCTGGCTCGCAACGCCGGAACCTGGCT
>Ga0101941_1001139_pt1 | contig 23180 bp, 22 predicted proteins | sample DewCreD2012metaG_3_FD_75242 | JGI IMG/M metagenome (GOLD analysis project Ga0101941, IMG submission 75242) | Hot spring sediment bacterial and archeal communities from British Columbia, Canada, to study Microbial Dark Matter (Phase II) - Dewar... ...
CGCCGAAGTGGGTGGGGCTGGCCAACTATGAGCTGATGATCCACGATAAGCTCTTCTGGCAGTCCCTCAAGGTCACCTCGTACTTCACTGTCCTGTATGTCCCCCTGAGCGTGATTCTGGCGGTGCTGATCGCTCTGCTGCTCAACCAGCAGCTGCCGCTCCTCTCGGTCTGGCGGACGGTCTACTATCTCCCAGCCGTCCTGCAGGGGGTGGGGGTGGCGCTGATGTGGGCCTGGGTCTTCCAGCCGACCTTCGGCCTGCTGAACGGCACCCTCTACAGCCTCTTTGGCATCCAGGGGCCGCGCTGGCTGGTGGACACCGAATGGGTCATTCCGACGTTTGTGCTGATGAGCCTCTGGCAGTTCGGCGGGCCGATGCTCATTTACCTGGCGGCGATGCAGGGGGTGCCGACCCATCTCTATGAGGCGGCCGAGATCGACGGGGCCAACGCTCTCCAGCAGGTCTGGTACATCACCATTCCCTCGATCACGCCGGTCATCTTCTTCAACGGTGTCATGAGCATTATCTCCTCGTTCCAGACGTTCACCAACGCCTTTGTGATCACCCAGGGTGGTCCCAACTACGCCTCGTATTTCTACGTGCTGCATATCTACAACAACGCCTTCACCTACATCGCCAACATGGGCTACGCTGACGCCCTCTCGTGGGTGCTATTCGTGATCATGCTGGTGTTCACGGCCCTGGCCTTCAAGTCGGCGCAGTACTGGGTCTACTACGAGGCCGAGATCCCCGGTGAGGAGAAGCGCTGATGATCGAGGTCACCCAGCTTGAACGACTTCAGGCTCGTCCGGTTGCCTTTATCCAGCGGAAGAGTGTGCGTCACACGCTCTGGATCGCCTTCTGTACGTTCCTGGTGGCGGTTGGCTCGATCGCTATGCTCTTCCCGGTCTACTTCATGTTCATCACCTCGCTCAAGGACAGTGGGAACACCTTCCTTCTGCCCTTGAAATGGTTCCCTTACATCGAGTACCAGCCGCGCTGGGAGAACTATCCTGAGGCGCTGAATTTCATGAAATGGACGATCGTCTTCGGCAACTCGCTGAAGGTGGCGGTGGCGGCGGCCATCGGCGACGCGCTCTCGGCGCTCTTTGTGGCCTACGGGTTCGCCCGTTTCCGGGCGCCGGGGAAGAACCTGCTCTTTATGGCGATGCTCTCGACGCTGATGATCCCCTACGCGGTCCGGCTGGTGCCGGAGTATCTGGGCTTCGCCCGCCTGGGCATGGTCGACACCTTCTGGCCGCTGATTCTCCCGCCCTGGTTCGGCAGCGCCTTCCACATCTTCCTGCTCCGCCAGTTCTTCACCACCATCCCGCTGGCGATGGACGAGGCGGCCAAGATCGACGGGGCCGGACCCCTGCGCATCCTCTTCCAGATCCACCTGCCGCAGATCCAGCCGGCCATCATCGTGGTGCTGATCGGGGCCTTCACGTTCAACTGGAACGACTTCCTGCGGCCCCTTATCTACCTGAACTCGCCGGGGAACCGCACGGCGGCTGTGGCCCTCTCGTTCTTCCAGGCGGTCTACGGCGGCACGCCGTACAACCTGCTGATGGCCGCCGCGCTGGTGATGCTGATCCCGGTGGTGACGCTCTTCTTCCTGCTCCAGCGCTACTTCATTCAGGGGGTGGTGATCACCGGGGTCAAGGGCTAAAAGGCCGTTGACCCCGGCCTGGAGAGGTCTGACCGGCGGCTCCAAAGGGCCCTGCGGGGCTTTCAGAGGGGTGGTACCGTACCAAAAACGTGAGGGGAGTGGTGTTAGGTATGCCGCAGTCTGTGTCTCGTCGTCGGTTCGTCACCGGTCTGAGCCTGGCGGGTCTGGGGCTCCTGGCCGCGGCCTGTGCGCCGGCCCCGGCGCCCACGCCGACCCCGGCCCCCGCCAAGCCGGCCGAGGCCCCCAAGCCGGCCGCGCAGCCGACGCCCACCCCGGCGCCGGCCAAGCCGGCCCAGCCAGCCCAGCCGACCCCGACCCCGGCGGCCGCCGCCAAGCCGGTCGAGGTGGCCAAGCCGGTGGCCGGCGTGAACTTCCCGCCCATTAAGAAGACGGTGAGCGGGAAGGTCGTCTGGCTGGTCCGCAGCACGCCGCAGGAGAACAAGGGCCAGGAAGAGATCTTCGAGCCGATGATCAAGCAGCAGCTGCCGAACGTGCAGATCGAGCGGATCATCGTGCCCGGCGCCCAGTACATCCCCAAGATCAACGCGATGGCGGCGGCCAACCAGTCGCTGGAGATCTGGGGCTTCGGCGGCAACTACTACGACTACTGGTGGCGGGGCCTGCCGCAGGATCTCACGCCGTACATCAAGGCCGACCAGTGGGATGTGGAGAACTACTTCCAGCCCGGCCTGATGGATATCTACAAGATCCGCGGCAAGTACTACGGTATCTCGCAGCTGACGACCTTCGGCTCCATTATGGTCTACAACAAGAACCTCTTCGACCAGGCCGGGCTGGAATATCCGCCAGTGGACTGGGAAGATGAGTCCTGGACCATGGAGAAGATGCTCGACCTGGCCATGAAACTCACCAAGAACTACGGCAAGCCCGATGGCCAGTACGGCGTGCGGATGCAGCTCTGGGCCCAGATGACCAGCTACCCCTATCTCTGGGGCGGCGACGCCTGGCTGCCCGAGCACTACACCAACTTCATCGCCCCCAAGACCAATTTCAACAGCCCCGAGGTCATCGACAGCCACCAGTTCAGGCAGGACCTCATCTTCAAGTACAAGGTCAACCCCGATCCGGCCATCGATCAGGGGCTGACCCAGCTGGCGGCTCCGTTCAAGACCGGCCGGGTGGCGATGGAGATGGACGGTGGCTGGCTCTTCTGGACGACCTCGGACATCAAGGACTTCAAGATCGGCTACGCCGCCCTGCCCCGGGCCAAGACCAACAAGAACATCAACTTCAACGACTTCTGGATCATGGGCCGCTGGTCGCAGAACAAGGACGCGGCCTGGGAGGTCATGAAGGTCCTGACCAGCGTCGAGGCCACCACCAAGTACTCGCTCCACAGCGGGACCCCGCCCACGCCGCGCGCCTCGCTCGACGCCTGGCTCAAGCGCGTCTCCGAATACACCGGCCAGAGCATCGAGGACCTGCGCAAGCTCACGACCGGCGCCATCAAGAAGGAGCGGTCGCAGGAGTCGCCCGACCACATCTTCCTCCAGCACCCCAAGATCTGGGACACCTACTCGCAGGAGATCCAGCCGCTCTGGCAGAGCAACGCCCGGACGGCCAAGGACCTCATCACCCAGGTCGTGGCCAAGCGCATGGACGAGGTGGTCAACGGCATCTACAACCAGTTCAAGGACACGATGCCGAAAGACTAGCCCGCCCGCCTGTCCGGCGCCAGCCCGGCCCCGCTCGCCCGGCGGGGCCGGGCTTTTTGCGCAATCCGCCCGCCGGGGCCTCTGGCCTTCCCGAACCGGTGGCCAGGGCGATGGTCGAGACCGGGGAGCCGGCGGCGTGCTATCATTATCCCGGCACCAGGCCGCGTGAGGAGACCGATGATCCGGGCGCTTATCTTCGACTTCGATGGTTTGATCCTCGACACCGAGGGGCCGGACTACCAGGCCTGGCAGGAGATCTACCAGGACTACGGGGCCCAGCTCCCGCTCCCGGTCTGGGCCGACTGCATCGGCCGGGGCCACGGCGCCTTCGACCCGGTGGCCTACCTGGAGGCCCGGATCGGGCGGTCGCTTGACCGGGCGGCCCTGCGGGCCCGCCACCGCCAGCGCTGCGACGCCCTGATCGCCGCCCAGCCGCTCCGGCCGGGGGTCGTGGAGTACCTGCAGGCGGCCCGCCGGCGAGGCCTCCGGCTGGCGGTGGCCTCCAGCTCCTCCCGCGCCTGGGTGGAAGGACACCTGCGGCAGCGGGATCTCCGGCCGTTCTTCGACTGCCTGCGCTGCGCCGACGACGTCGCCCAGACCAAGCCGGCGCCCGACCTCTATCAGGCGGCATTGGCCGCCCTGGGAGTCTCCCCGCGCCAGGCCGTGGCCCTCGAAGACTCGCCCAATGGCGTCCTGGCGGCCAAGCGGGCGGGTCTCTTCTGTGTGGCCGTCCCCAACGGGCTGACCGGGCAGCTGACCTTCGACCACGCCGACCTCGTCGTCCCCTCGCTGGCCGATCTCCCGCTGGAGCGGCTCCTGGCCGTGGTCGCGGAGCGCCAGCGTGAGGTGGGGGGGCCGGAGGGAGTGGTGTCGTGCGAGTGGCCCTGACCACGACTCTGGCCCGGCCGGGCCGCTGGCGGCGGCCGGCGGAGGCAGGGCTGGCCCTGCTCGTGGGGATCGGTCTGGGGCTGGCGGTCGTCGGGCTCTCGCCGCTTCTCCTGGGGCTGGCCCTCCTGACCGGTCTGGGCCTGGCTCTGCTCCTCCGCTGGGCGGGTTCGGGGCTGCCGCTGGTCATCGCGATTATCACCCTGTTTCCCTTCGGGGTTCTGCCGGTTCCGTTGGGCCCGGTCCGGCTGACGTTCCTGGACCTCGCGCTGACCGCGCTCCTGGTGGTGGTCCTGCTGCGTCTGCTCCGCCGTGACGAGCGGCTGGTGATCACCCCGCCGGGGGTGGGGCTCCTGGGGCTCATCGGCGTCGCTGTCACCGCCTATGTCCTGGGCAGCGGCTACGGCGAGTCGGCCGAGACGCTCCGGCTCTTTCTGAAGCTCCTGAACAGCCTGCTCTTCTACTTCACGGTGGTGAACCTGGTTCGATCCGCGGCCGATCTCGAACGACTGCTGCTCTTTTTCGTGGCGACCGCCGCCCTGGCGGCCCTCATCGGCCTCGGCCTCTATCTCCTGCCCAACGAGACCAGCGCCCGTCTGCTCGGTCTGCTTCGCCCCTTCGGCTATCCGCCGGCCGCCCAGGCCCTGCGGTTCATCGCCGGCACCCAGACGGAGCGCGCGATCGGCACCTCGATCGACCCGAACGTCTTCGGAGCCATGCTGGCCCTGGCCGGCGCGGTGGCCGTCGCCCTCCTGCTCGATCCGGCCTACCGTCGCTTTCGCCTCTGGCTGCTGGGAGCGTTGGGGGCGATCCTGCCCTGTCTGCTCCTGACCTTCTCGCGCGGCTCCTGGCTGGGCCTGGTCGGGGGCATTCTCTTTCTGGCCACCCTGCGCGACCGACGGCTCTGGGGGCTTTTCGGGCTCTTCGGCCTGCTCTTTGTCACCGGCACGGTGCGGGAGGAGCGCTTCCTGGAGCATCTGGAGTCGGGGCTGGCGGCGCGCGACCGGGCGGCGGCGATGCGTCTGGGCGAGATCAAGGATGCCCTCCGGCTGATCAGCCAGTACCCGTGGTTCGGGGTGGGCTTTGAAAAGGCGCCGAACGTCGACCTTTATATCGGCGTCTCGAACGTTTACCTGATGATCGCCGAGCAGATGGGGCTTATCGGGCTGGCCGTGTTCCTGGCCGTGGTGCTCCTGGTCTTTCTCCCCAGCCTGCCAGCCCTGCGGGCCGCTCCTGATCCACGCCTCCGGGCGCTGGGGCTGGCCAGTCTGGCCGGGCTGACGGCGGCCCTGACAGCTGGCCTCTTCGACCATCATTTCTTCAACATCCGCTTCCCGCACGCGGCCGCCCTCTTCTGGCTGCTGGCCGCCACGGCCGTGACCGCCGCTCGGCTGGCCAGTGCCGACAGCAGGCCGTCGACCGAAAATCCTTGACCGACCGGCCCGATCGGGCGACCGTGGCCGGCGTATCGTGTATCGACAGTGAAGGCCGGCCGGCGTCGCGGGCTGCCAGGCCAGAGGGCTCCGGGGCGAGAGAAAAGACGGGTGCGCCCGGCCTTCCCCTGGCGGCGCGGCCGGGATGGTCGTGCGGTGGCGGGTTTATGGGCTGGTTGCGCGGTGAGCCGGCGGGCTAGCTGGCCCGCCGGGCCAGCCGGCGGGCGGGCCGGGGACTGGCCACGGCTGCCAGGGGAAGGGTGCGCGCCAGGAAGAAGGCCAGCAGGTCCCGCCGGGCGATGAGATAGGCATCATCCTGAACCTGGGCCGGAATCTGACCGCTGGCCAGCGCCTGGCAGAGATCAGCGTAGGTGACGCTCTCCAGGAGCGAGCGGTTGAGAATCTTTCTCTCGGAGCGAGCGGTCACGGTGTTCAGCTCCTCGCTAGGCGTCCGCATCGGCGGGCTGGAGAGCAAGGCCGGTGCCAGCTGAGGGCCGGCCCGCCGGGCGACGCCGGGTTTAGGGGTGCGTTCGGCTCAGGCCGGTCCGTCCGGCGACGGTGGGAGCGGGCTGGCCGTCGGCCGGTCGCGCCGCGGTGATGGCGGGCGCTGGCGACCGGGGGTGGGCGGCCAGGATCTGCTCGTAGAGCCGGAGGTAGCCCTGGACCATGCGCTGGACCGAGAAGTTCTCGGCCACGTGCTGACGGCAGCGGACCGGGTCGAGGGTCTCGACCTGAGGAATGGCCCGACAGAGATCGTCCACCGAATCGCCCAGGAAGCCGGTGACGCCCTCGATCACCAGTTCGGGGGCTGCTCCCCGCCGCATCGCCACCACCGGTGTCCCGCAGGCCATGGCCTCGACCATCACCAGGCCGAAGGGCTCCTCCCAGCAGAGGGGCAGGAGAAGGCAGCGCGCCTTCTGCAGCAGGTCTTTGGCCTGCTCGCGGGTGGCCTCGCCGACGTACTCGACCAGAGCGCCGTCGATCCGGGGCTTGATCACCGTCGTGTAGTACTCGCGGTCGACCGGGTCGACCTTGCCGGCGATGATCAGGCGGCAGCCGATCCGCCGGGCGATCTCGATGGCCAGGTGGGTGCCCTTCTCGGGGGCGATCCGGCTGAGGAAGAGCAGGTAGTCGCTTTTGACCGGGGAGAAGGGGAAGGCGGCGACGTCGATGCCGTTGTAGACCACGCCCAGGTAGTTGGGGCACTTGACGGGGGGCATCGCCCGCCGGGCGGCGTGGCTGAGGGTGTTGTAGTACCAGGGGTAGTAGTCCCAGACCAGGCGGGTGTCGGGGATGACCAGGCCATGGAGGGTGCTGAGCATCGGCCGGCGGATGAGCAGGCTCATCGCCATGGGCAGTTCGCCGGCGTGGTTGTGGATGATATCGAACTCGTCGGCCGCTCGCAGAGCGACGGCGTGGTGCAGCCAGTCGTAGGGGAGTTTGTGCTGCAGATCGTCGGCGGTGCGCAGGCTGCGCGGGAAGACCGACCGCAGTTCGGCCGAGGTGCAGGAGTCGCCCGAGGCGAACAGTGTCACCTGATGGCCCAGACGGGTGAGTTCCTCCGTCAGGTGGTAAACGACCATCTCGATGCCCCCGTAGGCCGGTGGGGGCACCCGCTCCCAGAGGGGAGCCAGTTGAGCGATCCGCATCGGTCCACCTCCGCGGTGCTGGATTCGGCCGCCACACTGTGGCCGGCCCGGGTGCTCTCAGGCGACCGGCAGCCAGGCCCGTCCTGGTGGTCCTGACGGTGGCGGTACGTGTGGCGTTGGCGGCGTGGGCAGAAGCCCAGGGGTTGGATCGCCACGGGGGACGGGCGAGACGGGAACGGCCCGGGCGCAGCGCGCCCGCCCGGGCCGTTTGATCCCTCAGGAGTAAGTATAGCAAATCCGGGGCCCGCTCGGCTGGTTCAGGCGGGGGGTCTTACTTCAACTGGCTGAGGTAGGCGGCGATGGTCGCTGCCTCTTCCTCGGTCAGTCCCAGATTGGGCATGGCGGTGCCGGGCTTGACGGCCGGGGGATTGAGCAGCCAGCGCTTCATGTTCTCGGGATTGTTATCGAGGACGCCGGCGATCTTGGGCCGGCTGCCGATCCCGGCCAGATCAGGCCCGACCGTCCCGACCGCGCCGGGGACGCCGGGGATCTTGTGGCAGCCCCCGCAGCCTTTGGCCTGGATGAGGGCGACCGCGGCCTCCTTGCCGGCCGGGGCTCCCGGCGCGCCGGGAGCCGGCGTGGGCTTGGCCGCCACCGGGGTGCCAGGCTTGGGCAGTTCGGCCGGCTGGGCCAGGCCAGTCGTGGCCGCCAGGGCCAGGCTGCCCCAGAAGACGACCAGCGTGGCGATGGCGACGGTCAGCGAGCGGAGGAATCCGGCGCGCAGACGCCCGGCGGCCAGGATTCCTTCGGCGGCGATAATGACGATAGCCAGCAGAACGCCGACCACGACCAGCGCGGTGAAGATCAGCAGGACGTTCCAGTTCTCCGGCAACGCGCACTCCTCCGCAGTCGAGATTGACGCCGGCGGCCCCTGCCCTCAGGGCACCAGGACGACCTTGACCACCGGACGCCGGCCGGCGACCAGGTCCGGCAGGACCGCTGGCGCTTCGCGCAGGGGGTGGGCCGTGATCAGCTCCTCCACGGTGATGAAGCCGGTGGCCAGCCAGGCGGCCGCCCGTTCAAAGTCCTCGGCGGTTGAGGCGTAGGTGGCGACCAGCCGCAGCTCTTTGCGGACGATATGGACAAAGTCGAGCGGGCTGACCATATCCGAAAAGCCCAGCAGCCCGACCGTGGCGCCCGGGCCGGCGACGGCCAGCGCCTGCTGGCGGGTGGCGGTGATGCCGGCCGCGTCGATGACCAGTTCGACCCCTTCCGGGCCGAACCGCTGGCGCAGGACAGCCACCGGGTCCTCGGTGCGGCTGTCGATGACCAGCGAGGCTCCCAGATCGCGCGCCAGAGCCAGCCGTTCGGGCCGGACATCGCTGATAGCGACGAACGGGACGCCGGTCCGGCGGGCGACCTGAAGGGCGACCAGCCCCAGGAATCCGGCGCCGAAGATCGCCGTGGGTCCGGGCAGACCGGTGAGCAGACGGTCAAAGAGATGGGCGATCACCGAGACCGGCTCGACCACCCCACGGGCCGGGCCGGTCAGTCCCGCGGGCAGGGGGACGATGTTGCGCACCGGCGCCCGCAGGTACTGGGCGAAGCCGCCGGGCAGATTGCCGCCGATGAACTGGCGGTAGGGGCAGATGTTGGTCCAGCCCCGGCGGCAGAGGCGACAGACCCCGCAGGCGACCATCGGGATGACGGCCACCGCCTGGCCGACGAGATCGGGCGAGACGCCCGGCCCGACGGCCACCACCTCGCCGGCGCACTCGTGCCCCAGGACGACGGGAGGCTCCATCCCCGGCCGCTGGCCGTGGAAGGCGTGCAGGTCGCTGCCGCAGATGCCGACGGCGCTGACCGCCACCAGGACCTCGCCCGCTGCCGGGGTCGGGACCGGCTGCTCCTGGACCTCCAGGCGCTCGGGTCCGGTCAGGACCACAGCGTACATCGTCTGCCCGGTCACCGGCGCCATCAACTCGCCTCCAACCGGATCAGGCTGCGCCGCCAGGAAGGCATCCGTTCTTCGTAGGCGCGGATTTTGTCCTCGTGCTGGAGCGTCAGCCCGATGTCGTCGAGGCCGTTCAGCAGACAGTAGCGGCGGAAGGGGTCGATGGTGAAGGTGACCTCCAGCCCCTCCTCGTCGGTGATGCGGCAGGCCTCCAGATCGACGGTGGCCCGGTAGCCGGGGCGGGCCAGCGCCCGTTCCATGAGGAGCCGGACCGTCTCCTCCGGCAGCGTCACCGGCAGCATGCCGTTCTTGAAGCAGTTGTTGTAGAAGATGTCGGCGAACGAGGGGGCGATGATCGCCCGGAAGCCGTAGTCGAGCAGGGCCCAGGGAGCGTGCTCGCGGGAGGAGCCACAGCCGAAGTTGCGTCCGGTCACCAGAATCGTGGCCCCCTGGTAGCCGGGATGGTTGAGAATGAAATCGGGGTTCGGTCGCCCATCATCAAGGTAGCGCCAGTCGTAGAAAAGGAACTGACCGAAGCCGGTCCGCTCGATCCGTTTCAGGAACTGCTTGGGGATGATCTGGTCAGTGTCCACGTTCACCCGGTCGAGCGGGGCGACGATGCCGGTCACGCGGGTAAAAGGCTGCATGGCGCTCTCCTAGACGGCCAGAATCTCGGGGTCGGTGACCCACTCGCGGACATCCACGAAGTGGCCGGCGATGGCGGCGGCGGCGGCCATCACCGGGCTGACCAGGTGGGTGCGGCCGCCCTTGCCCTGACGGCCCTCGAAGTTGCGGTTCGAGGTCGAGGCGCAGCGCTCGCCGGGCCGCAGGATGTCGGGGTTCATCCCCAGACACATCGAGCAGCCGGCTTCGCGCCACTCGAACCCGGCCTCTTTGAAGATCACATCGAGCCCTTCGGCCTCGGCGGCCGCTTTGACCTGCTGGGAGCCCGGCACCACCATTGCCCGGACCCGCGGGTGGACCTTGCGTCCCCGGACGATGCGGGCGGCCGCCCGCAGGTCCTCCAGCCGGGCGTTGGTGCATGAGCCGATGAACACCCGGTCGATCGGGATCTCCTGGATGGGGGTCCCCGGCGTCAGCCCCATGTACTCCAGCGCCCGCTCGGCGGCCTTGCGCTCGTCGGGGTCGCGGAAACTGCTGGGATCGGGGACGACGCCGGTCACCGGAGCCACCTGGCTGGGGTTGGTGCCCCAGGTGACGTAGGGGACGAACTCGGCGGCATCGAACTCGACCACCCGGTCGAAGCGGGCGCCGGGGTCGGTGGGCAACGTCAGCCAGTGCTCGACCGCCTTCTCCCACTCCCGGCCCTTGGGGGCGTAGCGCCGGCCCTGAAGGTAGGCGATGGTCTTCTCGTCCGGGGCGATCATCCCGGCCCGGGCCCCGGCCTCGATGGACATGTTGCAGACGGTCATGCGCCCCTCCATCGAGAGCGAGCGGATGGCCTCGCCGGTGTACTCAATGACGTGGCCGGTGGCGCCGTCGGTCCCGATGCGGGCGATGATGCCCAGGATCAGGTCCTTGGCGGTCACCCCCAGGGGGAGCGATCCCCGGACCCGGATCTCCATCGTCTTGGGGCGCGACTGGAGCAGGCACTGGGTGGCCAGGACGTGCTCGACCTCAGAGGTGCCGATGCCGAAGGCCAGGGCCCCGAACGCGCCGTGGGTCGAGGTGTGGCTGTCGCCGCAGACGATGGTCATTCCCGGCTGGGTCAGGCCCAGTTCCGGGCCGATGACGTGGACGATCCCCTGATAGGGGCTGTAGAGGTCGAAGAGGAGAATGCCGAACTCCCGGCAGTTGCGGGCCAGCGTCTCCATCTGGAGACGGGCGACCTCGTCGGTGATGGGCAGGCGGCGATCCCAGGTGGGGACGTTGTGGTCCATGGTGGCGATGGTCAGGTCGGGCCGGCGCACCTTTCGGCCGGCCAGGCGCAGGCCTTCGAAGGCCTGCGGCGAGGTGACCTCGTGAATAAGATGGAGATCGATGTAGAGGATCGCCGGCTGGCCGGGCTCTTCGTAGACGACGTGGCTCTCCCAGATCTTTTCGAACATCGTCCGCGCGGTCATCTCGCCTCTTTCCCCACGGTGCTGCCGTGCTGGCAACGTTCTGGTGGCTGAAGATTATCACACCCTCAGCCGCCCCTGCAAGCGGCTCACGGGGGCGACTTGTTCGGTCCACCCCGCGCTGCTACAATGAGGGCTCTCCGAGCAGTCTCGCGGGGTGGGAGGATATGGACCTGCAGGAGCGGGTGGCCGTGGTCACCGGTGCCGGACGGGGAATCGGGCGGGCCGTCGCCCTGGCCCTGGCCCGGGCGGGCGCCCACGTGGCGCTCTTCGATCTGGACGAGGCGGCGCTGAGCGCGGTGGCCCAGGAGATCCGGGGGCTTCGCCGTCAGGCGGTGACCGGGGTGGGCAGCGTCACCGATCTCGGCCAGAGCCGGGCCTTTCTGGACGGCGTGGTCAGCCGCTTCGGGCGGCTGGACATCCTGGTCAACAACGCCGGGGTGAGCGCGGTCGCCCCGGCCGAGACGATCAGCGAGGCCGACTGGCGGCGGACCATCGAGGTGAACCTGAACGCGGTCTTTTTCTGGTCGCAGGCGGCGGCCCGTCCGATGATCGCCCAGCGCAGCGGGGTGATCATCAACATCGCCTCGATCTACGGCCGACGGCCGGCGCCGGGCCGGGTGGCCTACTGCGTGACCAAGGCGGCGGTTATCTCGCTGACCGAGGCCCTGGCCATCGAGTGGGCCGAGTACGGCCTTCGGGTCAACGCGGTGGCGCCGGGCTACACCGACACCGAGCTCTTCCGGCGGGCCCAGGCGGAGGGGAAGATCCCCCTGGAGCGGCTGCTGGCCCGGGTGCCGCTGCGGCGTCTGGCCAGCCCCGAGGAGATCGCCAGCGCGGTGGTCTTTCTGGCCTCACCGGCGGCCCGCTTCATCACCGGGCATACGCTGGTGGTCGACGGCGGCTGGCTGCCCAACGGGGGCTGGTGACCGGTGCGTCCATTGCTCGGGCCACGGGCTTTTGCTATAATGAGCGCGAGCAACCGAGCGCAACGCGACCCTGCGCTGAGGGGATGATCGCGCCGATGCGATCTGCGAGTGGACGGGAGACCGCCTGGTCGGAACTCCGGTTGGTAGAGCTGGCGCCCAAGCCCTGGAAAGAGGATGTCTTCGGCGACCGGCGGCAGTTCGTCCAGCACCTGACCGACAACGACCGGAACTTTCTGGCCCACATCGCCCAGACGCTGCCGCTCCTGGCCGATCTCACGCGGGCCGATGTGCTGGTGTACGTCTCCTCGCCGGGGGGCGAGAGCGCGGTGGTCCTCTTTGAGGCCAACCCGCACACCGTGCCCTCGATCTACACCGAGCCGATGCTGGGGCGCTGGGTCACCCGCAGCGAGGAGCCGGCGGTCATCCGGGTGCTGGCCGGGGGGCCGCCGGCCCAGCGCCTGAACCGGGTGCTGGTGCACGGAGCGCCCACCATCCAGGATGTCTATCCGATCCGCAACGAGGGGCGGGTCATCGGCGCCCTGGTCGTCGAGATGGGGCTCCTGGAGAGCGAGCGCCAGAAAAAGAAGCACATCGTCTACCGGCGGGCTCTGGCCCAGTTGCGCCAGATGGTCCTGCGTGGTCAGGTCGAGGGGGCGCAGAATATCAGCCGGCTGGGCGAACACGACGGGCCGTTCGTGGTCGACAGCCGGGGGCAGATTTTGTACATCAGTTCTATCGCCGAGAATCTCTACCGGAAACTGGGCTACACCCACAGCCTGCTCGGCCGCAACGTCGCCAGCCTGCGGACCGACGAGTCGGTCTTTTTCAAGGCGCTGGAGACCGGCGCCTGCGTCGAGCAGACGGTCCAGGAGGGGCCGCTGACCTGGGTCAAGAAGGCCATCCCGCTGGTGGCCCAGGACACCCGGCCGTGGTACCGGCGTCTGCTGCGGCCCTCGGTCGAGATCGACGGGGCGATCATCGTGATCCACGACATCACCGGCGAGCGGCAGCGGGAGCAGGAGCTGCGCATCAAATCGGCGATGATCCAGGAGATCCACCATCGGGTGAAGAACAACCTGCAGACCATCGCCGCGCTCCTGCGGCTGCAGGCCCGGCGCTCGGGGTCGCCCGAGGTGGCGGAGATTCTGCGCCAGACCATCAACCGCATCCTCAGCATCGCCGTGGTCCACGAGTTTCTGGCCTACGATGAGGAGAGCATTGTCAACCTGAAAGAGCTGGCCCAGCGCATCATCAACGAGGTCAGCCAGAGCATCGTGGACCCGGAGAAACATCTGCACTTCCACCTGGACGGTGTCGACATCTGGCTGCCGGCTCAGCACGCGACCTCGTGTGCGCTGATCATCAACGAACTCTTGCAGAACGCCGTCAAGCATGGCTACCCGGCCCAGGCTGAGGGGACGATCACCGTCACCCTGCGCGATGAGGGCGACCAGATCGTCCTGCGCATCTGCGACGACGGCCAGGGGTTGACGCCGGGGGCCAGCCGGGCCCAGGAGAGCAGCCTGGGACTCCAGATCGTGCGGACGCTGGTGCGCGAAGATCTCAAAGGGACGTTCGACCTGGAGAGCCAGGATGGGCGGGGCACCCGGGCCACGGTCACCTTCCCCAAGACCTACCGAACGGCCCGGACGCTGGCCTGGCTCCGTGAGTGACCGGGTCCCGGGAGGTCTCGCCGGTGCGGACAGAGGGGAGGCGACACAACACCGTGCGCGCGAGTGGTCAGGCTTTCAAAAAGGAGGGACCGAAGGTGGCCCAGACACGGGTGATCATCGCCGATGATGAGTCGATCATCCGGATGGACCTAAAAGAGATGTTGACCTCCCTCGGCTACCTGGTGGTGGGCGAGGCGGGGGATGGGGTCAGCGCGGTCAATCTGGCCCGCGAACTGAAGCCTGACCTGGTGATTATGGACATCAAGATGCCGGACCTCGACGGCATCGCCGCCGCCAAGATCCTGACCGAGGAGCGCATCGCCCCGGTGTTGTTGCTGACCGCCTTCAGTCAGCAGGAGCTGGTCGAAAGCGCCAAGGAGGCGGGGGTGGTCGGCTACATCGTCAAACCCTTCCGTGAGAGCGAACTGGTCCCGGCCATCGAGATCGCCCTGGCGCGCTTCCGGGAGTTCCGGGCGATGGAGCAGGAGGCGGCCAATCTGCGCGAGGCCCTGGAGACCCGCAAGCTGATCGAGCGGGCCAAGGGCATTTTGATGGACACCCAGGGCCTGAAGGAGGCCGAAGCCTTCCGCAAGATTCAGAAGCTCTCGATGAACACCCGCAAGCCGATGCGGGCCATCGCCGAGGCCATCCTCCTGGCCCACGAGGTCGAAAAAGAGAAAATTTAAGTCTCAGTCTGGCGCACCGGCTCGCCCGGTGCGCCCCCGTTCCCCGTGTTTATCCCCCCGGCCGGACCCCCAGCGGCACCTGGACGTTCAAGAGGGTGAGCACCAGGTAAACCAGACTGGCCAGGATGAAAAGCACGAAAGTGAAGGCCGCCAGCGCCAGCAGGAAGCCGCAGCCGAACTTGAAGCCGTCCGCAACCGTGAGATTCTGCATCGTCGCTCAGCGCAGAACAGTGTGAACGAGCGGTGGGGGGGAGACCGGCTCGGGGACAATGGTGATCGCCTGAATGACCTGCCTGGCCGCCTGTTCGGCCTGATCCGGCGTCCGGGCGTGGACCTCGGCCAGCGTCTCCCCGACCGCGACGCGGTCGCCGATCTTGGCCCGAAAGACGAAGCCCACCGCGGGGTCGATGGGGGCGTCTTTGACCGTACGCCCGGCCCCCAGGGCCACCGCCGCCCAGCCGATGGCCTCGCCGTCCATGGCTGTGACCCAGCCCGCGGTGGGGGCCCGGATGGCCTGGCGGTGGGGCGCCCGTGGCAGCCGCTCGGGCTCCTGGACGGCCCGGACGTCGCCACCCTGGGCGGCCACCCAGGCGCAGAACTTCTCGTAGGCCGCCCCGGAGTCGAGGCAGGCGGCCAGCCGCTCTTCGGCCGTGGCCGGGTCAGGGGCGGCGCCGGCGAGCAGGAGAAGTTCGCGGCCCAGAGTCAGCGCCAGCTGGCGCAGGTCGGCCGGGCCTGCTCCCCGCAGGGTGGCCACCGCCTCGGCCACCTCCAGCGCGTTGCCCACCGCCCCGCCCAGCGGCTGGTCCATGGCCGAGAGGACGGCGGCCACCCGCCGGCCGGCCTGCCGGCCGATGGTCACCATCAGCCCGGCCAGGTCGCGGGCCGCTGGCAGGGTTTTGAGAAAGGCCCCGCTGCCCACCTTCACATCCAGCACGATGTGCCGGGCCCCGCCGGCGATCTTTTTTGACATAATCGAACTGGCGATGAGCGGCGGGCAATCCACAGTGGCGGTGACATCGCGCAGGGCGTAGAGTTTGGCATCGGCCGGGACCAGATCGGGAGTCTGGCGGGCCACGGCCAGCCCCAGACGCCGGACCTGGGCCACGAACTCTTCGGGGCTGAGGGCGGTGCGGAAGCCGGGGATAGACTCCAGTTTATCGATCGTGCCGCCGGTGAAGCCCAGGCCCCGACCGGACATCTTGGCCACCGGCAGACCCGCCGCCGCCACCAGAGGGGCGACGACCAGCGTGGTCTTATCGCCGATGCCGCCGGAGGAGTGCTTGTCCACCGCCCGGTCGGCCAGGTCCCCCAGGTCGATCTGGCGGCCGCTGCGGGCCATAGCCAGGGTGAGGGCGGTCGTCTCCTCGGACGTCATCCCCTGGCAGCAGACAGCCATCAGCCAGGCTGCAGCCTGGTAGTCAGGTATTTCGCCCCGGGTGAAGCCCTGGACGAAAGCTTCGATCTCGGTGGGGGTCAGAGTCTCGCCCCGGCGTTTGCGGGCGATGAGCGTCACGATGGACATCGGCCGCGTCCTTCCGCGATGTGCTGGCCGATTGTAGCACAGGGCGGACCATCTGGGTAGTCGACAGAGAGGGCGCGGCTTGCGTCGGGGCCGGCCGGCTCGCTATAATGCTTGCGGCTACTCTGTCAGGCCCGGAGCGCCGCCGTGAAGACCTACTATATCTGGACGGTCGGCTGCCAGATGAACGAGGCCGATTCGGAGAAACTGGCCCGCGAGCTGGAGGCGCGCGGGCTGCGGCCGGCCGCGCGTCTCGAGGAGGCCGATGTCATCGTCCTCAACACCTGCGCGGTCCGCCAGTCGGCCGAGGAGAAAACCTACAGCAAGCTCGGCGAACTCAAGCACCTCAAAAAAGCCCGGCCGGAGGTGCTGCTGGCGGTCGGCGGCTGCATGGTCGGGCCGGACCACAGCGATCTCCAGAAGCGCGCACCCTTCGTCGACCTCTTCTTCCGGCCGGTCCAGTTCGGACAGCTGCTGACGACAGTTGAGCAGGCAGTGGGGCGGGCGCCGGTGGCTGCGCCGGTGCTGACGCCGGACGGCCGGGTGGGGGTGCCGCTCCATCTCGACCCCCGCCTGGTGCGCCCGGACTTCGTCCCGGCGGTGGGCGAGGGCTGTGTGGACGAGCCCTCGGCGGTGGGCAAGCCCAATCGTCCGACCCGCTGGGTCTCGGTCATCCACGGCTGCAACCGGGCCTGCACCTACTGCATCGTCCCCCTGCGCCGGGGGCGGGAGTGGTCGCGGCCGATCCCCGAGATCGTCGAAGAGGTGCGCGGACTGGTGCGCGATGGAGCCCGTGAGGTGACGCTGCTCGGCCAGATCGTCGACCGCTACGGCCGAGATCTGCCCGGTCGCCCCGACCTGGCCGACCTGATGGCGGCGCTGCACAACATCGAGGGGCTCTGGCGCATCCGCTTCCTGACCTCGCACCCGGCCGATATGACCGACCGCATCATCGACGCGGTGGCCGAACTGCCCAAGGTCTGTGAGCACATCAATATCCCGGTCCAGAGCGGCGACGACAATGTGCTCCGTCGGATGAAGCGCGGCTACCGGGTCGAGCACTACCGGCGGCTGGTTGAGAAGATCCGCGCCCGCATCCCCGGAGTCAGCCTGGCCACCGATATCATTGTCGGCTTCTGCGGCGAGACCGAGGCCGAATTCGAGAACACGCTGAAGCTGCTCGAAGAGATCCGCTTCGATGTGGTCCACGTGGCCATGTACTCGCCCCGGCCGGGGACCGCGGCCTACCACTGGCCGGACGACGTGCCGCCAGCGGTCAAGAAAGAGCGGCTCCACCGGGTCGAGGAGCTGCAGGAGCGCATCGCCCGCGAGATCAACAGTCAGTTGCTCGGCCAGGAGGTCGAGGTTCTGGTCGAGGGCCAGCGCAAGGGCAAGTGGGAGGGGCGCACCCGGACCAACAAGCTGGTCTTCTTCGAGGACGAGCGCCCCTGGCTGGGTAAACTGGCCCTGGTCCGCATCGAGAAGGCCTCGCCCTGGTCGCTCCAGGGAACGGTCGTTCGCGAGGTCGAGTTCGTCGAGCCGCCGCCGGTCCCGCTGCGTCCGGTGGCCCAGATCGCCTGACCTGGCGCTGCTCCTGACACCCATCGCCTCTGGGCGATGGGTGTTTTTGTTTTTCTTGCCGGAGCCCGGCTGTGTGGAGGGCCGGATGCGCCGGGGCCCCGGACCCCGGCGCTCGGTCAGGGGGTGGAACAGTCCGGTGGACTGTTCCACGGGCGGATCAGCGGGAGGGTCACCGGAGGGGTTTGGGCATCTGCCGGAGGGCGAGGTAGGCCGGGCGCGGGGTGCGGTCGGCGTTGAGCAGGCTGTAGAAGCGCATCGGCTCCGGCGGCGGATACCACGGCACCGTGCTGTAGTCGAGGTTGAAGACGAAAAGCAGCCCCATCCAGGGCCAGTTCTGGTAGGCGTACTGGTAGGCGGCCACCAGGTACTGGGCCTGTTGCTCCGGCGTCACGATCTGCCACTGCCGGCCGCTCCAGAGAGGGTCGTTGACATACTCCGGGTGGCCTTCGATGGCCGGGGAGAGCAGCCAGCCGAACTCGGTGGCCCAGATGGGTTTCTGGGTGTCGCCGAAGGCCACCATCACCGCCCGCTGGTCGGCGGCCCGCTGGAAATCGGTCACCTGGTTCGGGTTGCGGCGGTCGGGGGGATCGGCGAAGCCGTAGGGATGCGAGCCCAGGACGTCGAAGAAGGGCTGCGCCCCGGCCTGGTACAGCCGGCGGAGGAACTCGACGTCGTCCATGGCGGTCAGGCCGCCGTCGCCCCCGGTCGAGGCCAGGCCGGCGGTGACCACCAGCGCCTGGGGATCGGCCGCCTTGATCCGGGGGTAGGCGGCCCGGAGGAGCGCGGCGTAGCCTTCGGGACTGGGGGGTTGCCCGCCCCACTCGACGCTGAGGTTGGGCTCGTTCCAGAGTTCATAGCCCAGGACCCGGCCGCGGAGGTAGGCCGCCAGCGCCCCCATGAAGCGGCCGAAGTCATCGGGGTTGGTGGGGGGACGGTTGCCGCTCCCCGGCGCCGCCCAGGCCGGCGGGGTGTCGACCCGGATGAGGAGCCGGAGCCCTGCCCGTTCGGCGGCGTCGGCGAGGTTTTTGGCGTCGTTCTGGGTGGGGCTGGTCAGCCACTGATAGCGGCCAGGCTGCGGCTCGCTCTGGGCCCAGGAGAGGTAGGCTTTGACATAGCCGAAGCCCAGGGCCCGGATGTGGTCGATGTTTCCCAGGTCGGCGAGGTTCACCCCGTAACCGAAGCGGGCCAGGCCCGGACGGACCCAGCGTGCGTCCTCAGGGGGACGGCCCAGGACCAGCGGCAGGTAGACCCGGGAGCGGCTGCTCTGGCCGGCCACCGGGGCGGCGGGGATGAGAAGCAGGAGGAGAAGGACCAGAGCCAGACCGCCGATACCGAGCCACCCGCGCACGTTTCTCCCCCGAGAGCGGTGTGCTGTCTGGGGGAGTTGTAGCAATGAGGCAGCCAGGCGGCAATCCCCCACTTGGGGGAGGGCTGTTGGGGGAGGTCTAGCCCTTGACCGAGCCGGCCAGGAGGCCGCGCAGGAAGTAGCGGCCGAGGGCCAGATAGACCAGGAGAGTGGGCAGAGCGGCCAGCAGGGCGCCGGCCATCTGGATGTTCCACTCGGTGATCTGGCTGCCCTGCAGGTTGTAGACCGCCACCATCAGCGGGCGTTTGACCGGACTGCTGGTGATCGTCACCGCGAAGAGGAACTCGTTCCAGATGCTGGTGAACTGCCAGATCGTCACGACCACGAATCCGGGCATCGAGATGGGGAGGATGATGTACCGGTAGATCCCCAGGATGCCGGCGCCATCGATCCGGGCGGCCTCCAGCAGTTCGCCGGGCACGGCGGCGTAGTAGTTCCGGAAGATCAGGGTGGTGATCGGGATCCCGTAGATCACGTGGACCAGAACCAGGCCGGCGATGGAGCCGTAGCCGGGAATGAAGTTCCCCAGCCAGGCCAGGTCCGGTGGCAGGATCTGGACCAGATCCTGGCCCACCTCACCGATGCGCTGCAGCACATAGACCAGCGGGATGAGGATGCTCTGGTAGGGGATAAACATGCCGAAAAGAATCAGCACGAAGAGAACCTCTGACCCCCGGAATCGCCATTTCGCCAGAACATAGCCGTTGATCGAGCCGATAAAGGCGGAGATGATCGTGGCCGGAACGGTCATGGTCACGCTATTCAGAATGTTCGGACGAAGCCGTTCGAAGGCGGTGGCGAAACTCTCCAGCGAAAAATAGGAGGGCGGACTCCACATCCGAGCAAAGCTGACATCGGCGAAACTCTTCAGCGAGGTCACCAGCAGAAGATAGACGGGAAGCAGATAGAAAAGCGCAAAGGCGCTGAGGATGAGGTAGAGGGCGACGCGACTGAGGCGAATTGTGCCTACCATTCCAACTTCCCGCGCAGTGTGCTGATAAGGTAGGGAACGATCACCAGAGAGACGAGAATGAGCATAACAATGGCGATGGCTGCCCCCTGCGCGAAGCGGTTGTCGCGGAAGGTGGTCTCGTACATGAAGATGGCCGGCATGTCGGTGGCCTGGGCCGGGCCGCTCCCGGTCATGATGAACACGAGATCGAAGATTTTCAGCGAGATATGGCCGAGAACGATGGCCGCGCTGATCGTGGTCGGTTTGAGGAGCGGGATAATCACGTCGCGGTACAGCTGAAACTCGCTGGCCCCGTCGACCCGGGCGGCCTCCCGCAGGTCGTCAGGGATCGCCCGCAGGGCGGCCAGGTACATCGCCATACAGAAGCCCGACATCTGCCAGATCGCGGCCAGGATGACCGAGAAGAGGGCCACCGGGATGCCGAACTGAATGGCGCCGACCGGCACTGCCAGCAGCACGGTCGGGTCAGTGAACCACCGGGATTTCAGGAAGTGCAGGCCGAGGAGGCCGAAGAGCTGATTCAGACCCAGGTCGCCGGTCCGTGGGTCACCGGGTGTCAGGAGCCAGCGCCAGACGACGCCCGTCACGACAAAAGAGACGGCCATGGGAAAGAGGTAAACGGTCCGGAAGAACGATTCTCCGCGGACCTTCTGGTCGAGAAGGATGGCCAGCAGCAGGCCGACCAGGAGCGATCCGCCGACGAAGAAGAGGGTGAAGACGAGCGTGTTGCGCAGATCGTTCTGAAAGCGCGGCGTGTTAAAGAGGCGCAGGTAGTTCTCCAGGCCGACGAGCGTATAGTCTGGCGCGACGCCCGTCCAGCGGGAGAGCGAGACCAGCAACGTCCAGCCGATGAACCCGTAGACAAAGATGCCGATAGCCACGACCGAGGGCAGGATCAGGAGAACCGGGAGGAGGCGTTCGCTCTGAAACCAGATTCCGAGAAGGGCTCGCAGGCCGGGCTGGGCCCGCTCTCTGGCCAGCATCGTTTCGTCTCCATGCGGGTGTCCGGGGGGCGCCCCCGGAGGGTCATCAGGCGCTGCCCAGGTCCTTGGCGGCGTCGATCAGGGCCTTCTGGGCCTTGGCCACGTCGCGGTCGGTGACGAAGATGTTCATAATATCGTTCCAGGCGCTGGCCACGGCCTCGGGGGCGGCCGAACCGTGGGCCAGGCTGGGAGTCAGTTCGGCTTTGGCGTAATCCTGAGCCGACCACTGGAGGTAGGTGTCGAAGATCTTGGGGTCACAATCGGTTCGGGCGCAGATCGACCCCTTCTTGGGGTTGAAGGCCTCCTGCCCCTCCTTCGAGCCCACGACCCGCAGCCAGTTGATAGCGTTCTCGCGGTTTTTGGCCCCTTTGGGCAGGCCGAAGGTGTCGATGACGGTCATAAAGGCGCCCTTGGTGTTGGGCGAGGGGGCGTAGAGGAAGTGTTCGCCGGGCTTCCAGCCCTTGGCCAGGAAGAAGCCCTCGGCCCAGTCGCCCATGATCATCATCGCCGCCTTGCCGTCGACCAGGATCTGGGCGGCCCCGGCCCAGTCGAGGGCGGCGTGGTCGGCGTTGACGTAGTCGAGCATGCGCTTCATGGTCTCCAGGGCCTGGGTCACCTTGGGATCGTCGAACTTGGCCTTGCCGGCGAACAGGTCGCGGTACATCTGCGGCCCGACCGTGCCCAGGAGAACGTCCTCGAAGAGGTGGGCGGCCTCCCATTTATCCCCTTGTCGCCCAGGGCTAGGGCGGGGATGTTCTTGGCCTTGAGTTTCTCGGCCACCTGGAAGAACTCGTCAAACGTCTCGGGCAGCTTGGTCACCCCAACCTGCTCCAGGACTTTCTTGTTGCCCCAGAGGACGTTCCCATGGTGCACGTTAACCGGCACCGAGTAGTACTCGCCTTTGTAGTTCAGGATATCGAGCAGACCTTTGGGGAAGACCTTATCCCAGCCCTCGTCTTTGTAGAGCCAGGAGAGCGGCTCCATCTTGCCGGCCTTGACCCAGGTGTCGTTGAGCTCCATGCCGGCGTGGACCTGGAAGCTGTCCGGGGGGTCGCCACCGAGCATGCGCGTCTTAAGCACCTGCTTGGCGTTGACGCCGGCACCGCCGGCCACCGTGGCGTTGATGATCTCGACGCCCGGGTAGCGCTTGCGATAGATGTCGTAGAGGGCGAAGAGCGCCTCCTGCTCACCGGGGTTGGTCCACCAGCTAAAGATCTCCAGTTTCCCGGTGGCCGCCTTGGCCGGGGTGGTCGGGGTGGGCTGGGCCGGCTTGGCCGGGGCCGGGGTTGGGGTGGCTGTTGGTTGGGCCGGCTTGGCGGCCGGCGCCGGGGTGGGCGTCGGCGCCGGCTGGGCTGGCTTGGGCGCCGGCGTCGGCGTCGGGGTCGGGGTCGGCGCCGCACAGGCTGCGAGCAGGACAGCCGCACCAAACCCGGCGAGGAACCGGCGTCGTCCGAACGAGCGCGCGACCATGGTCTCCTCCTGGAGAGAATCTGGCCATCATAGCCGCACCGATCCTAGACAGCCGGTCGACCGCTGTCAAGAGGAGATCGCTCCCGCCCACTGAGTATCTCGGTGGAGGCCGGGCCGCCTGCTCCGGGCGGTGTGACCGACCCGGGCCGCCTGTGCTACACTCCCGGTAGAGGGGGCCGCACGGCCTCCGCGAGTCTTCACCTGGGGGAGGAAGAGAATGGCTGTCGGCGTGATCGGTGTCCACCGCCTCGAAGAGCTCCTGCGCCGGATCGAGGGGCTGGAACTCGACAAGAGCGATGTCCGCCGGGCGATCGACCTCATCGGCAGCAAGCTGCGGGACCTTTTGGTGGTGGCCAACCAGGCCGCCTCGGCCAACGGCCGCGATGTGATCATCAAGTACGACCTCCCGCTGACGCTGGGGCTCCAGCGCTCGCTCCAGGAGTTCCAGGAGATGGAGGAGGAAATCGAACTGCATCCCATCCTGGAGTATCTGGCCACCTATCCACCGCTGGAGCGCGCCCTCTCCGATGAGGTTGAGCAGATGCTGCCCGACCTGGCCGGCGCCCTGCTGGTGGTGCTGGCCCATATCATCCGCCAGGTCGATCCCTACGCTGTCAATCCCTCGACGCTGCATTTTGAGCGGGCGATGCGTAGCTTCAAGCTCACCCTGTGAGCCCGCTCACAGGGTCGCTGCCGGGTGGAGCCGGGCC
>Ga0101941_1001140_pt1 | contig 23171 bp, 25 predicted proteins | sample DewCreD2012metaG_3_FD_75242 | JGI IMG/M metagenome (GOLD analysis project Ga0101941, IMG submission 75242) | Hot spring sediment bacterial and archeal communities from British Columbia, Canada, to study Microbial Dark Matter (Phase II) - Dewar... ...
GTGCTGATGATGCCCGAGCCCAGCGGCTTGGTCAGAAAGAGCACGTCGCCGGGACGGGCGCCGGCTTTCGTGATCACCCGCTCGGGGTGGACCTGGCCGATGACGCAGAGCCCGTATTTGGGCTCGGGATCGTCGATGCTGTGCCCGCCGATGATATGGATCCCCGCCTCGTGGGCCTTCTCCGCGCCGCCCTGCAGGATGGCTCCCAGGACGTCCAGGGGCAGTTTCCCGCGCGGGAAGCCGACCAGGTTCAGGGCGAAGAGCGGGCGGGCGCCCATGGCGTAGATGTCGCTCAGGGCGTTGGCCGCCGCGATCTGGCCGAAGGCGTAGGGGTCGTCGACGATGGGCGTGAAATAGTCCACCGTCGCGACGATCGCCAGATCGTCGGTCAGTCGGTAGACCGCCGCGTCGTCGGCGGTAGCCAGTCCCACCAGGACGTGCGGGTCGGAGGCGGGCGGGATGTGGCGCAGGACCTGCGCCAGCTCGGCCGGGCCGAGCTTGCAGGCTCAACCGGCGCCGTGCGAGAGCAGGGTCAGCCGGACGATCTCTTCTGTGGCCATGGTCTCCACCCGGCGCGGGGTCTGGGCCCCGCTTACGCTTGAAGTATAGCACCCCAGCCCGGGGTTGTCACCGCCGCAGGTTTTATCGCTTTCAAATGCGGGTCGGCCCGGCGGACCCTTGGTGGGAGTGGTGTTTTGCGGTATACTCCCTATTTGAACAGGCGTTCAGGCATGGGTGGAGTTGAGCGGTGAAGGTCATCCTGAAGAAAGATGTGCCCAATCTCGGGCGCGCCGGCGAGGTGAAAGAGGTCGCCAACGGCTACGCCCGCAACTACCTTATCCCGCAGGGGCTGGCCGTCCCGGCGACGCCGCAGGCGCTCCGGCAGCTGGAGGCTGAGAAGGCGGCGGCAGCTCGCCAGGCGGCTCGTGAGGCCGCCGAGGCCCGGGCGCTGGCCGAGCGGCTGAGCCAGCTGGAGCTGACGCTGCCGGTGCGCGTGGGGGAGCAGGGCCGTCTCTACGGGGCGGTCACCGCCCAGGATATCGCGGCGGCGATCTCTCAGGCGGTTGGACGGGAGATCGACCGGCGACAGATCGAGCTGGAGGAGCCGATCCGGCAGGTGGGGATCTACGAGGTGCCGGTGCGGCTGACGCGGGAGATCACCGCGAAAGTGCGGGTGATTGTCCAGCCGGCGACCTGAGGCCGGGAGGGGGCAGGCGTGGAGGAGGGTGCGCGACGCACGGTCGTAGAGAAGCCAGTCCCCCATAATCTGCCAGCCGAGGAGGCGGTCCTGGGGGCTCTTCTTATCGATCAGGAGGCCATTGCGGGGATCGCGCCGTTCCTGAAGCCAGAGGATTTTTACAGCGAGCGGCATCGTCTGATCTACCGGGCCTGTCTGGCCCTCTACGAGCGGCGGCAGCCCGGTGACATCGTGACGGTGGCCGACGAACTGGCCCGGACGGGGCACCTGGACGCGGTCGGCGGCGCGGCCTACCTGGCCTACCTGGCCAACGCGGTCCCCACCGCTGTCCACGTCGAGTCCTACGCCCGGATCGTCGAGCGCTGTGCGATCATGCGCCGGCTGATCGAGGCGGCCGGCAAGATCGCGGCGATCGGCTATGAGAACCCGGACGATGTGGATGCGGCGCTGGATCGGGCGGAGCAGTATCTCTTCCAGGTCTCCCAACGGCGGGTGAGTCGGGACTTCGTGCCTCTCTACGCCGCTCTTCAGGAGTACTTCGACAAGATCGACTACCTGCACCAGCATAAAGGGGCGGTCACCGGCGTCCCCACTGGCTTCCACGACCTCGACCAGCTGACTGGCGGGCTCCAGCCCTCGGACCTCATCATTGTGGCCGGGCGTCCCAGCGTGGGCAAGACCGGCTTTGTGCTCTCCATCGCCCGGCACGCTGCGGTCCGCCACCATCTGCCGGTGGCTATCTTCAGCCTGGAGATGTCGGTCGAGCAACTGGTCCAGCGTCTGCTCTGCAGCGAGGCCAATGTGGACGCCGAGCGGCTGCGGACCGGCTTTATCGATGAGTACGAGTGGCGCCGGATCAGCGAGGCGTTTGGGGTGCTGGCCCAGGCGCCGATCTTCATCGATGACACGGCCAACATCTCGATTATGGAGATGCGGCTGAAGGCTCGCCGGTTGATGGCCGAGCAGGACCTGAAACTGATCATCGTGGACTATCTGCAGTTGATGCAGGGGCGGGGTCTGGAGAACCGGGTCCAGGAGGTCTCGGAGATCAGTCGGGGGCTCAAAGCTCTGGCGCGCGAACTGAACGTTCCGGTCATCGCGCTCTCCCAGCTCTCGCGGGCGGTCGAGGCCCGACAGGACCATCGGCCGGTGCTGAGCGACCTGCGGGAGAGCGGCTCGATCGAACAGGACGCGGATATCGTGATGTTCATCCACCGCGAGGAGATCTACAACCCGAACACTGAACGGAAGAACATCGCCGATATCATCATCGCCAAGCACCGGAATGGGCCGACCGGCCAGATTCCGCTCCGCTTCTTCCCCTCGCAGATCCGCTTCGCCGATCTTGAACTCTACCGCCAGCCCGAGGAGTGACGCTCGTGGAGATCTTCACCGGATTTCCGGGCGGCCGGCTGGCCATGACCCCTATTCCCGATCTGTTTTTCAGCGCGGTCCTGCCGGCCATTGACGACCTGGCCGAGCTGAAGGTGACGCTGCACGTCTTCTGGCGGCTGGCTCGCCTGAAGCGCGAGCCCCGCTGGCTGCGGCTGGCCGATCTCGGTCAGGACGAGGTGCTGTTGGCGGGTCTGCCCGGGCCAGACCCCCAGGCGGCGCTGCGCCGGGGGCTGGAGCGGGCGGTGCAGCGGGGGACGCTTCTGACGCTCGAGTTCGAGGTCGCCGGGCGGACCGAGCAGATCTATGTGGCCAACACCGCCCAGGGGCGGCGTCTGATCGAGCAGATCCGTCAGGCGGAGATCGATTTCGGGCAGATCGTGCGGGGGCCGGAGCCGGTGGTGCGGGCGGTGCGGCCCACGATCTACGAGCTCTACGAGCGCAATATCGGCGTGATCACCCCGCTTCTGGCCGAGATGCTGCGCGAGGCCGCGGCGCAGTATCCGGCGGAGTGGATCGAGGAGGCTTTTCGGATCGCCGTGGCCAACAATCGCCGACAGTGGCGCTATATCGCACGGATCCTGGAACGGTGGGCGAGTGAGGGGAGGCAGGATGAAGCACATCGGCGATATTCTCCGTGGCCAACCGCTGCCCGAACCCCGCGCGCCTCTTCATAGCGGGACAGCGGGCCCGACCTGTCCGATCTGCAAGGGGGCGGGCTGGCTGCGTCTGGACGTGCCGGTGGGCCACCGCTTCTTTGGGCAGGCGGTGATGTGCGAGTGCCTGATCGCGGCGCTGGAGGAGCGGCGCTTCGCCGAACTGCAACGCCTGTCGAACCTGGAGGCGTTCCGGGACAAGCGCTTTGAAAACTTCGACGGACGGGTCAAGGGGGTTGAGCGGGCCTACCGGGCGGCTCTGGAGTTCGCCCAGGACCCCAAAGGCTGGCTGGTGCTCATCGGCCCCTACGGATGCGGCAAAACCCATCTGGCGGCGGCCATCGCCAACTACGCGGTCGAGTGCCGTCAGAAGGTGCTGTTCACCGTGGTCCCCGACCTCCTCGACCACCTGCGGGCGACCTTTGCTCCGACCAGCGAGGTGCGCTACGACGACCTCTTCGAGGCGGTGCGCACCACGCCACTGCTCATCCTCGACGATCTGGGGACCGAGAGCGGGACGCCCTGGGTGCGCGAAAAGCTCTACCAGATCTTCAACCACCGCTATAACGACCGGCTGCCCACCGTCATCACCACCAACCGCCGGCCCGAGGCCATTGACGAGCGTATCTGGTCGCGGATGAACGACCGGGCGCTCAGCCAGGTGATCGAGATCACGGCGGGGGACTACCGTCAGCGGCCGCTGGGCGAGCGTCTGCGGCCGACGACCCGTCGGCCGGCCGGACCGTTACCTCGCCCAGAAGACAGTGGACCCGCTGGCCGCTAGGGGTGCGGACGATCAGCGCCCCGCGCTCGTCCACGTCCTCGGCCAGCCCCGCGAGTGCGCCGGTCGGCGTCGTCACCACCACGGTCTGACCGAGCGTTTCGATCGCCGCCCGCCAGGCGGCGTGCAGGGCGGCCGGCGCCGTCTGCAGCGCCGGCCGGTCGGTGGCCAGCGCCTGCAGGATGGCCACCAGCAGCGGGAGGCGTGGGACCGGGCGGCCGAGCGCACACTGGAGGCTGGTGGCGCTGGCGGCCAGGTCGGGGTAGAGTGCGGGGTCGAAGTTCACATTGAGGCCGAGGCCGAGGAGGGCGACGGTGACCCGGTCGCCGACGATCTCGGTCTGGGTGAGGAGGCCGCCTAGTTTGCGGCCGGCCCAGACGATGTCGTTGGGCCACTTGAGGCGGCAGGCCAGGCCGGTGATCGTTCGGATCCCGGCGAGGACGGCCAGGCCGCCCAGAGCGGTCAGGAGGTGGAGCCGGTCGGTCGGCAGATCGGGACGCAGGAGCAGCGAAACGAGGAGGCTGCTGCCCGGCGGGGCCAGCCAGCGCCGACCGGCGCGGCCCCGGCCGGCGGTCTGGTGCTCGGCCAGGACCACCGTGCCGTCCGGCGCCCCGCGCAGGGCCAGGCTTTCGGCCCAGTCCTGGGTCGAGGAGACCTCGGGCAGCACCAGCAGCAGCGGCCAGGTCTCCGCCGGGAGTGCCAGTCGGAGGAGGGCAGGATCCAGCCGGTCCGCGGTCATAACGTCAGAAGAGAAACGAGGCCGAAAGATCTTTTCGGCCTCGTTGGGTGTCCCCTGCGGGGACGGGACTCGCCCATCAACCGGCGCTCACGGGCTCCCCTGGGCGCGCCGGTTGATGTGGAAGGGATAAGAGGGACGCTGGGTACTATCCACCTCCACATCACCTCCTTTCGCCCGCTGCCATCATAACACGCCGGGGAGGGGCTGTCAAGCCCAGGAGGCAAGCGGCTGGCGTGGGCGCCTGTGGAGCGGCGGGCGCGGTATAGCGTGGGGGTGGCCACACCGTGTATAATTCCCCTGAGGACCCGGCGCCCCTGGTCTATCGCCGAGGGTGGGGAGGTCACATGCTCACGGAAAAGGTGATCCGCCACGTTATCGAGAGCGTCCGCGAGGTCTGCCGGGAGGAAGGCTGGGATGTTGGCCCGCCGGGGTATCTGGAGCGGATCGTCCGCGAGCGGGCCACCGAGATCAACGCCCTGATCCTCCAGATTCAGCGCTGGGCCCAGACCGATGACGTGCAGTACGAGGCGATTTGCCAGCTCCTGGATCACCTGCCGCATCTGCAGTTCCGGATCGATGAGCCGATCGCTTTGCAGATCCAGATCCCGATCGGCGAACTGCTGCGCGCGGTCAGCCACACGGGCTATGCCAACGGCGAGATCGAGGGCGTCGAGGTGGTCCCGAACGAGTGCCCGGCCACGCGCGAGGACGACGCCGACGACGGGCTGGAGATCTTCCGGCGTGCCTTTGAGGAGTAGTCCGACAGCCCGAAGGTAGCGCGGGCGGCCGGGAGCCGGTTCACAGTCCGAGTTTCCCGGGGTTGAGGATCCCGGCCGGGTCGAGAGCCTGTTTGATACGGCGCAGGACCATCAGTCCTGCGCCGAATTCTTCGGCCACGAGGTGCGCCAGACGGACCCCGATCCCGTGGCAGGACTCCATGGACCCCTGAAGCGCCTGGGCCAGGCGCAGAACGGCGTCGGTGGCCGCCTCCAGATCGGCGTCGGGCCGCGTCGCCTCCAGGATCACCGAGAAGAACTCGGGCAGGCACCAGACGCTGGCGTTGCGGGCGACGATCCCCCACTCCGGCGCCCGGACCTGGAGTTCGTCGTAAAACCGCAGGACAGCCGAGACGGGGAGCGAGACATCCAGATAACGGGTCCGGGCGACCGTCCACTGAATCCAGCCGTCGGGCGAGCGGCTGGCCGCCCAGTTCAGATAGCGATAGGCGCTCTCGTGGCGGGTGTCCCAGAACTCCCGCGCGACCTGGTCGCCGAGATCGAGGGCCCCAGCCGCCCGGAGCATCTGGTCAGCCCGGCGCGCGGCGGCCTCGGTCTCCTCGACCGGGCCCTCGAACCCCAGGTAGAGGGTGGCGGTGGGAATGGGGGTGGTCTCCTCTTCCTCGAAGTCGAGCAGGGCCGGCTGCAGGCCGCAGGCGATCAGGGCGCAGATCGCCTCGAACCCGTGGCGGAAGCCCCGGAAGCGGTAGGCCCGGATGATCCGCCGCTCGGGCTGGGGGAAGAGGCGAACGGCCACCTCGGTGATGACCCCCAACGTCCCTTCGGCGCCGATGAGCAGCGCTTTAAGATCGGGTCCGGCGGGCCGCGGGACCGCCCGCGTCCGCATCACCGTGCCGTCGGCCATGACGGCCTCCAGCCCCAGGACCTGGGCTCCCATCGGGCCGTATTTGCCGGCCAGATAGCCCACGCCGTTGGTGGAGACCGCCCCGCCGACAGTGGCGATGGGCCGGGACCAGGGATCGTGGCCCACCATCAGGCCCACCCGCTGGGCGGCGGTCTCCAGGTCCTCCAGGATGACGCCCGCCTGGACGCGGGCCAGGCGGTCCTCGACCCGAATCTCCAGAATCCTGTTGAGGGCGCTCAGGTCGAGGACGACGGAGCCGGCCACCGGCATCGCCCCGCCCATAACACCGGTCCCGGCCCCGAAGGGCACCACCGGGACGTTATGCTCCTGCGCCAGCCGGAGAATAGCCGCGATGTCCTCGGTCTGGCGCGGGCGCACCACCAGCGCCGGTGGGGCTGGGGGGAACTTCAGGGCGATGCGTGGCCGGGGAATGTTCCAGGCGACGCCCCGGTACCGTCGTAAGTCGCTGGGATCGGTGAGGACGTTGGCGGATCCGACGATAGCGGCGATCGCTTGGGCGAGGTCCGTTACGACGTCCATACGTCTCACTTCAATGCCAATTATACGCGCCCGCCTGGCGACGATCAACGGTCAGGCGGGCTGGCCAGGAAGCGGTGGACACCCTCGGCGATCCCCTGGGCGATGGCCCACTGGATGGGCTCCTGACCGGCCAGGGCCGCCTCGGTCGGGTTGCTCAGAAAAAGAGCCTCGAGCAGAACCGCCGGCATCCCGCCGCGCAGGCTGAAGAAGTGCCCGTAGGGTTTGCCGGCGGTCAGATCCTCTTTGACGCCGCGGTCCCTGACCGGGTGACCGGTGGCGCGCAGCCGGGCGACAACGGCACTCTGCACAGCCTGGGCCAGGCGTCGGCTCTCCGGACCACGGTTGGTGGGGTTGTAGTAGGTCTCGGTGCCGCTCAGGCGGGGGTCGCTGAAGCTGTTGAAATGGATCGAAACATACGCCCGTACCGCCCCGGCACGCCGGAGCCGGGCCTCCTGTTCCCGTCTGAGGCGCGTGATCGGATCGGGGGCGGTGTCGTCGGCGAGCGGCCGGTGGTCGGTGCGGGTGAGGACAACCCGATAGCCAAGGCGCTGGAGCGCCTGGCGGGCTTTCTGGGCGACCTGGAGGGTCAGTTCGAACTCGCGGTGGCCGCCGCCCACCGCTCCCACGTCGCGGGCGGAGTGGCCAGGGTCCAGTCCGACATCGGCCCCGGCTGTGGAGGCGAGACCGGCGTGGGCGTCGCCGTGGCCGGCCGCTGGTCGCCGGGGCGAACCGGTTCCGCGCTGGCGGGATCCCGGGCCGGGGTGGGAGTGACCGCCAGGGCTGGCGCGGCCGGCAGGGCGCGGTCGGACAGGATGGGTGCGGACGGCGTTGAGATGGGCGGCGTTCCGGCGGCTGTCGGGGTGGGGGTCGGCAGGCTCCCTGGGCTGACCGGCGTCAGGGGAGAGGGCGTGACGGGCTGGGGGAACTCGTCCCGGCCGGGACGGTCCGCTGGCGCGGCCGGGACCGGTCCAGGGGCAGTCGGAGCCGGCGAGGGCGGTCGGGCGAGCAGAGGGCCGGCGGTCAGTAGGAGGAGCGCCAGGCCGAGGGAGAGGAGGAGCGGCCGGGGCATGTCACGGCTCCAGCCCCAGTTGCTGGCGGGCGCGACGGTACTCTGGATCGTCGGCGAAGGCGGCCGGGTCGGCCGGATACCAGGGGTCAAGGACGTGGCGCCGGGTGGTTGGATCCCAGTCGAGCCAGAAGCCGTAGACCTGGCCGGTCTCGGTCAGGACGAAGCCCGAGATGGCGTGAATCGGCGGAGCGCCCGGGGGTCCGGGGATCTCCTTTCCCTCGTCGCTGACCAGAAACAGCGCGTAGCGGGTGATGCCGCGCTCGCGGAGCAGACGGTCAAGAATCTGGCGGGTCGGTGAGGCGGACGGCGTCGTCATGGTCGGGCTCCGGTCTCTCTGCCTCCAGTCTAGCCCGCTGCCCGACGGGGGTCAAGCCGGTGGGCTTTGAGCCGGGGGCGTGGGAGCCCCGGTCGGGTCGGCCGATCCCTCGCCGGCGGTCAGCGGTAGGTGGACGCGGGCAGTCCCCGGACGTAGGCCTCGCCACGGTCGGGGCGGAAGTGCGTTGTGATCCGTCGGCCGTCGCGGGTCAGGCCGGTGAAGCGGTTGGTCTGGGGGTCGTAGAAGCCCAGTCGGGGCTCGCCGGTCGTGGGGTCGCGGTAGGTGAAGGGCTGGCCGTTCCGGATCGTCTCACGGGCGCCACGGTCGTACTCCTCGACCGAGCGGTAGCCCTCCGGATGCTTGGCGTAGTGGGCGGCCAGCTGGCCGGGGGCCCACTGGGCGGTCCGGGCGATCTCCTCGGCCTGCTCGGGGGTGACCGGAACAGTGGCCGTGGCTGGGGGTGTGCAGCCAGCCGCGGCCAGCGCGGTTAGGACCAGCAGGAGGAGCAGGCCCAGTCCTCTCATGGACGGCGGAACAGCCCCAGGAAGCGGTCCTCGTACTCGTCAAAGACGCCCCAGCGGTCGAGTTCCTCCTTCAGGACGTGTGGCTCCAGGTCGCCCCGGGCCACGGCGGCGAACATCTCCTCGATCCGCAGGCGGACCGCCCGGGGCAGTCCCCGCTCGGGGGTGAGCAGGCCGTGTTGCTGGAGATCGCGCACGTTCTGGCCCAGCGAGGCGGTGGTCAGGTCGTAGATGAACTTCATCAGCGAAATGTCCCAGAGATGGTCGACGCCCCGGATAACGGTGGCGTAGATGGCGCCCTCGCGGTCGAGCTGGTCGGCCAGGCGCTGGGCCACCACCTCTGGGGGATCGGAGACAATGGTGGTCTCGGCCAGCTCGTGGCTGTAGGTGTAGAGCAGACCAGGGGCGTTGGGGCCGTAGGTGGCCAGGAGGTAGCGGGCGAACTCCTGGCCGTGCTCAAAGCCCCGGAAGAGGTTCATCAGGTAATAGGGGGTGACGAGTTGAGGGCGCTGGGCGCTCACCTTGCCCGTGCGGACCACCGCTTCAGGAGCGCCGGGGAGCAGGTCCTGGTAGGCCGGCTCGGTCACCAGATAGTAGGTAATGGTCGAGGCGCCGAAGGTCGCCAGCGGCTGGCGCGGCGGGCGTACGATCTCAGTGCGTTCCACAACCTCACGGATCTGCTCGGGCGTCAGGCTCACCGGACGCCTCCACGGGCTCAGGGCTCTCTGGTGGGGATTATAGCACTTGGTCGCGAAGGGCGACTGACGCTATACTTTCCTGCTGATCGAGGCACTCCCAGCAGCCAGGAGTTGGAGGATGCAGGAGCAGACGTGTGCCCAGTGTGGGGGAACGGTGGTGACCGCCGACGTGCTGACCGGCGGCTCGCCCGTTCTCCTGGCCAAACAGCGTGGGGCGCTCAGCCTGGGGGTGGTGCGCGGCTCGACGCTGAGCGCGCGGGTCTGCACCTCCTGCGGGCGGGTGGAGCTGTACGCGACCACGCCCGACGTTCTGCGCTGAGTGGCACGTCCGGCGCGTGGGGGTCACCCCACGCGCCTTTTTTGTGCACCGGTCGCTACTGGCCGCTGGCCGGGGTGACGGTGGGCGTCGGCGTCGGGGGCGGCTGGAGGCCGGTCGTCGGGGTCGCCAGCGGCGGCGGGGCCGGCGTCGGCGTCGGACGTGGCTTCGGCGGGTCGCTCACCAGGCGGGTGAGGTCGGAGATGATCCAGGAGGGGACGATGTAGATGGTCGGGCGGTCCGGTCGCCGGACATAGTAGGCGCTGCCGTCCGGGGTTTTGTTGCCGATGAGCAACTGCAGCGGCTCCCCCTGCTTGAGGGTCACGGTCGCCTGGGCCTGGGGCTGCTCCAGGCCGTAACTGGCCAGATCCGAGGCGTTCTCAATGGTTCGCGTGGCCGTCAGTTTGACCAGCTGGGTGACGACGTCGTCTACCCGGCGGTTGTCGGCGGCGCTCGACTCCGGCTGGACGATCTGCCACTGCCCGGCGTTATCGCGGCTGAGCGTCACGGTCTTCCCGGCGCTCTGAACCTCCAGGCGGGCCACCTGGTCGGCCGCCGCGTTGAAGACCGGGGTCTGGGTACCCTGACCGGGCGCCGGGGGCTCGTAGCGCAGCTCGAACCAGTAGGCCGCCAGGCCCAGGATGATGAAAAGGGCGAGGAGAACACCGGTGAGGCGGAAGTTCATGGTCTACCTCCGTTGCCACCAGACCCAGGCGCCGGCCAGCAGGATCAGCAGCGGGAAGAAGACCACGCTGGTCAGGAGGATGAAGTTGGCCTGGGCCCCGGTCAGCAGGAGCGGACGGGTGGCCGGGGGTTTGGCGTGGACGCTGATGAGCGCCTCCTCCTCGGCCAGCCAGTTCACCGCATTGGCGAAGAGGTCGGCGTTGGCGATGCCGCCCAGGCGGGTCACCACCTCGTCGCTGGCGAAGTCACGGTCGCCGACGATGACCAGGCGGGTGTGCGGGCGGTTGCTCTGATCGGTGGACGACTGCTCGCCACCGGTGGGCTGGTCGGTGGCCTGGACGGCCACGGCCAGCGTCAGCGGACCGCGAATGTCCTGGCCCTCATCAAAGCGGGCGATCTGCGGGTCGGTCTCCAGCCAGCTCCGGTCGGTGGTCTGGAAGAGCGGGGTGATGGTCAGATTCTGCGGGCGGTCTTTTTTCATGGTGACCGAGGTGGCGGTGACAAAGACCGAAGCGACGCCGGTCAGATTGCGGGTGATCGGGTGGAAGGTATAGCGGACGATGGTCGGCACGAGGGGGTCGCCCGCCAGGCCCTGGGCGGGCTCGACCACGATCCCGTTGCCGATTTCAACGCCCCAGCGGGCCAGGAGGTCGGTCAGGTTGTGCGTGGTCCGGGGCTCGACGAGGATCAGCGCCTTGCCGCCCTTCTCCAGATAATCGCGGAGGGCCTGGAGTTCGCTGTCGAGGAGCGGTCGCTGCGGGCCGGCGACGATGACCACGGCGGCGTCGGTCGGGACCCGGCCGGTGGTGGCCAGATTGAGTTTCTCGACCTGATAGTTGTCCTGCTGCAGGATGCGCTTCATCGCGCTGGCGCCGGTCCGGTCGAAGGCGTCGGGGTCGAGCTCGCCGTGCCCGGTCAGGAAATAGACCTTCTTGCTCTCGGCCCGGGTGACCTTGAGGATGGCGCTGGTGATGTCGCCCTCGGCGGCGCCGAAGACCATCTGGCGCTTGCCGTTGGCCTCGACCACCGTGGTGCCGTAGCTCTGGATGTTATACTGGGCGGCGACGCCGGGCTTGAGTTCGGGGTCGACAAATTCGACCTGAATTTTATCGGTGTGGCGTTGGTACTCCTTCAGCAGGTCGTTGAGTTGCTCGTAGCCGAAGTCGCCCGGGCGGTAGAAGGCGGTGATCTTCACCGGCGTCTGCAGTTGCTGGACGATCTGGACGCTCTGGGGCGAGAGGGTGAACTCTTTGGCCTCGGTCAGGTCGTAGCGGAGGGGCCGGCGGGCGGCCACGGCGTTGAGCACCACCAGAATCCCCAGAAAGGCCAGGATCATCACGGCGGTGTTGGTCCCGTACTTGGTCTGGCGGCGGGTGAGGACCGTGGTCACGGCCTCGGGGCGCTCCAGGAAGTAGGCGATGAGCAGGACCGCTCCCAGAGCCACGGCGGTGAGCACATAGCGGTTGAGCTCGCCCAGCACCAGGAAGAGCCCGACGGCGATGGCCAGAGCCAGAAGGCCGCTGGCCAGCAGGAAGGGGGGCAAGAGCGCGCGCAGCCGTTGCATCAGCGCCACCTCCGCGCTTCCAGAAAGAGTGTCGTGGTGAAGAGACCGGCGGCGGTCAGGCTGAGGAAGTAAACGACGTCCCGGCTGTCCAGCACGCCTTTGCTCAGCCCGTCAAAGTGGGGAAAGAGGGCGAGGTAGTTCAGGACGTTGCCCACCGCTCCTCCGACCGAGCCTGCCAGGCCGTCCACCGCCCACAGGACCAGGAAGATGGCGAAGGCGACGACCCAGGCCACGATCTGGTTCTGGGTGAGCGATGAGGCCACCAGCCCCAGGGCGATGGCGGCCGCGCCGAAGAGCAGGGCCCCCAGATACCCGGTCAGCAGCGGTCCCCGGTCGGGCGGGCCGAAGAAACTGAGCAGCAGCGGGTAGAAGCCGCTCAGGACGATGAGCACCACCAGCGCGCCAAATCCGCCGAGGAACTTGCCGAGGACCACCTCGACCTCGCGGACCGGCGCGGTGAGGAGCAGTTCCAGCGTGCCGGTCCGCTGCTCCTCGGCCAGCAGGCGCATCGTGAGGGCTGGCCCCACGAACAGGAAGAGGGCGTACATCGTCTGGAAGAGGGGACGCAGGGTGGCCTGCCGGCTGAAATAGAGCACGTTCAGGGCGAAGAAGAGCCCCAGAACGACCAGGAAGCCCGCCATGATCACGTAGGCCATCGGGGTGACCAGGAAGGCGCTGAGCTCACGGCGGGCGATGGCCAGGACGTTCCGCATCAGCCCTCCACCTCCTCGGTGGTCGTCAACTGCAGGAAGACCTCCTCCAGGCTCATGCCGACGTTGCGCAGCTGGAGCAGGCCCCAGCCGCTGCGCACCACCGTCGCCGCCAGCTGCTCGCGGATATCGGTGTTGACCGCGCAATCGACCAGGCAGCGGACCCGCCCGTCGCGGTTCTCGACCAGCTGGACGCCCAGGACATGGGGCAGACTGGCCAGCCGGCGGCGGACCTCTTCGCCCGGACCGCGCACCTCCAGTTCGATCCGGTCGCTCCCCCGCAGACGACGGGTCAGGTTCTCCGGGGTGTCCTCGGCGATCAGCCGGCCTTTGTTGATGATGAGCACCCGGCTGCAGGTCATGCTCACCTCGGGCAGGATATGGGTGCTCAGGATGATGGTGTGATCGCCGCCCAGGCTTTTGATCAGCTGGCGTGTCTCGATGATCTGGCGCGGGTCCAGACCGACCGTCGGCTCGTCAAGGACCAGGACCGGTGGGTCGTGGACCAGGGCCTGGGCCAGGCCGACGCGCTGGCGGTAACCACGCGAGAGTTTCGCGATGAGCGTGTCCGCCACCTCGGTAATCCGGGTCCGCTCCATAACATAACTGACACGGGCGCGCTGCTTGGGGCCGGGCACCCCTTTGAGCGTGGCCATAAAGTGGAGATAGGCCCGCACCGTCATCTCCGGGTACAGGGGAACGCTCTCGGGGAGGTAGCCGATATGGCGGCGCGCCTCCAGCGACTGGGTGAAGATATCGTACCCGGCGATCTCGGCCCGGCCGCTGGAGGGAGGCAGGTAGCCGGTCAGGATGCGCATGGTCGTGGTCTTGCCGGCCCCGTTCGGTCCCAGAAAGCCCACGATCTCGCCTTTGCGGACGGTGAACGTCACGTCGGCAATGGCCAGCCGTGGGCCGTAGAACTTGGTCAGGTTCTCGACGCGGATCACGGGCCGCTCCTTTCACGGCAGCAAAAAAGCACCGTGCCCGAGACGGCGCTGGCCAGCCAGGCCGCCCCATGGTCGTGTGCTGCACTCAGGTCCACGCAGGCTCAGCGTGCGCTATGGTTCTACCATGACGCTCGCCCGCTGTCAAGATAGCGGGCGATTATACAGGCGTATGCCGCTCGGCCAGATAGAGAAGATTTCGCAGGAGCATGACGGTGGTCAGCGGGCCGGTGCCGCCGGGGACCGGGGTGATGGCGCCGGCGACGGCCTGGGCGCTGGCGAAGTCCACGTCGCCGGCCACTGCGCCGGTCGGGAGCACGGTGTAGCCGAAGTCCACCACCACCGCGCCGGGCCGGAGCATCTCGCCGGTGATGGCGTGAGGACGCCCCAGCGCGGCGACGACGATCTCGGCCTCGCGGATGACGGCCGGCAGATCGCGGGTGGCCGAGTGGCAGAGAGTGACGGTGGCGTCGCGGTGGAGCAGCAGCATGGCCATGGGGCGGCCGACGGTCAGGCTGCGGCCGACGACCACCGCGCGCCGGCCCCGGAGTTCGATCTGGTAGTGCTCCAGGAGCACGAGGCCCCCCAGTGGCGTGGCCGGGACGACGGCCTCGGGGTCGTTGCTGTAGAGGCGGCCGGCGTTGAGCGGATGAAGGCCATCCACGTCTTTCTCCGGGTCGAGGTGGCGAACGATAGTCCGCAGGTCGAAGCCGGCAGGCAGGGGAGTCTGGAGAAGGATGCCGTGGACGCTGGGAGTCTGGCTGAGACGCCGGAGCAGGGCGGCGAGGTCGTCGGGCCGGGCGGTCTCGGGCAGACGCTCATGGTCCACGGCGGCCCCGGCGGCGGCGAAGGTCCGACTGATCTGCTGGCGGTACTGCTCGGCCGCCGGATCGGCGCCGACCTGAACGATCGCCAGGCGTGGCGGGAGGCCGGTGCGCGCCTGGAACTGACGGACCCGTTCGGCCAGTTCGGCCCGGAGATGTCGGGCCAGCGGCCGGCCATCGAGCAATCTGGCGGTCATGGGCTCCTCCGGAGACGGTCAAGGACCTGCTGGGCGATCTGGTATCCCCGACCGTGGGCGGTCTGACGCAGACGGTCGGTCTCCTGGCGGACAGAGGTCACAAACGCCGGGTCGTCCAGACCGGCCAGGTTGACCTCGACGTTAAGAATGGCTCCCTCCAGCGCCGCCTCGGCCAGAAGGGCGGCGGTGCCGACGTCGCTGAGCACACTCGGGTTGCCCTTCTCCACCAGCGGGGCGGCCAGCTCCAGGACCTCGGCGGCGGTTCGAGCCACGGCCAGCGGTGGCTCGGTGGCCTGTCGGAGAGCGGTCTGCAGGGCGGCAGCCCGGGCGGCTTTCTCCTCGGGAGTCGTCCGGGGCTGGCGCAGGGCGGTGGCCACGGCGCTGTAGGCTGCGGCGTCGGCGTCGATAAGGTGCAGGAGGCGGGTCCGGGCGGCCTCGCTGCGCTCCAGGATCGCCTGGACCTCGGCGGCGACGGCGGCGAAGCGCGGCCGGCCCAGGGTGAGATGGCAGACCATGCTGACCAGGGCGGCAGCCAGGGCGCCGGTGAGCGCGGCCGCCGCCCCGCCACCGGGCACCGGCGCGGCCGAGGCCAGTTCGTCCGTAAACTGCCGGACGGGTTTGTCCGCGTACACTGCTAGCCTCCGAGCGGTCAGGTTGGGAGCCCCAGCAGGCGCAGGAACAGGGCCAGGAGCGCGAGAGCCCCGATCCAGAATACCACGGCGAACAGGACGAAGAGGCCGGTGATCAGCAGGAGCGGCCGGATTTCGGCGAAATCGGCCCCGAACCAGCGCCAGGTCCGGGTCCGGCAGCGCCGGCAGCGGTAGTCGGCCCGCACCACGAGATCCTCTTCCAGGCTGAACGCCCGGCGCTCGCCACAGCAGCGGTCCGGCGGCGACCAGCAGAAGGGCGCTCCGCAGCGGCGGCAGACCCGCCAGGTGTGGGGCGGCCCGAGCGGGGTCTGGCAGAGGGCGCAGGTGGTCGGGGGACGCTCGGTCATCGCCGGCTCATTCCGACCGGGGCGAGGTCAGGGTCGGTCCGGTCTGGCCGCGTTCGCGGATGGCCAGACTGAGGATCGGCAGTCCGATGGTCAGGCCGAGCGGCAGGAGCAGCTGCAGGGCGGCCACCGAGCGCAGCAGTGGGCTGAGCCAGGGGTCGCTGAGGAGCATCGTGCCGGCCGTCCAGGCCAGAATGGCTCCTCCCAGGTAGGCCAGGACGGGCAGGCGGCGGGTGACGAGGGCGACCAGGGTGCTGCCGAACAGCAGAATCGGCATGCTCAGTCCCAGGCCGAAGAGCAGGAGAAGGACCTGGCCGTGGGAGAGGCCGCCGACAGCCAGGATGTTATCCAGGCTCATCACCGCGTCGGCGGTGATGATGATCCGCACCGCCTCCCCCAGGGTCTCGCCGGCGGCGACCTCGTGAGAGGCGGCGGGCGGGGGCCCCTGCAGGAGTTTCCAGGCGATCCAGATCAGGATCAGGCCGCCGGCGAACTGGAGAAGCGGAATACGCAGGAGCAGACCGGCCAGGGCGGTGAAGAGCATGCGGAGGCCGATGGCGCCCGCCCCTCCGACAAGAATGGCCCGCTGGCGCTGGGCGCCGCTCAACTGTCGGGCGGCCAGGCCGATGACGACGGCGTTATCGCTGCTCAGGACCAGGTCTACGAGGACGATGCCCAGGACCGCCGTGGCCAGGCTCTCGGGGGTGAGGCTTTCTGGCACCGGTGCGCTCCTTCCGGTTGCTGCCCTAAGCCTACAGCCGGCGCCGGGGAGCTGGCAAGGCCGGCCCGGAATTTGTCAGCGACGGTAACCACCGGGTATCATGCCGCGTCAGAGGCGGTAAAGGGTTGCCAGCGATGGTTGGCGCCGAACGGATTCCCATTGAGCGCCTGCGCGAAGATGTCCACCTGCTGGGGACGCTCCTGGGCGACGTCCTGCGCGAGCAGGGGGGTGAGACGCTCTTCGCGTGTGTCGAGCGCATTCGCAAGGAGGCGATCCAGGTCCGTACCCAGCCGCCGCCGGAGGGGCGGGCCCGGCTCACGGCCCTGGTCCGGGCGCTCGATCTGGAGACGGCCTTCCAGGTGGTGCGGGCGTTCACCATCTATTTTCACCTGGTCAACACCGCCGAGGAGAACCACCGGCTGCGCAATCTCCGCCAGCGCGAGACCGAGGAGTACCCGGCCCCACGCTACGAATCGATCGCCGCCTCCATCGCGGCTCTGCGGGCCGAAGGGGTGACTGCCGAGGCGCTACGGGGGCTGCTGCGCCGGTTGCTCATCAAGCCGGTCTTCACCGCTCACCCGACCGAGGCCCGGCGGCGGACGGTCCTGGAGCATCTCCGGCACATCGCCACCACGGTGGCCGCGCTGGATGATCCCCGCCTCACGCCCCGGCAGCGGGCGGCTCTCCAGGACCATCTACGGACCGAGATCACCCTTCTCTGGCAGACCGACGAGGTCCGGCCGGCGCCGCCCTCGCCCATGCACGAGGTCCGCAACGGTCTCTATTACTTCGAAGAGAGCCTCTTCGATGTGGTTCCTCGCCTCTACCGTGATCTCGAAGAGGCGCTGGCCACCTATTACCCCGGCGAGACATTCGAGATCCCGCCCTTCCTGCGGTTCGGCGTCTGGATGGGGGGCGACCGTGATGGCAACCCGGCGGTCACCCACACGGTGACGGCCGAGGCCCTGCGGCTCCAGCGCCAGGTGGTGCTGAACCGTTACCTCCGCGACGTGGCCGAGCTGGCCCGTGACCTCAGCGTCTCACGCCGGCGGGTCGGCGTGAGCCCCGAACTTCTGGCCTCGATCGAGGCCGATGTCGAGCGGCTGGGGGCGGTCGGTCGGACCCTGGTCGCCCGCAACCCTGTCGAGCCCTACCGTCAGAAGCTGGCGCTCATCGGCGAGCGCCTGCGGCGAACGCTGGCCGGTGCGCCGGAGGGCTATGCCGACCCAGCCGAGCTCGTGGCCGATCTCACCACCATGCGCCGGAGCCTGCTCGACCACTGCGGCCGGCGGATCGCCGACGCCGCCCTGGCCGACCTTATCTGGCGGGTCCGGGTGTTCGGCTTTCATCTGGCTGAGATGGACATCCGCCAGCACAGCAGCGTCCATACCCAGGCCCTGACCGAGATCATGGCCCGGATGGGGGTGGTGGCCGACTACGCCTCTCTGCCCGAAGAGGACAGGATCCGTCTGCTGCGGCAGGAGATCCTCAACCCCCGGCCGCTTCTTCCGGCCGAGCCGATCTTCTCCCCGGCGACCAACGAACTCATCGCCACTTTGCGGACGGTGGCCCAGCTACAGCGTGAGGTGGGGCTGGCGGCCTGCCACACCTATATCATCAGCATGACGCGGGCGGCCAGCGACGTCCTGGCGGTCCAGCTCCTGGCCAAAGAGACCGGCCTCCTCCAGGTGCGCCCCGACGGTTCGATGGAGAGCCGTCTGCAGATCGTGCCGCTCTTCGAGGAGATCGCCGAGCTGGAGCAGTGCCCGGCCATTCTGGAGCGGCTGCTGGCCGAGCCGGTCTACCGGGCCAATGTGCGGGCCTGGGGCGACGCCCAGGAGGTGATGCTCGGCTACTCAGACAGCAACAAGGACGGCGGCTATCTGGCGGCCAACTGGGCGCTCTACCGGGCCCAGATCGGATTGAGTGAGGTCTGCCGACGGGCCGGCGTGGACCTCACGCTTTTCCACGGACGTGGCGGGGCCATCGGCCGGGGTGGTGGCCCGACCGAGCGGGCGATCATGGCCCAGCCGCCGGGCAGTCTGGAGGGGCGGCTGAAGTTCACCGAGCAGGGGGAGGTGATCTTCGCCCGCTACGCCAACCCCGGCATCGCCCACCGCCATCTGGAGCAGGTGACCAACGCCGTCCTGCGGGCCAGCCTCAGCCCGACGGTCCGGACGGCCGCAGCGGCCCGTCAGCCGGCCTGGGTGGCGGTGATGACCGATATGGCGGCGGTGGCCCTGCGCGCCTACCGCCAGCTGGTCTACGAGACGCCCGAATTCCTCTCCTATTTCCTCCAGGCCACGCCGATCGCCGAGATCGGCCAGCACCTTATCGCCTCGCGCCCGATCACCCGCGGCCGGCTGGACCGGATCACCGACATCCGGGCCATTCCCTGGGTCTTCGCCTGGACCCAGAGCCGGCACAATCTGCCCGGCTGGTACGGCCTGGGCCGTGCCCTGGCCTGGGCGGCTGAGACGCAACCGGATGGCCTCGAGCTCCTGCGGGAGATGTATCGCTCCTGGCCTTTCTTCCGGTCGATCATCGACAACGCCCAGATCAGCCTCGGCACGGCCGACCTGGAGATCGCCGCCCTCTACGCCGACCTGGTCCAGGACCCGGCGGTGCGGACCCGCATCTTCTCGACCATCGCCGAGGAGTTCCACCGGACCACGCGGATGGTCCTGGCGGTGACCGGTCAGGAGCGGCTTCTGGACCGCTCGCCGATCCTCCAGCGCTCGATCAGCCTGCGCAACCCCTACGTGGACCCGATGAGCCATATCCAGGTCGAACTCCTGCGCCGTCTGCGGACCACCCCGCCGGAGGTGTTCCGGCAACAGCCCGACCTGCGCGAGCGCCTGCTCTTCGTCATCCTGCACACGATCAACGGGATCGCGGCCGGTCTGCAGACGACGGGCTGACAGCCTCGCCACAGAGCTGGTCGATGGTCTGATCGGCCGGTGGGCGGTAGATAACCGTGAGGCGGCGCTGGAAACGTCGGAGAACGTGCAGCCCGGGCTGCCCCAGGGCCAGGATCAGCACCACATTGCCCAGCGCCCGGCTCCCGTCGAAGACCAGCGAGGTCGCAACATAGAACACAAGGTAGCGCTGGAGGTTTTCTCCCAGGGAGGCGTCGGGAGTCCGGTAGAGCGGGCTCTCCGGCGGACCGCTGAGGAACGGCCAGAACCAGAGGTTCATCAGGAAGCCGAAGGCGAAGCCGGTCAGGGCCCCGTAGAGCGCCAGGCGAAGCCGTTCACCGCGCCGGCCGGGCCAGAGCCGAAGCAGGCGAGCGCCGGCCCCGACCCAGCCGAGGGCAAACATCTGGTAGGGCAACCAGGGACCGACGCCGCCGGTGAGCAGCGCGGAGAGGGCCATGCTCAGGGCGCCGACCAGGAAGCCCAGCCGGGCGCCGAAGACGTAGCCGCTCAGGATCACCAGCAGGAAGACCGGTGTGGCCCCGAGCAGACTGGGGACCAGACGCAGGGCGGCGTTCGCCGTGACCAGTCCGGCGGTTAGAGCCAGGAGCCGCGATCCGGTCAGGCTCTGCTGGGCCGCCCGGAGGGCGCTGAGAAGCGACAGGCCGAGCAGAACGGCGAAAAGCAGTGGCGCATCAGCGCTGTGGCTCAGGGCGCTGGCCTCGACTGGCTCGACCGGCACCAGCAAAGGCGAGAAGAAGGCGACCAGACCCACCAGCGAGGCCGTGACGAGAAGAAGATCGCCGAGACGGTCCCTGGCCGGCGGGTAACCGGCCGCCGGGTGCTGTGGCCGGCGCGCCGGGGGCAGAGCGGTCGTCTGGCGGTCGGGGCGGTGGTTCACGGTGTTCTCTCCTGGGCGTGGCTCAGACAGGCCAGGGCCTCTTCCACCGTCGCCGCCAGGCCGTCGGTGACCTGGGCGATCTGCGGGGCGAACCCCGGTATACGGGCGAGGACCGGGCCCGGTGGACCATCGGCCCGGAGGCGGCCCGCCTCGAGAAAGAGGACGCGGTCGCACCAGCGGGCCACAAATTCGACGTCGTGGGTGGCGACCAGGAGACCGCGCCCGTCGGCCGCCAGGTCGCGGAGGATCTGGCCCAGGGCCTCTTTCTGCTGGGGGTCCAGGCCACGCGTGGGTTCGTCGAGCAGAAGGAGCGCCGGCTCGGTCGCCAGCACGGCCGCCAGCGCCACCCGCTGGCGCTGGCCCACACTGAGATCGCGGGGGTCGGCCTCGGCCAGCGGGCCCAGCGCCAGCCGCTCCAGCCACTCCCGGCCGTCGCCGGGAAGGTTCTGCCAGCGCCGGCTGGCGGCGACCTCCGCCCGGACCGTGGGAGCGAAAAGGAGGGCGGCCGGATTCTGGGGGAGGTAGCCAAGTCGGGGGGTCTGGCCAGAGGCCCAGACGAGGCGGCCCTGGCTCGGCGGGATGAGCCCGGCGATCAGACGCAGCAGGGTGGTCTTGCCAGCCCCGTTGGGGCCGACCAGGGCGGTGACCTGGCCCTGGTAGATCTCGCCCGAGATCTCCCGAAGGACAGGGCGGCCGGCGACCGTCCAGCCCAGACGCTCCAGCCGGACCAGAACGGACCCCGGAGTCGGTCGCCCCGGCGATGGAACTGGTCCGGTCGGGGGCGACCAGTGTGCGCGGGCCTCGGCCGCCGATAGGGGCAGGGGATCCCAGCCCAGCCGCAGGCCCAGTTCGACCACCGGCGGGCGCAGGGGAACGTGCGGGAGGATGGCTCGTGGGGGGCCGGCCAGGGCGGGCTGACCGGGCCGGAGCGCCAGCAGCGTCGTGCAGGCCGGAAGCACGCGTTCGAGCCGGTGCTCGGCCAGGACGATGGGGGTCCCCTCGGCGCGGAGAGCACCGAGCGCGGCCAGAAAATCGGCCGCCGCTGGTGGATCGAGCTGCGAGGTGGGCTCGTCCAGAACCAGGACGCTCGGCTGCAACGCCAGAGCGGCGGCCAGCATCACCCGCTGGCGCTCGCCGCCGGAGAGGGTGGCCAGGCGCCGTCGGCGGAGGTGAGCGATCCCCAGGCGCTCGAGGACCTGGCTGACGCGCTGGGCGATGATGGCAGGCGGGAGGCCGTGGTTCTCCAGGGCGAAGGCTACCTCGCGCTCGACGGTCTCCATCACCTGCTGGGCTTCCGGGTCCTGCAAGACCGTGCCGACGATCCGACTGAGATCGCGGGGACTGCAGGCGACGGTCGGGCGGTGGTCGACACAGACCAGTCCGGTCAGGTAGCCGCCATAGGCGTGGGGGATGAGGCCGTTCAGGCAGCGCAGAAAGGTTGTTTTGCCGGCTCCCGTTGGACCGAGCACCAGCGTGAAGGAGCCAGGGGCGAGGTGAAGATCGGCGATCGCGAGCAAGGGTTCGGGCATCGTTGGGTAGCGAAAGGTCAGCTGATAGCACCGGATCATCGCTCAGGCTCCGGGCCAGCTCGACCGAGAAGGGCGACCAGGGCCGGGCCGGTGTAGAGAAGACTGGCCGGCGGCCAGAATTCCGGCCAGCGAAGGGGCCCGCTGAAGGGATAGGCCAGGCGGTCGGGGTGGGTGAGGCGCACGAGCAGGAAAGCCAGGGCCAGGAGACCGAGTCCGACGACGGCGGCGGTATCGCGGCCGGTCCAGGGCCGGGGACGGTAGCGGGTCCGGGGCTGGCGGTCGCCGGCCAGCCAGAGGCCGCTCAGCGCCAGAGCCAGCCCGGCGCCGAGCAGACTCAGCCCGGCGGCCTGGCTGAGCAATCCGAAGGCCTGGCCGAAGAGGCCGATGAGGAGGCTGATACAGCCGCTTAGCAGGGCCAGGCGGAAGAGGCGGGGAGCACGCGGGTGGCCGGCGGTGAAGCCGCGGACCTCCAGGGCCTCGCTGTACTGGAGCGCCTGCTCAAGGGTGACGGTCAGCAGCGGGACGACGAGCGGGACCAGATCGCCGGGCCGGCGCAGACGGTGGCCACGGAGACGCTGGGCCTCGCGGGTCTCCTGCAGGGACTGGTAGGCGCGCGGGACCAGCGCCAGGCCGATGGCCAGAACCAGGCCGAGATCGCGCAGCGAGGCCGGAACCAGATCCAGCAGGTCCTCGTGGCTCACACTGGCGTTGAAAACCCCAAAAATCACGAGGAGCGTCAAGAGGGTCAGCCCCGCGGTCAGACCGTAGAGTAGGGCCTCGAGGGTGAGGGCACCCCCGATCACCGGCCACGCCTCCGGCAGCCGGAGCAGCACGGTGGTGCCGTAGCGGGCGACCAGGACGTTGTAGAGGGGAGCGACGAGGGCCAGAAGAGTGCCGCTGAGGAGGAACAGGCGCAGGAGCGGCCAGCGGTCGGGACGAGCCCAGCGAACGCCCGCCAGCAGGACGGCCAGGCTCAGGACGATCAGGTACAGCGGGTGGCGGGTGGCGAGGGCCAGCCCCAGGCTGACCAGCAGCCAGAGAGCCCAGACGCGGGCGTCGAGGCCGCTCATCGGCGCTGCCTCCAGGCGATCAGGATGGCGGTGCCGAGGAGACCGACCGTGATGACAAAGACGAGGTAATCGGCCGGAGGACCGGGCGCCGATGTCGGTGTGGGGGACGGGGAGGGTGAAGGCGAAGGAGCGAGCAGGAGCGTCGGCGACGGCGTGGGGACAGCCGGGGGAGCGATCGACGTGAACGTGGGCGAGGGCGGAACGGTGGGCGAGGGGGTGAGAGGCTGAGTGGGTGGTGGAGGAGAGATGGT
>Ga0101941_1001142_pt1 | contig 23100 bp, 25 predicted proteins | sample DewCreD2012metaG_3_FD_75242 | JGI IMG/M metagenome (GOLD analysis project Ga0101941, IMG submission 75242) | Hot spring sediment bacterial and archeal communities from British Columbia, Canada, to study Microbial Dark Matter (Phase II) - Dewar... ...
AGGGGTATACCGATATGCTGCCTCCTCGCCCTGTAGACCCAGCTCTTTGGCAACCACCAACGCCCGATGCAAACTGTGAACTCTCAGCTTGCGATAGATGCGCTGCAGGTGCTTCTTGACCGTATCGGGCGACACATACAACACCTCCGCCACCTCAGCGACCCGATCATAACGCAAAAACGCGCCCAACACGCGCCGCTCGGCGCAACTTAGCAGGTTCGCGTCCAGAATCGTGCCCTGCGCTTCGGAAACGGGCTTCTCTACGAGTTGCAGGGTTCCGCACGCACCTGTTCGCGCAGGAACGCCTCAGTCATCGGGTCGCTTGCCCAGACAATCACCTTTACCTGACGCATGCTCCACCTCAATCATCTATATACGATGCAGAAGCGGTTGCCTCCTACCCGTAGCGCAACGGAGTTGTGGAAGATATGATGTCCGAATGCTCATTGGCGCGCACAGGGTTTTGACACTCTCGCTCTGTGCTCACAACTCATAGTTCAACGCCACCAGATTGAACTCCAGTCGCTGCTTGCCGCACTGCACGGTGAGCTTCAGCGGGCGACCGGGGCGGGTGTTCAGCAGCCGATCCACCAGCTGCTTCTCGCTCCAGTGAGCGGGCGACTGTCCGTCGATCAGCACGATGCGGTCGCCTGCCTTGACCCCAGCCAGGTCGGCATCGGAGAGAGGCATCACCCAGCGGATGATGAGTTCCTTGCCCTGCCGCCGCCACTGGATGCCATAGCCCGCATTATCGGCAGCACGCTCGCTCGCCGTGTGCGGTTGCCATACCATCTGTTCGCGGAAGTAGTTGAAGGTGATTTTGTAGTGGCGCATAATGGGAATGCCCAGCAAGCCATGCTTCCCTTTGCGCATAAGTGCCGAGTCGGAGGCGACAGCGCTGGCAGGCTTCTGAAAGGCGAACACCGGCCCAAAACGCAGCTCGCCCAGAGTCATTTTGTTCAGGCGCATCACACGCATATCGCCCGTCATGAACTCGTATTCATCGCCTTCAAAGAACTCGCCCATCCGCTTGAACCAGTCCTCCAGCTTCATCCAGACGCAGACGGACTTGTCAGGCTCGTAAGAAGGGGGCATCAAGTTCGTCGCTGCGCCTGTGTCCACAATCATGCGGATCTGCTGCTTGTCGCCCACGCCCATCGTGACCAGGATGTGGTCGCCAAACATTTCGAAGGGGATAACCACCCCTTTGGGCATCTCGGCATCGGGCGGCTCGAAGGTCATTGATCGCGTGGTGAAATCGATAGTAACCTGGAAGGCGGAGATAATCTCGCGTCCCAGCAGTCCAATCACCTTGCGCCCGTCCACTTCGTCATCGCCCAATGGAGTGTAATCGAGCGGTCCGACCGAGAACACGACCTCTTTAATCTCGGCGTCACCAATCTTGACGCTTTTAGCCTTCGCGCCATAGGCAGGTACCAGCCCATACACCAGCGCGAGCACATGGTCGGTTTTGGGAATGCGCTCCAGCCCCGCCTCCTTGGCAATTTTGGTGTCGATCCATGAGCGGGATGCGCCCGTGTCAAAAATAATCAGATAGGGACCTTTATCGTTGATTTTGACCTCCACATAGAGGGAGAACCGCTTCATCTGGAAAGGCACTTTGACGGGCAGTTTGTCGCGCACGATGGGCGGTGGCTCGGAAGGCGGTCGTTCAAAGAGCGCATCGGGCACTTCACTGGTATCCAGCGCGGTGAAGAACTGATTGCGGACCTGTGCGCCGTTTACAAAGAGGCGGGTTTCAAACGGCATGAGCACCTCGCCCACGGGCGTCTTGATCTGCCGATAGTTGTGGTACGCCTCGAACACGCGCATCAGCTCGTCGGTCTCGTAATCCACTGCCTCATACTCCAGCCCGATCACCTGATCCTGCTCGTTGAGGTAGCAATGCACTTTGCGTTCGGGCTTTTTGGGTAGGCTGTTGTGGTGGGGTAGTTGTGGTAGCTGGAAAGTGACACGATAGCCGCTGCGTCCATCGGGCAACTTGCTCTCGGTGCCGTCGAGCAGGGTGGCGTCTTTGTAGAGCAGGGGCAGCATCACGAAGTCGTGGTAGCGGTCGTCCAGTATAGTTTGCACCTCTTCCTGTGCGATGCGGGCGACCAGATAGCCCTGCTTGCGCCAGCCCGTTTTGCCATCAAAGCCGACGATCTCGGTCTCACCGCCGCGCTCGATCTCGGTGCGTACTTTTTCGCCCTTGCGATAGAGCGTGATTTTCACATCGCTTTTGCCGCCCCGTTCGCTGGTCACATCGAGGTTCACGCGCACGCCTTTGAGGGCGAGCTGCATAAACGCCTCACCCCCATGCACCTGCAGCGCATGTTCGAAACGGGCCCGAGCGGTGGAGAGATCTGCCCAGCCCCTCGGCACCAAGCCGCTCCAAAGCAGCAACAAGGCAGTTAGCGAACAGCGAATCGCGAATGGCAACTGCATCTTCATTTGCCCTCCGTCGGCATGGAAGATACTCAGCATGTCGCCCGATTCCTGCACCCATCGATGGTGCCCTCACCCTAAGCCTTTTACCAGTGGGGCAAGGGAGTGATGCCCAATTGCGAGGATGGATTGGTCGCTTCGGGTCAGGTAAACTGTGGTTGAATGGATGGCATCGTTGTGGTGATGCTGGTGTGGCTGTTGGCAGCGCTGTGGGTCTTCGCGCTGATTATGATGGGCATCACGGGCGATGTGACGCCTGCGGAGTCGATTCTGGGTTCGGTGGTGGCGCTCCTGCTGGCGTTTGCGGCGGCACGCCAAGCGTTTCCCTATGCGTCGCTGTTCGGGCTGCTCACCTTGAGTATGGGAGCGATTGCCCTGCCGATGATGCGCAACTACCTCAATCGCCAGGCGCATGCCCAAATGGATGCGGAACTGATGGAGCAGGCATGCCATGCCGTCGAGTTTGACCCAAAGAACTGGGGTGCCCTCATTCAGCTGGCGACATGGTGCTATCGGCACGACCTGATGGAACATGCGGTGCACTACCTGGAGCATGCCGTGCAACAGGCGCCGCTTTATACCTACAACGAGAAGCGCATGCTGCAGGACTGGCAGCATGAATTGCGCCATTTCGGCAGGCGAACGGGCTACACGCCTTGCCTGAACTGTGGCGCGCGCAACCCTATCGGTCCGCTGCGGTGCGCCCAGTGCGGTGAGCTGTTGTTACCGATGCTGGTGCGCGGGCGATGGATTCCCAAGCGGTTGCTACAGAAGGTGGTGCGTGTGTGGGTGGTCAGCACGCTGGGCATCGCGGTGAGCCTAATAGTGGGAGGGCAGCTGCCTGGCAGCACGGCGCTTGTGCTGGTGCCGTTGTTCATCCTGATTACGGGGGGTGCTATCCTGTGGGTGCTGCGAAAACGCTGAGGCGACGCGTCCCTGTACCACCCTTCACGCAGTTAGATCGCTATCTGCTGCGCGAGATGCTGGTGCCGCTGGGCATCGGCACCGGCGCGGTGACGCTGATGCTTATCGGCAATTTGCTTTTTAACTATGCACCGCTCTTTTTCAGCTATGGCATCCCACTCGTCGCGGTGGCGCAGATGGTGATGTACTACACGCCCTATCTGCTGGTGCTCAGTTTGCCTGTGGGCACGGCGGTGGCGGTTTCGCTGACGGTCAATCGCCTCACGCGCGACAGCGAGATTACGGTGATGCGCATGGCAGGCATTAGTCTGCGCCGAATCTTTTTGCCGTTGCTGCTGATGGGTGCGCTGCTGTCGGGGCTAAACTACTGGCTGAACGAGCGCATCGTGCCACCTGCTATGCGCGAGTTCTATCGGCTGCGTAATCGGATGTTCCTGCTGGCGCCCGTGCCCAACATCACCAGCAACGCCGTGTTGAAGGTGCAAAACTACGCGGTGGTGATCGGTACGGCGCAGGAGATGGGCGGGCATGTGCTGATGGAGGATGTGCTAATGTTCGAACAGCGTGCCCGGGGCGAATGGCTGGTGATCCACGCGCCACGCGGGCGCTACCAAAATGGCATCTGGGAACTGGAGCGTCCCCAGCTCCATTTCTATCGCGCAGATGGCACGGTGCTGGATGTGCGCTCGACAGAGAAACTAACGCTGAACCTGCAGGTTGCTTTGCAGGACTTTTTCGCCACACCCGAGCCGGAGGAGCAGACGCGCGCCCAGCTGGCGGCACAGATCGAGCGCAATCGGCAGATGGGCTATCGCAATCTAAGATTGGAGGTCAGCTATCATCTGAAGCTTGCCGTGCCAGTGGCGTGCTTTATTTTAGCACTGTGCAGCCCGATGCTCAGTTTGTGGTTGGCGCGTGCGGGTAGCTTTGTGGGCGTGCTGCTGGCAATTGTGCTGGTATTTGTGTTTTGGAACACGCTGTTGCTGTTTCAGATTCTGGGCAATCAGGGCTTCCTGCCCCCCATGCTGGCAGCCTGGATGCCGAACTTGCTTTTTGGACTGGGCGGGTTCTACCTGCTTTATCGATCGGAGTGAGAATCCCCACAAGCAGGTACTTCATTCCATCAGGCTAAAAGTGAGGAACCTGTCGGGTATAATACAGATAGCATGGTAGAAGCAATGGCTGTGGAGGAGATCCTTAAGGGCGTTATGCGCCTACCTTTACCGATACAGAAGCGTTTACTGCGCCGTCTGCGTCAACTAATAGGAAAACGCGAGGCATTGGGAAACAAACTCATTCCCCTTTGGCGCGTTCGACGCGACCCGATTTACTACACATGGCTGAATCGCATCTATCAGCTTCCTGTAGAAGCACACCAGGAGTTAATGCAGCGGCTTCAAAGCCTGATAAAAAGCGGTGAAGAGGAATCTTTTGATTCCGTTCCGTTGAACTTGCGGAGGCTCTTCATATTTGTACCATCTTGGCGATTTAGCGTTCCTTATGAAGATTTTATTGAGGCGCGTCGTGAAGTCTGGCAGCAGTGGGTGCGAGGTTCGGAATGATAGGTGCCCTGCTGGATACTCATGCATTTGTATGGTTCTTGACTGAAGACCCACAACTTTCGCAAAATGCACTCGATTTCATTAACCAGCACTTACGCTGGGGAAATCTGCTCGCTGTGTCGGCAATCAGTATCGTGGAAGTTGTGTATCTCGAGGAAAAAGGGAAGATACCGGCAGGTTTTGTGAGCAGCACGGGCATGCTTTTTAGTGGACCTTATCCCTTTGTATTAGTGCCACTCGATATGTCAATATTATATATATTGCCCTCTATACCGCGTACCAGTGTTCCAGATATGCCAGACAGGATTGTTGTGGCAACCGCAAGAATGTTAGGCGTACCGTTAGTTACAAAGGATCAAAAAATTCACCAGAGCGAGATCGTGCCTGTGGTCTGGTAAGACCTGAGGCAGGAGCGACAATTCTCTTTTCCAGACAGCATAATGTGGGGCATTCCAAATTGCGTTTCTATATCGCTAATCCCCAGCCTCTGACTGACAGGCATCGCGTACCTGATCCAGGGCGCGTTGTACACCCACCGTAGGAATGATACCGCAGCCAGGGGCAGGTCGAATCTGCCAGCCCTGCGGCGTATGCACGATCTCGATCCAGAAATGCTGGGTCAGGTCGTCCTCCACGACCACCACGCGCACCATCGCAATCCGCTGGCGTGGGTCATACAGCACCTGCTTGAAATGCACATGGATATCCTCTGCCACATCTTGCAAGGATAGGCGATCCGGGTCGAAATGGGGCACACGATGTGTTTCCATTGAGATGTCCTCCTTCAGCGGGATGGGAATAGGTTCCGTTCGGCGCAGTCTCAGCTCATAGAACTGCTGCTGCCCGCTGGCGACCCACTTGCGCTCGTACTTCGTACCGAAGCGCGGCGGCAGCGTGCGGGCAAAGGCGGTGAAGCCCGTGTCGGTAATCTGGCTCAGCACCCAGCCGAAATACTCTGCATGATCGGTCACAATCTGCACCTCGCCGTCGGGCAGCAGGCGACTATTGAGCAGCTGCAGGAACGACTGGCTAAACAGGCGGTATTTGTGATGGCGTTTTTTAGGCCAAGGGCAGGGGAAGAGGGAGTAGATGCGCAGAAACGATTCGGGGGCGATGGCACGATACAGGATGGGCGTCGCATCGCCCAGGAGCAGGCGCACATTGGTCAGTCCCGTCTGCGCAATGCGGCGCAGAGTGCGTTGGACGCTTGCCCATTCGATTTCGATACCGATGAAGTCGCGTTCCGGATGCTGGCGAGCGCGGGCAACCAGGTAATCGCCGTTGCCAAAGCCGATCTCCAGCTCGCGCGGGGCATCGCGCCCGAACAGCACGGTCCAGTTCAGCGGGCGTTCCACCTGACGCCACAGCACCAGCGGACGCAGCGAGAGATAGGTCGCACGCATTCCGATCAAACCAGCCCCTGACGCACCGCGAGCAACGCCGCCTCAGTGCGGGAGTTCACCTGCAGCTTGAACAAGATATTGGAAATGTAGTTTTTGACAGTCTTTTCGGTGATCAAGAGGGCGTCGGCAATCTCTTTATTGCGCTTGCCCGCAGCAATCATGCGCAGGATCTCGAGCTCCCGTGCGGTTAGCTCCGCCAGCAGGTGAGACGCTTTGGCGTGCTCGGTGCGCATACGCTGGAACTCCTGAATCAGGCGTGCAGCGACGGCAGGATGCAGCAGCGATTCGCCTCGCGCCGCTGCATGGACGCCATGCACAATTTCGCTGGGTGGGCTATCTTTGAGCAGATAGCCGATCGCGCCCACCTTCAGCGCTTCGAACACATTCTGGTCATCGGCATAGATGGTCCAGATAACTACCTGCACCCGGGGCATCACCTGCTTAATGCGGCGGGTTGCTTCGATGCCGTTCATGCGGGGCATCTTGATATCCATCAGGGCAACATCGGGTTCGAACTGCATGGCAAGTTGCAGCGCGTGCTCGCCGTCTGCGGCACAGCCAAGCAGGTCAACTGTCTCTTCGCTGCGCAGAATCTCCGCCAGGTTCTCGCGCAGTGATGCTTCGTCCTCCGCGATAATCAGACGCACGGTTTCCATCCTGTTTGCCTCCGACGAGCCGAGCATAGCTCGGACGAGTCAAAACCGATTAGCTCGCTCCAATCGGCACCTTGAACTCGACGCAGGTGCCTTCGCCAGGGATACTGGAGAGATGGAAATGCCCACCCAGGCTCTCGATACGCTCCTGCATATTGTGCAGACCGAACCCCTGAATCGCCCTTGCTGGATCGAAACCTTCGCCATCATCGTGGATTCGCCCCGTGAGCTGATTTCCCTGCAGCTGGATTTCTACTCGGATGGTGCGCACGTTGTTTGCATGCTTGATGATATTGTTCAGCGCCTCCTGAACCACGCGTGTCAGCATCAATGTCTGCAGGGATGTCAGTTTTGGCAATGTCGGCGGACATTCGAACTGCAGTTCCACGCCCAGTCGCTCCGCGGCTCGGTTCGCCAGTTGTTGAAGGCGCTGGCACAGGGCGACCTCTTCATCCACATACAGATGCTGAATTATCTGGCGTGTTTCGTCCAGCGCGAAGCGCAGCAGATGGACCTGCTCCTGCAGAGGGCACTCATGCTCATCCTGCGGGTGCATCTGGCGGCAGAGGCGTTCCAGTCCCATAATCGCCTGCACAAGCGTGCCGCCCAGCCCGTCATGGAACTCGCGGGCGATGCGCTCGCGGCTCAGTTCAACCTGCTCGCGCAGCTCTGCCAGCTCTGCGCGATACTCCAGATGGGTGCGGTGCACTTGATGGATAAGCCAGGGTAGCAAGGCCATCGTCGCGATGCGGTAGCCGAAATCGGTCCAAAGCCCCGATGGCAGCGGCTGGCAAGCAATCAGGTAGCCGAGCGAGGCAAGACCCACCATCACAAACAGCGCGGGTGTACTCATCACCGCTGCCTCCGACACAAGCAGCATCAGATAGAGCAACCACACCTCGCTGGCGTATCTGCCCGTCATCGCGACCACGGCCGAGATGACAAGAACATCGTAAACCGCTAAGGGGATGGTGAAGGAATACATTATATGGGGATCGCGCAAGCCAACCCATGTGCGAGCGATTGCCGAGAAGATTCCTAACAGGGCAAGTGCGACCAGCTGTCCAAAGGTCATGTCCAGCGTGCCCTGCGCATGGCGCAAGACGCCCCAAGCAATGGCAGCCAGCACGATCAACCAGACGCTGGTGTTAACACGCGTGAATCGTTGATACTGGCGCGTGATTCGGAACGCCACCCGGCATCACTCTCTATCAGGGATGGGTTGAGGGCTGAATCCTGCCTGTTCGATGCGCTGCTGAATGGCGCCCGCGTGGATCTGCGCAGGGTCAAACTGCACCTGCACGCGCTTCGTGTGCAGCTCGATCGCCACCTGCTCCACACCTGCCACACTGCTCAGCGACCGCCGAATCGCCTGCACACACCCGTCACAAGTCATATCGGGAACCAGCCATTCCCGCACTTCCTTTTGTGCCATTGTGATTGAGCCTCCTATAGAAGTATACCAGGCCTACACACTCAGATTCGCCACGGCGGTTTCGACCAGCACTCGGCTGGGGGCGCGACTGCGCAGGTGATGCTCACACATCCGAAATGGATAGAGCAGACGATCGTAACGGGGGTCTGGAAGACTCAGCGGGCGCGTCTCCTGCAAAAGCCATGCAGACACATTATCGACCAGTTCAAGCGTTTCGGGAGTGGGGGACATCTCCACGCGCACCAGTCCGTAAGTGGGCGCGGCACCTTCCTGCCAGCGTAAACGCAGATACCAGCTGTATACCTCCTCCACCTGGGGGCGGCGCGGGCGAAACACGCTGCTTCGATAGCCGGCGGGCATGTTCAGCACCTGCAACATCCAGTCGGGACGCAGGTACGAAGTGCGGTGCGACTTCGAAACGCCTACCACCCGCAAAAAGCGTCGCGTCTGTTGTTCACGCATCAGGTCGGAGATGGAGCCATCCACCAACAGCCAACAGTCATGGCGGTCGCCATATTGCTCGATCCAGCGCATTGCCAGCTCGCGTTCCAGCTGGTCACGCATGCGGGCAACGGTCGCGCCTGCCTTCTGCAACATGCTGGCGAACGACGCCGTTTCGACCTCTACCCGCTCGTAGGTGTCATGGACGATGATGCCGTGCTTCTGGAAGATACGGGTGTTCACCATCCGGACAGGCAGATAGAGTGCCTCTTCGTCGGCGTAGAGATCGGCACAGGGATGCAGGCTTCGCTCGCGCCGTTCCAGCACCATCGCCGCAATATAGCCGTACACCACGGGCAGAAACGCCTGCTCCACACAGAGATAATACAGCAGCTGCGAATGTTGAATGCCATCGATAAAGTGGGTAAAGGCGGTAGGCTGATTGCTGCGCGGCACCTCATAAATTCCGAACTCTCTGCGTTCTGGCTCGGGTACCAGCATGGCATCACCTGACCAACCCTCTTCCTCCGGCACCTCAATAATATCCTCGCTGGTCAACCGGCGCACCACACGAACCCCATCAGGGTTTTCCTTCAGGAACTCCACCACTTTTTTCAGGAAGGGTGTCATACCCATACAGTTCGGCAAGCACCTGCTCCTTCCTGCGCACAGATGCCCTCACTATCCACATCCGTGTGATGATTGTGGGGGCAATTGTGTGGATTCGCCGCCCATTACAAGCCACCTGAAGGGATGACACTGCCAACATCGGGCAACCCATTTTGAATATCCCAGCGAGCAAGTACTACAGATCTTGCTACTTGTTGGCGAGGCTGATGATAGACAAGCACATCTTGTCGACCAAAAGTGGTGAGGAGCCTTTTCGAGCTGGGAAACTCGACGAGAATACGCCGCTCCTCGCCTTGCTCGATCAACTGTCCTCTCGCCACAATAAGCCCTATGAGGTAAGCGACATCTGCATCGAAATAGTCCATGGCTGCCCCTAAGGTCGCTGAAAAATTAAGATCAACTTATGTACTTTATTAATACGGAATACAGATGGATAACCCAAAGGGCGCAAGTTATTATACTCGTGCCGCCGATCCCAAATAATGAGATCATCATAAATAAAGCCGATCTCCTGAAGATGCATTGCCAGATCGGAGTGATAGTGATAAAAACGATTCTTTTTACGGATATCCATTACCACAACACAGCAGTATGCTCCGGGCTTGAGAGCCGTATACACACCTTGTGGAAAATCGCCTGGATTGATTGTAATCCCGAATCTTGCCCAAGTCTCTCTTCTCATCGCCATAGTGGCGAACAGGCTTATAATCGGCGGTGCGCTTCTCCAGCAAAATATCCCAGTATGGCGGAGAGGTTATAACTAGATCAATACTTTCAGGTTCCACGAACTGGTCCAGGTCGTTCGCATCGCCCACATAGACACGGCAGCATACTTCATCTACCGATTCGCTCCACCCTTGCTCCAGAGTGAGCGTTTTCAGTCGGGTTTCTGCAATGCGGGCATATTCAGGGTTTAGCTCAATGCCAATGCCGTGTCTACCCAACTGCCTGGTGGCGATGAGTGTGCTGCCTACTCCCACGAAGGGATCGAGAACAGTCATGCCACGACGCGTGTAGCACTCGATGAGCCGAGCAGGAAGCGCAGCAGGGAACATGGCGGGATGTTTTAGGGCAACTTCTTCGGCAGTCTTACGAAGATCGCTCCAGATGGAGATAGAATAGCGCGTCCAAGTGGCACCATCAAGTTCGTTGGCGCGCCGTATGTCATAGCCCACAGCCGCCTCAGCCACCTCCTCCGCATAGAGCGGCTCGAGATCCAAAGGTAATTCCTGTGCCTCCTGTGATTGGGTGGACGGTTTCATCACCTGTGATTTTACCCCAGCCATCGGTGAGGGGATTCTCATTGCCCTCGCTAAAAGGGTAATACCGAGACCGATTTGGCAATCAGAGCCAGTGCAATGGCGAACATGCCAATCAGCCCCATCCCGCAGAAGAAGCCCGCCAGCAACACAGGCGCATAGCGAATCCAGTTCTCCTCACCGAATCGCTTGCGGAAGTAGCGCCGTCCCAACCATGCACCCAGCAAGCGAGGTAGCAGATAGTGTGGAAACTGCCCCACACCTCCCACCAGCCCATAGAAGAGCAGCAAGGGCATTTTAAACGCGCTAAACAGCCAGTAAAGTCCCAAACCTGCCAGAAAGCCAATCCCAATGCGTGGCAGGTTCAGCGCGCCCAGCACCAGCTCGCGCATCTCGCTCTCCGGGCGGTTAATTTGCTTCCACACAGCGTCCATCTGCGCGAAGTAGGGCCACATGTTCATCGCGTAGGGGAACATCGACGAGGGAATGGGGCTGGCGTGCCAGAAAAATGACCAGAACAGGAAGCTCGCGATGAAGATGGTGGGCAGCATCAGAATCTCTGCCTTCAGAATGCTGCTGAATCGAGTGCCAGTCAACTCCACTTCGCGGAAGCGCTGCGCTGCCCAACCGTGATCCTGCAAGGGCAGGGGCGCATACCAGATATCCACTTTTGGATAACCACTGCTAATCACCGCCGCCTCCCTCAGAAACGGTACCGACACGCCATACCCCGTCAACCCAATCATGCGCGCCGAGACATAGCTGTTCAGGGGGCTCCAGAACAGCCCGAAGCCAACCACAATCCAAAGCGGGAACTCTGGCACCAGCCAGCGGCAGAGCAGAATATAAGAAATGACCGAGACCAGCCACACGGTGACAGGAATCCACAAGGGCGGATCGCCACGACCAGGTGGCGGCAGTGTGCCCACGCCACGCTCCTGCAATCGCCGATTGTGCCCATGCTCGCGTAGCGTGCGAACGACCATCCAGACGCCAATCGCTGCCACCGCCAGCTGCAGCCCCACAATAATCGCCAGCCAGAAGTCGATGTCGACAGCAATCTTGGTCTGAATTGCAGGCGAGTTCGGCTGCCAGCTCCGAATGAATCCCATTCGGTAAAGCACAGGATTCATCACCACATAAGTCACCACCGAGCTAATCGCAGAGCCAAGCACCACTTGGTAAGGCAACACGAATCCGATCAGCACCTCACCCAGATTGAGTGAAGCGCCGATGATTGCTGTCGGGAGCAGGCTTTCGGTGTTTTGCGTCAGGTCTAAAAAGGGGATGGGAATAATCTGCACGGCGTTGCCAAACAGGGTGCCAGTGAACACGGGGATTGCCAGATAGAAGAAGCCGAACGCCATGCCCACCACGGCACCTGTGGAGAAGACGCCCCATCGCCACGATTCCTCGCGTCGCCCCGCCTCCGCCAATGCCAGTGCGCCCGAAGCCGCCACAGGCGCCAGTGGGAAGGGCAACCGCTCTACATCGGAAGTCATCCGAAAGAGCAGGTAGCCCATGCTCATCCAGCTGGCACGCCCCAGAATCTCCGTCACGACCAGCAGGAGCAAAGGCAGCGTCCAGTCAGAGTGAAGGAAAGTGCGTTCGCGCAGCGCGGGTGAATCGGGGGCTGGCACTGCCCAGTGTGGAATTTCCCGTGCAAAAGGGGTGGCAGGTGCTGACTGCACAAAGAACTGATCCCAGATCTTCCACTGCAGCGGTCCGCCCGACAGCCCGTACAGCCCCATCGCGGTGAGCGAGGCGGCAATATAAAACAGCATATAAATCTCCTGCCGCTTGAGCGGCTGAAGCGAGCGACGCATCACCTCCGCGAACAGCACGATAGTGACCCATTCCGCAGCGGAGCCTAAACCCACTCCCGCCACCAGCCCCATGTAGATGCTGCCGGGCAACATGACAAACGCCACGAACAGCAGTCCCAGAAAGGTGCGGACAGTGAAGCCCTCTTCAAATTTATGTTCCTCGGCGGCGACCTCTTCAGCAGTGCGCCGCGCCCGTTGCAATTCATCCAAGACCGCCATACGAGGGGGGTAATTTCGCTATCTTGCGCTGTTTCCCTGCCGAATAGAGAGTGAAGAGGCACGGTTGCCGATTGTGCTGGCTGATGTAGGCGGCTAAGGGGTAGCTATCGCTCCAGTCGGTGAGGTACATCACGGTGCTTTGGGCGAGTTGTCGGATTTGGGTCAGGCAGTGTTTGGCGCGGGCGTTCTCGCGGGCTTCGGCAAGCACGGGGAAGAGCAAGGCAGCGAGCAGGGAGAGGATGCCCAACACCACGAGCAGCTCTACCAGTGTGAACGCGCGTCGGTGCGTTTTCATCTCCGTTTCCCCTTCAGATAAAGGTACGCAGCGGCAAGGAAAAAGAGCGCAGCAGGCACAAAGAGCCAGAGCGAGTAGCGGCGTCGGGGTGTTTCGGGGGGAACAAGGTCGCCTTGCTGGTAGGCGAGTTGCTTGAGCTGCTCTTTAGTTGGGAGTTGACCTATATAGAGGTATCCTATTTGATTTTTGAGTGATGAATCAAAGTTATATGAACTTAAATAATCATTTAATCTCCAGTCTACTATCCTACCCCCCTTAGGAATCGGAAAAGCAATTGGCTCATTTGTTGGATATATCTTTCTCAGCTTAATTCGGATGGTTGTTTGACGGGAAGGAGTTGTTTCTGTGTAGAGTACCTCGGCAGGAACCCAGTATTCGTCAGCCCGCGTCCAGCGCAATACCCGATACTCAAATTGAGGCCCACATACGAAGCTAAATCGTAATGGGCGATAGCCACGGGTGGCATCTAATACCCCTTCTAATGCCCAATTACCTCTTGGATGTTGATATCCTGATAGACTAAAATTATATAAATTTTGTATTATTTTATGAATAAAATTTTTTATATTTTCATAAATATAGGGTTTCTTATCAAATATCCAATTGACAATCGTAGTACATTTGAATGGATGAGCTCCTGCCAAGAAAGCGGGATGCATACGGGGGAGATCTACTCCTATCCCATTTGGTATACCCTCATACAATGTGCATGGGAAAATGTGATACTCAGATGTATCTTGTCCAGTGTAATAAAATATAGCGAAATCTTTACTGTAAAAAATATTTTCGCTTGTGATCCCTAACTTCATATCGCTGGATAGAAGCTCAGCTGTCCACCGAGAATGCGCGGTGTCATTTTGAATAGTCAGCAACCAACGGCGACGAGTCGGCCGCCCTTTCTCCTTCCAACCATCCTCACTTTCTACCACCCAGACGAAAGTTTTTCCTGAAGCCCACTTCTCATACTGAGAGAAAGCTTGCTCCCAGGATGCATAACCTACTGTTACACTCAATATTCCCATCCAACCCAGCCTGGCAAGCAATTTAGCCATTATTAGTACCTCCTAAGTGTGGGGCGAGCTAAGAAGCCCGCCCCAATAGCTCCATATTAGCAATCGCTGGAAGTTACTTCATAAGTGGTCTGGACACGTTTCGTGGCGACCTCGCAAAAACATCCGTTATAGCCTGTGTAGGGCGAGCAGTCCATGTGATACCACCTTATGGTTCGTGTACTTTTTCGGAGATTGCAGTTAGAACCAGTGCTTGTAACGCAGTAATCACATGGAAATGGATCCGATACGAAGCAAGCGCCATCGCAATGGGGAGGTGAACCATAAGCATAGATACAGTTCGCTTGTGACTCTTGGCACGACTGATTGACACATGTCATGTTGTTGGGACCTCCCGCGGCAACGATCTGGAGGACCCCTGCAGCCCCTGCGACCAGTATCAGCCACTTCGCCACAACCGACAATTGTCTCCTCATCGTCATCGCCTCCTATTGAGATTGTGAGGCGGATTGCACCGTGAACCGAACCGTAATCGCCTCACGCCAACTGTACCGACCATCCCGCACAATCAGTTCCACACGCTGAAGGTGATCTCCTGCCGAGTTGCCCGTCGTGTGCACCCGCACCGTCAACGGCACAATCCAGAAAGGCGGCAGCGCCTGTTTCGCCTCCTCTACCACGGTGCAACCACAGTGCGGCACCACATCCAGCTGCAGAACTGTGCGATGGAAATGAACACCCAGCGCCGAGCGATGCCCTATGGCACTGTGATAAAGGTTTCCTTCCTCTGTTGTCTTTCGAGTTAGAGTTCTGAAAGCGGTTGCGCCCGCTAAGCCGGTGCACTCAACAGCGATACCAAGCGAATGCTGGGCAAACCAAACGCCCAACCACACTCGCCAGATACCATTATCCAGCTTAGAACAGGCGCAACCACATTTAGTAGGGCGCGGGAAGCTTTTACTCAAGCGTTGGCGTTGGCACTGGTGCTGGTGATATCCAACCCGCTGGCTCACAACACGGGCCACATTCATAAGCCCTATGGGTCTCCTGACATGCGTAGCACAGAGAAGGAGTGTGACAGCGGTAAATGACATAATCCTCACACCATTCCTGATTGTCGGGGGTCAACGGATTAAGCCAACAGCCCGTATCACTAACACAGCATTTCGCTCTCGCAGCCCTTACTGGCTCGCAGTAGTCCTCATCACAACTGCCCGTCGGTATACAGGGGCCACCCCAAAGCGCCCCAATAATCCCGACAGCCAACAAGGTGGTCACCAATAAGTAGTTTATCCAAACGCGCATCAGCATTCACCTCCATCGTTGATTTTCTCACCTGTAGCTAAACAACTACAGGTGAAACTTAGAGCTCTACACTATCAAGCGATGCAGAATTAGAAACGCTTTTCGTTTCTACTTGCCCGTTCATCCTTAAAATGATGTATAAACACGACACTGACCCGCTCTCATGGGATATGTCGACAACTATCGGATACCCATACATACGACTTTTGAGAACACGCAAATGATTGATTTTCTCGATGCGTCTATTCTTATCCTCCTCTATAACCACTGGATAGTGATAAATATAATGGACAAGTTTATTTGCCAAAGGCGGTTTTGCTGAAGGACAACGCAGCAACCGAGCATCTCTGACATATCCCCCACGAACCAAATCACTTAGCCTCTTTGGAAAACCCCAGCGATCCGCGAGCCTCTCACTCATCACTGCATCGAGAGCCGAGTCGTCTATGCTCCCGATCTCTGTATCCCAGTCTGATTGTTTATAATCGTCCATATAAAGCTTCAAGGCAACGCCTGTCTGGCGCAAGTTAGAAATGCAGGTTGCTTGACGAGGACGCTCTACCGCATACGCCCCTATCGCGTAGACTATCCCCGCTAATACAAGGATAATCGCCATTACGACCAACAGCTCCACCAAAGTCCATCCTCGTTGTGTTTGCATCCTCGCACCTCCTACGGCAGTCGGTTTAGTGCCTCCATCGATGCACTCTGGGAACCGACCCGATAGTGCTGAACATACAGTACCCGATTTTGTTCGTCCAGAAGGTACAGGCGCGGGTAGTAAAAGGCATTCAAGCGCAGAGCATAACGCCCTTCAGGGTCGGATACATACACAAAGGGTTTTTGAGAACCCCTCACCACCTGCTGAACCACTGCTCTCGGCGAGGTAAAGACAAGCGCGATTTGTAGTTGCTTATGTGCTTTCTGCACAATCCGATACAGCTCTAATGATTTCAACACACAAGGCGACGCCGGTCCCGCAAATAGGATTATTTTATACTTGTCGGATTGCAAGGAACCAACCACTACCTGCGAAGGTTCTGGCAGGGGAACGATACTACCCCGCACAGGGTCTTTCCGCGTAAGCAACGCAAAAGTTATAGTGGCGCGTAAAAGAGCCAATTCCCTTCGCACTGGGGCTACTATGTCCCAGCCGATGGTGACGCGAAACAGGGGTACTGCTATGGTCAGCAACAGACCAAGAAGGAGCAACAACCCGACGAGTCGTCGAAGGAGAGTTGCTCTATTTAGCATTGCGTGAACTTGGAACCATCCAAATTTGAGTCGAGTCGGATTGATAATGCAGATAATACAAATTGCCTTGGTCATCTAATTTGAGCCTGTGACCATTTTCCAAATCCCAATCAGCATCCTTATAATCTAATAAGAGATCATATATGGTTTGCAACAGGGCTCGAGGTCCGATAAGCTGCCCTGTGGAGGCGAACTCATAAACAACATAGCCGGGATACTTCATAACTGAATCTGCTTTTTCTATGCCATAGTCGTATTTTTCTATTTGCCACTCCGTCTTGAACAGCGATTCTTTTATCGGAAAGACGATAAAAATGTGTCCCCGCGGATCCACCGTGAATGCCGTCGGAATTCGTTTCGCATCCGTTTCGATATCACTATAATGTATCATATTTTTTTCTATTTTAATTTTTACTTCGTCTATGTCCTTATATTCCCCATCACGCCTAAATATCTTTATTATTATCTCTTTTGTTTTCTCATTATAATTACATACAATCAAATTTCCTTTTGGATCAATAGACGGTAAACGATCTGTTTTAAAAGATATCTCTCTAAGCGAGTATTTGCCATCATGAAAAATTCGAATATTTTTAATTTCGCCAACAGTAATATAAAACAAATCTATAATGTCATTTTTGTTGTCTATTATCATCTCGTCGAAATACAAACGGATAAGTTGATTATTTTTCATATCATTATTTAATTTTTCTATCATTTGGTTGAGTTTATTTGTGCTTTTTTCGTCTATTTTTCCATGAGGAGTAAAAACTAAAAATTTGTATGAGTATTCTTCTGTGGTTTTTTCTTTTATTATCCTTCTAAATTGATGAACTAAAAAACAGATCTTACCGTCATCAAATAAGCTTACACATTGGACTGACGCTTGACGATCATCGCCGAATCTCTCTTTCTCAGAAAGAACTTCAAAATTTGACACCAATCGCCCATTGCGATCATAACAAGATATGCGATAATGAGGATATACACCAAAAATGAAATATAAAAGTAATAACCATCTTGATTGATTAAAAACAGATTTGACAGTATAAGACCTTCCTCTGGGTTGTATCCTATCCGCTGATCAATTGAAAAGAGCCTCTTTGGCTGTGGCACGCCGAAGTGCTTTTGGATATCGAGTTGCACCCCATCTGGCTGCGCAAACAGGCTTAACCAGGAACTAACTACTATCAGAGAAATACTCATCATCCGCATCATCGTCCTCCCCGTTGTTCCCTCCAACGACGAAGATAGTAATTTTCGCTGTAGCCAGCAACTCGATAATAACGACCATCCGAGTCGGTATCCCGATAAGTAATCGTTACCTCATCTGTAACCCTCACACGATGTGCCGACCCATTGGCATCTATTATTCGGATTCGGGCACTTTGTGATGAACGTTGAATGACACTGTATACCATCATGACGTGACCCCGCGCAGCCAGAATGTCGCCTGGCTGTATTTCGTTCAGATCGACCTCTTCAAATCGATTGCTCGTGATATAGTCCCTGGAAGCTATTCTCTCAAAACTTCTGTCTGATAGGTTGAAGGATGACCATATCATCCCGTTGCAATCGATACCATACTGATGATTCCCATAAGGACTACGACCGCAGTTTATATGTGACGAATCCCAGTCGTTATCTGCTCGCCCTCCATACCAGCCACCACCCATCTCATAGGGCACGCCCAGAAAACTGGTTGCCCAACCAACAACGCCTTCGCCCTGCCGAACGCTTATTCGCAAGGCTAATTCTGACGCCTCGTCACAATTCTGACTCCAAGTCCGATTTGCGTCAGGGACATTATCGTCATTGCTCATATACTCGCCTGGTTTTGGTCCACTACTTCGGATAAACCTCTTTACCCGTTCTCTGTTTTCTTCCTCCCACCAGATCACGCGCGCCTCCAATCGAGCCGTTCCAACACGACAATTCATGGTCTCGTTGCCGCGGGTATAGGGAATGGTCACATCTTCTGGCAGAACTGGTATACTGCCTGCAACCAACGAGAATACATAAGAACCATCTTGTTGGTTGAGGTGCTCATAGGGCGGATAATAGTAATAGCGTCGCCATCCAGAATCTTCACACGGTCTACTGACAATGGGGCTCAACAAGGTTTCTCGATCTACTCTGTGGCTAAGCCAGTACCAGCGGGTAAGGTAGATGTCCCACGTGAAGGGTAGCTCCAATAGATTTCTCAATATATCATTCGGCAAAACGCGATTATTAGTGGTATTATCATTAGTAAAATCATCAGAACTGTCAGGAGATGGTTCACCCCTACTATCATTTACATCAGTAGTGCCCGTAATATACCACCTGCTTCTGCGTGCCTCCTCACCGCAGCGCTGACTGTACCAACGATTACCTATTTTAAGAAAGAGGCGTATCTCTATCTCATCACTATAATAAGGAACACGACGATCCGGAGATGTAAGATTACGATAGGCAACAATAGCTTGAGAGGGTCTTCGGACTTGAAGAAATTGCATCGTTCGGTCAATCACTGCAAACACACGGGGGGAACCGTCGCAGGGATCCGTATAGTTCACAGCTATGAAACGCCCGTTTGGAGAAATCGCCACAACCTCTTTACAAGTAGAAACCGCAGGAATTGGGCCCTGAGGCTCCCAAATGTGAAGGTCAATGAGGTGGTAGCCACTTGTGATATAGCCTCTTGTATCACCTCGATAGTCCACCCCAGCACCAACAGCTTCTCCGACCACGTCGATCCCACAAACTGAAACTATATTTTGACAACAGTAACCATATCCATTGTGCTGATACTTAAAAAACCCATCATCGTTAATAGGTGGTGAAAAATCCCACAGAAACAGCGTGTTTCTATCCTGCCCCTGGAAAATAAGCCCAGCAACCCAGCGGGGGAGCCCAGTGTCGCAGAATGCGTCGTCATAGGGATTATAAGATTCACCGATTGCGGTAGCCTTTCCCTGAATAGGACGACCTTCACGATCATAACGCCTAATCTCTACAACATAGTGATCGCACGTTTCCGGACCATACCCCCAATCCGAATAAGTTCCCGCAATATAGCGCTGGCCTCGCATAATATACTCGCCCCCTTGCAAGGTGTACGTTTCTCCATAAGGAGAGCTATAGCAAAAGTAATCTCCTTCCGGTACCTGCACCGAGCCAACAATCCATTGCCCATCCTGTGAAATGTCATTCACCAAAACTCTTACAGACCTGCCTGGAGGAGGAAACCTCCGCCCAATGAACTCCCACCAGTTGAACCAATCAAATCGAGGAATATACTGCCGCAACAGATAGGATTGCGAGTCCGTATCGGAAAACACCTCCATCTCCAGATAGATTTCAGGTAGATAGTCTTTAGGCAAGGGTTCTATGGTAGGCTCTCCTCCATCATCCTGAAGGAAGCCATAGCGGCATTTGGGCACTACGACTTTCATCTCGTTGCAAAACCACCGGTGACAGCGACTAAAAGGGGGAGTGGGAAGTTTCGCTATTACAAAAGAAGAAGCGTTCTCAGGTTGAATTACAATATGATAACCAGAATGTCCAACCGCTACTGCGGAGAGAGCAGCACGAACTTCACGTTGGTCGAACCATGTACCTATTCGCCGAGTTTTTACTACCTGGTAACCAGTTCCCGCTTTCCATAGGAAAGCTGCTGACGGTCTGTTATAACCAGAGTATTCAATCTTGCCAACAATAGCAGTACCATCAATGCTTAAATCTTCTGCCATAATTCCAGTAATGTATTCACCCTCCGGATCATTAACTGGAGGTGGCAATACTTCTAATTGCTCACGATGAATAGACCAACGAAACGGGATGCGCCGAATCCTTACCGAACTATCTTGCCCACGATAAACCAATGTCCCTGCAACCACGCCATCCTCGGTTACACCCACAAGATTTTCCACTTGCCAATCATCATATCGGCTAACTGGCAGCACATAGCAATTAGGTGCTTGAGCGAATACAAAAGCCATCTGTGCGACCAAGCTAACTGTGCCTATATACAGCTTTGCTTGGCTCAACCAAAGCCCCACTCTTTTCCACAGCAGAGTTGACAGATCCATCGCTTGCCTTCGCCACTCGTTTGCTCTTTGTTTCATCTCCATCCGCCTCCATCGGTTTTGGTTTCTTGACGGGCGGGGCAGTTCCACACCACCATTCCCGCCTCCTGCTTATATTAATAGTGCCAACCCGCGCATTTGGTCACTCGAAATCACCCTCTTCGTTAGAATCACCCAGCAAAAAGCCACGCAACTGCCCCACAATGGCTCCCAGCTGCTTGTGCACCCAAGTCTTGCTTCTACCCACCCGCTTCGCGATCTCCCGCTCGCTCAACCCCTCGCCAAAGTACCACGCCACCAACTGCCGTTCCTCCGCACTCAAACGCCCCAACGCCTCCCGCACCTGCACACCTAACAAGGGGGTGACTTATGGTATTCCTCCCAGCAGGTCGGGTTGCCCGCCATGAAGGGGAAACTCATAGCTGACCATCGGTCCATAATCCCCACCGAAAGGAAGCAAATCCACCGTGCTTTTCTCTGCCGACACATAGGCAACTTGCAGGCAAAGCGTAATCCCTAACTTGACCGAACTACCATATAAGTCTGGCGCCGACAGATTGTTTTGTCGCATTTTTTTCTCTATTTTCTGTGCCAAATCCGCAGGAAGGTTGCTCCAGGGCAGGTTGGTATCCATCTGTAAACCGATTTGCTCCGAGACCGTGTTTGCCAGCTTCTGACGCAAATCGCTCAGCTCGTTCTCGTACTGTTGACGCACTCGTTTCTGCTCATCTACCCACAGCTTAATGAGATTTTGAACTGCTTCTTGAAACAGTTCAGGGCGAAGATCCATTAGCTGCGTACGCAGGATTACCATTGCGTCTATCGCCTCTTTTTGAGGAGGCGGCTGTTCCCTGTTGGGCTGGGGAGACAAATCGTGGCTAATAGATCCCCATTTCTCAGGGTAGGGGAAGAGATTCTTCACAATCACCCGCACGCTTTCTCCATTCTCAAGGGGGATTTCAGCATAGAGCAAAGCCCCCAGCATGAGGTATTTGTTCAAGCCGGGGCGTTCTGTCATTCGGAAGAAAACGCCTGGATAAATCTCGCCGCAGGTCGTTAGCTCGTTGACAATTGCTTGCAGGTCTTTGGGCAACTGGTGGGATGCAATCGCCTGCGATTGTTCTACTGTTGAGCACAACAGACGCAGGAGAGCCAACTGCTTGCTCACCCGAGATTGTTGAATCAGTTTTTGCGAAACCGCCAGGTAAAACCGTTGATCGGGGTCTTTTTGCAGGAGTAGTTTGCGTTGAGTGGCCCACTCATTCAGCCTTTGCTCCAGTGTGACTTTGTCCCCACTTTGGCTTTCGAGACTGGCAATGTCTGATTGCAGGGTTGGTCGCTCCTCGACCGTAGCCAACACGACCAGCATCGGGTACCCACCTGATGGTGGGGGTGTACTGGGCGTCGGCTGTGCGCCCAAGGTGGCAATCAGTACCCATCCAAACAACTGCGTCCGCAGCATCCTTGCCGTTTCCATCCTCATGGTTCCACTCCTCTGAACATGGTTTCCCCAATGGTCAGCAAATCGCCTATTATACATATCTAATTCGTGGGTCAGGCACCGGAATACCAAGACAATTTGGCACAGGATAGAATATCTCTATGCAGCCACTGTTGGTGCAAATATGATTACCTCCGGGATAGTATCTAACGTCTCCACAAGTGAGAGGCATTGGTGAACCACCAGAACACCCACCTCCTCGTTCGAATCTGAGTATGGGTATCAACGCCGTACCGCACAGATGACCAGTACAGTCGGGATTCGTTCTACAAGCAACTTGCAGGTAGATAGTGATACAGCACCTTTGGTCGGGGAAAACGCCTATAGAACCGCACTGACCAGAGAATCCAATTACTTCCGCTGGATAGCATCCTGGAGGGCAGTTCTGTCCTTGGGGGCATTGCCCCCGCGCAATACTTAGCGACAGCACCAACCCGGCAAGGCATGCAACTCCATGTAGTGTTTTCGCTTGTTTGACTATTCGCGAAGCGTTTTGCGATCTCATTGCCTCATACCTCCTCCATCGTTTTTGTTTTCTCGGCAGGCAGGGTGGTCCTACACCACCATTCTCGCCTCCTGCTTATATTAATAGTGCCAACCCGCGCATTTGGTCACTCGAAATCACCTTCTCTTCCCCTCTCTTCGTTAGAATCACCCAGCAAAAAGCCACGCAACTGCCCCACAATGGCTCCCAGCTGCTTGTGCACCCAAGTCTTGCTTCTACCCACCCGCTTCGCGATCTCCCGCTCGCTCAATCCCTCGCCAAAGTACCACGCCACCAACTGCCGTTCCTCCGCACTCAAACGCCCCAACGCCTCCCGCACCTGCACACCTAACAAGGGGGTGACTTATGGTATTCCTCCCA
>Ga0101941_1001145_pt1 | contig 23003 bp, 21 predicted proteins | sample DewCreD2012metaG_3_FD_75242 | JGI IMG/M metagenome (GOLD analysis project Ga0101941, IMG submission 75242) | Hot spring sediment bacterial and archeal communities from British Columbia, Canada, to study Microbial Dark Matter (Phase II) - Dewar... ...
TGGACCTCAAGGCGGACCGCCAGGCCCTCCAGCGCCTCATCGAGGCGGCGGAGAAGGCCAAGATCGAGCTTTCCAGCACCGTGGAGACCACCATCAGCCTCCCCTTCATCGCCCTGGATCCCGCCAGCAAGACCCCCTTGCACCTGGAGAAAAAGCTTACCCGGGCCAAGTTTGAGGAGCTCATCGAGCCCCTCCTGAAGCGCCTCAGGGGCCCAGTGGAGCAGGCCCTGAAGGACGCAGGGCTCAGCCCAGCCCAGATCGATGAGGTGATCCTGGTGGGCGGAGCCACCCGGGTGCCTGCGGTGCAGAGGGTGGTGAAGGAGCTCTTGGGCAAGGAGCCCAACCGCTCCGTGAACCCCGACGAGGTGGTGGCCATGGGAGCGGCCATCCAGGCAGGGGTCCTCATGGGAGAGGTGCGGGATGTGGTTCTCCTGGACGTCACTCCCCTCTCCCTGGGGGTGGAGACCAAGGGTGGGGTGATGACCGTGCTCATCCCCAGGAACACCACCATCCCCACCCGCAAGTGCGAGATCTTCACCACCGCCGAGCACAACCAGACCGCGGTGGAGATCCACGTCCTCCAGGGCGAGCGCCCCATGGCCGCGGACAACAAGAGCCTGGGTCGGTTCCGCCTCGAGGGTATCCCCCCCATGCCCGCCGGGGTTCCCCAGATCGAGGTCTGCTTTGACATCGACGCCAACGGCATCCTCCACGTAACCGCCAAGGAGAAGTCCACGGGCAAGGAGGCCTCCATCACCATCCAGAACACCACCACCCTCTCCGAGGAGGAGATCCAACGGATCATCGAGGAGGCCAAGCGCTACGCGGAGGAGGACCGGCGCCGCCGGGAGCACGCCGAGCTCAAGAACACTCTGGACTCCACCCGTGTCCAGGCGGAGAGAATCCTCCAGGAGAAGCAAAGCACCCCCGAGGCCAAGGCGCGCCTCGAGGCGGCCATCGCCAGGGCCAAGGAGCTTTCGGAGAAGGATGCCTCCGACCCCGAGCTGAAGGCCGCCACGGAGGAGCTTCTGAAGGCAGTGGAGGCCTACGAGAAGGCCGCCACCGCCGGGACCACCGGGGCATCCAGCCGTGGCCCTGACGACGTGATCGACGCCGACTACAAGCCCGCCGACTAAAGCTCCCCTGCCCTGGCCCCTGCCGGGGCAGGGGCCTCCCCTTGCCCCCTCTTGGAGGAAACATGGAGAAGGAACGTGAGGAAACCCAACAGGAGCAGGCCGCCCAGGTGGAGCAAGACCTGAAGGCGGTGGGCGAGGAGGCCCTAGCCCTGGAACAACGCCTCCTGGCCCTGGAGGAGGAGCTCCGAGCCCTGAAGGACCGGTACGTGCGCCTCCTCGCCGACTTTGACAACTACCGCAAGCGCATGGAGGAGGAGCTTAGGGTTAGGGAACGGGAAGGAATCCTCAGGGCGGTCAGGGCCCTTCTCCCCGTCCTGGACGACCTGGAGCGGGCCTTGGAGTTCGCCGAGGCCAACCCGGAGAGCATCCTCAAAGGGGTTAAGGCGGTGCGGGAAGGCTTCTTCCGCATCCTGGCAGGGCTTGGGATCGAGGAGGTGCCGGGGGAGGGGGAGGCCTTTGACCCCCGCTACCACGAGGCCATCGGCCTCCTCCCCGGGGAGCCCGGCAAGGTGGCCCGGGTCTTCCAAAGGGGCTTCCGACTGGGCGAGGCCCTGGTGCGCCCGGCCCGGGTGGCGGTGGGCGAGGAGAAAAGCCCCGAAGAAGAGGGCGTGGAGTAGGCCATGAAGGACTACTACGCCATCCTGGGGGTACCGAGAAACGCCACGCAGGAGGAGATCAAGCGGGCCTACAAGCGCCTGGCCCGCCAGTACCACCCCGATGTGAACAAAAGCCCCGAGGCCGAGGAGCGCTTCAAGGAGATCAACGAGGCCTACGCCGTCCTCTCCGACCCGGAAAAGCGCAAGGTCTACGACACCTACGGCACCGCCACCCCTCCCCCGCCCCCACCCCCTGGGGGGTACGACTTCTCCGGGTTTGACGTGGAGGACTTCTCCGATTTCTTCCAGGAGCTCTTCGGCGGCGGGCTCTTCGGGGGCATGGGGCGGAGGAGGCCAAGGAAAGGCCGCGACCTCAGGGCCGAGCTTCCCCTTACCCTCGAGGAAGCCTTCCGGGGAGGCGAAAAGGTGGTGGAGGTGGGGGGAAGGCGGGTTTCCGTGAAAATCCCCCCGGGGGTGCAGGAAGGGAGCACCATCCGCCTGGCAGGCTTAGGGGGCCCGGGAGACCCTCCCGGGGACCTCCTCCTCACGGTGCGGCTCTTGCCCCACCCCGTCTTCCGCCTCGAGGGCCAGGACCTCTACGCCACCCTGGACGTTCCTGCCCCCATCGCCGTGGTGGGCGGCAAGGTGCGGGCCCCCACCCTGGAAGGCCCCGTGGAGGTCACCATCCCCCCCAAAACCCAGGCAGGGAGAAAGCTCCGGCTTAAGGGGAAAGGCTTTCCCGGGCCCCATGGCCGCGGGGACCTCTACCTGGAGGTACGGGTGGTGATCCCCGAGGACCTGACGCCCGAGGAGGAGGAGCTTTGGCGGAAGCTCAAGGAGGTGCGCTATGCTGGCGCGTAGCTCTTATGTATCCTTAGAGGCCCTGGCGGACTATGGCCTCTCCCTGGGGGTGGTGCGGGCCTACGTGGAGATCGGCTTCGTGGAGCCCCTGGAGGTGGGGGGTGCCTGGTACTTCCGGGAGGAAGACCTTCTGCGCATGGCCAAGGCGGAACGCATCCGCCGCGATCTGGGGGCCAACCTGGTGGGGGCAGCTTTGGTGGTGGAGATCCTGGAGCGCCGCTAAGCCCTGCTAGGGGTTTTGGCTTTCCCAAAAAGCCCCCCAAGCCAGGAAGGCCGAAGACCGGGACATTCCTCCCATCCTCCTTCCCTTATAATCAGGACAAAGAGCGTTGCCACCGCCCTCGTTCAGCGAACCTCTCCTGGGTGCGAGGTTGGGGTTGGTTATTTAGTATGCGCAGCTCACTTGACATGACTTCTATCAAGTGATATGATCTAGGCAGTGGGAGGAAAGGAGGCATGAACCTGGAACGTTGGACCCAAGCCGCCCGCGAGGCCCTGGCCCAGGCCCAGGTCCTGGCCCGGGAGATGAAGCACCAGGCCATCGACCTGCCCCATCTATGGGCGGTGCTCCTGAAAGACCCCACGGGCCTGGCCTGGCGGCTTCTGGAGAGGGCAGGGGGTAACCCCAAGGCCCTCAGGGAAAGCGCCGAGCGGGAATTGGCGCGAATGCCCAAGGTGGAAGGGGCCGAGGTGGGCCACTACCTTTCCCAAAGGCTCGCCCGAGCCCTGGACCGGGCCGAGGCCCTCATGGGGGAGCTTAAGGACCGGTTCGTGGCCTTGGACACCCTGGTCCTGGCCTTGGCGGAGGCCTCGAGGGCCGAGCCCTCCTTCCAGGTGGGTATTCCCGAAGAAGGCTCCTTAAGAAAAGCCCTACAGGAACTAAGAGGAGGTAAAACCGTGCAGACGGAACATGCGGAAAGCACCTACAACGCCCTGGAGCAGTACGGCATCGACCTCACCAAGCTGGCCGCCGAGGGCAAGCTGGACCCGGTGATCGGCCGGGACGAGGAGATAAGGCGCACCATCCAGATCCTCCTCCGGCGCACCAAGAACAACCCCGTCCTCATCGGCGAACCCGGGGTAGGCAAGACCGCCATCGTGGAGGGGCTGGCCCAGCGCATCGTCAAGGGGGATGTACCGGAAGGCCTCAAGGGCAAGCGCATCATCTCCCTACAGATGGGCTCCCTCCTGGCCGGGGCCAAGTACCGGGGTGAGTTTGAGGAGCGCCTGAAGGCGGTGATCCAGGAGGTGGTGCAAAGCCAGGGGGAAATCATCCTCTTCATCGACGAACTCCACACCGTGGTGGGGGCGGGTAAGGCCGAGGGGGCCGTGGACGCCGGCAACATGCTGAAGCCCGCCCTGGCCCGGGGGGAGCTTCGGCTTATCGGCGCCACCACCCTGGACGAGTACCGGGAAATCGAGAAGGACCCTGCCCTGGAAAGGCGCTTCCAGCCCATCTACGTGGACGAGCCCACCGTAGAGGAAACCATCTCCATCCTCCGGGGCATCAAGGAGAAGTACGAGGTGCACCACGGGGTCAGGATCTCCGATCCCGCCTTGGTGGCGGCAGCGGTCCTCTCTCACCGCTACATCACGGAAAGGCGCCTTCCCGACAAGGCTATAGACCTCATCGACGAGGCAGCAGCCCGCCTGCGCATGGCCTTGGAAAGCGCCCCTGAGGAGATCGACACCTTGGAGCGGAAGAAGCTCCAGCTGGAGATCGAACGGGAGGCCCTAAAGAAGGAGAAGGACCCGGACTCCCAGGAAAGGCTCAAGGCCATTGAGGAGGAGATCGCCCACCTCAACCAGGAGATCGAGAAGCTCAAGGCCGAGTGGGAGGCGGAGCGGGAGGTCTTGAAGAAGCTGCGGGAGACCCAGCAACGCCTGGATGAGGTCCGGCGGCAGATCGAGCTGGCGGAGCGTCAGTACGACCTGAACCGGGCCGCCGAGCTCCGCTACGGGGAGCTTCCCCGCCTCGAGACCGAAGTGGAGGCCCTCTCGGAAAAGCTCAAAAACGCCCGCTTCGTGCGCCTGGAGGTGACCGAGGAGGACATCGCCGAGATCGTCTCCCGCTGGACGGGCATCCCGGTTTCCAAGCTCCTGGAAGGGGAAAGGGAGAAGCTCTTAAGGCTTGAGGACGAGCTCCACAAGCGGGTGGTGGGGCAGGAGGAGGCCATCCGGGCCGTGGCCGACGCCATAAGGCGGGCCCGGGCCGGCCTCAAGGACCCGAACCGCCCCATCGGCAGCTTCCTCTTCCTGGGTCCCACGGGGGTGGGCAAGACGGAGCTGGCCAAGACCCTGGCCGCCACCCTCTTTGACACCGAGGAGGCCATGGTGCGCATCGACATGACGGAGTACATGGAGAAGCACGCGGTGAGCCGGCTCATCGGGGCCCCACCCGGCTACGTGGGCTACGAGGAAGGTGGGCAGCTCACCGAAGCGGTAAGGCGCCGCCCCTACACGGTCATCCTCTTCGACGAGATCGAAAAGGCCCACCCCGATGTCTTCAACATCCTCCTGCAGATCCTGGACGACGGCCGTCTCACCGACTCCCACGGGCGCACCGTGGACTTCCGCAACACGGTGATCATCCTCACCTCCAACCTGGGAAGCCCCTTGATCCTCGAGGGTATCCAGAAGGGCCTGCCCTACGAGCGCATCCGGGAGGAGGTCTTCGCTGTGCTGCAAAAGCACTTCCGCCCCGAGTTCCTGAACCGCCTGGACGAGATCGTGGTCTTTAGGCCCCTCACCCGGGAGCAGCTGCGGGAGATCGTGGAGATCCAGCTCCAAAGCCTCAGGGCCCGCTTGGCGGAAAAGCGCATCACCCTCACCCTTACCGAGGCCGCCAAGGACTACCTGGCCGAGCGGGGCTACGACCCCGTCTTCGGCGCCAGGCCCCTGAAGCGGGTAATCGCCCGGGAGCTGGAAACCCCCCTGGCGGTGAAGATCCTGGCCGGAGAGATCAAGGAGGGGGATGCCGTGGTGGTGGACGCTGGCCCCATGGGCCTGACCTTCCGCACGCCCCAGCGGGTAGAGGCTTGAGAAAGGAGGCGGTATGAGGGTGGTGGAGGTCCTGCAAAAGGCCTACCGGGATGAGCTCTTGGATGCCCTGCGGGCGGAGCGGGCGGCGGAAAGGGTACCCTACCCCCACCTCCGGGCCCTCCTGCAGGAGGTGGCCCATAGGGAACGGACCCATGCCGAGGCCATCGCCGAAGCCCTCCGCCGCCTGGGCGCCTCCCTCCCCCCTACGCCCAAGGTGGAGGAAGAGGAAAGCTGGGAGGCGCTCCTCCGCCTTCTTTCCGAGGAAGGCTTTGACCGGGCCTACTACCTGGAAAGCACCTTTCCCGAGCCGGACCTCGAGGCCCTCTTCACCCGGCTGGGCCAGGAGGAAAGGCTCAATCAAGAAGCCGTGCGCAAAGCCGTGGCCCTTTTAGGAGGTGGCCTATGATCGGGAAGGAAGAAATCCGGCGCATCAAGGAAACCCTGGCCATCGCAGAGGGGCCGATTCTCTCCCTTTACCTGGACATCAACCCCGCCAAGCCGGAAAACGCCAACCGGGCCTATGCCCTAAGGGCCAAGGACGCCATGAAGGCCCTGGGGGTGCCCCAGGACCTGCAGGAGAGGGTCCTGGAAGTATTGAAAAACCAGGTTCTAGAGGCCAAGACCGCCGTTTTCTTCGCCAAGGACAAACTCTTTGAAACCCTCCTGCTCCAGGTGGAGCTACCCTTGGTCTCCAGCCTCAAGACCACCTTCTTGGGGGAAAAGGAAAGCCGTTTCCTCACGGACGGGGCCTTAGCCCACTACGGCGACCCCTTCCTCCTCCCCCTCATCTACGCCCTGGACGAGTACGAGCGCTACGGGGTGGTCTACCTGGACCAGGAGCGCTGGCGGGTGTTCGAAATCTTCCTGGGCGAGATCCAGGAAGTGAGGGATGCCTTCCTCGCTCTGGACACCGAGGCCTGGCGCCGGCTTTCCCTGGACGCCCCAGGACGCCGCTTCAACCTGGGAGGCATCTCCCGGGGCGGGGCGGGGCAGGACCTCTTCGCCAAGCGCCTGGCTGCATGGGAAGAGCGTTTTTACAAGACCCTGAGCCACGAACTGGAGAAACTGACTGAGGAACACAGGTTCACCCGCCTCATCCTTATGGGCCCCGAGGAGCACACCAAGCTTTTCCTGGGCTACCTGCCCAAGCGCCTTAAGGAAAAGCTGGTGGCCCTGCTTCCCTCCTTGCCCCACCCCGGGGCCAGCCCCGGCGAGGTGCTCAAACGGCTGGAGCCCGCCTTGGAGGAGATGGAGCGCAAGGGGGAGGTGGAGCTTCTCAAAAAGCTGGAAGAAGCCTACCCCAAAGCGATCTTCGGCCCCGAGGCGCTGGAAAGGGTGCAGGAGGGTCGGGTGGAACTCTGGATCCTTCCCTGGCACCTGGACCAGACCGCCTACGCCTGCGACGGGATCTTCTTCCCCGATGAGGCCAGGGCCTTGGCCCAATGCCAAAACCCTGAACCTAAGCCCCTGGCCGTGGTCCTGCCCGAGCTGGCAGCGGGGTATGCCACCAAGCTGGAGTTCGTGCGGGGTGAAGCGGAGAAAGAACTTCTGGAGCGCGGAGGCATGGCCGCGCTCCTGAGGTGGTGAGAGGAGGTGAGAAGGAATGTTGCGGTTTGATCCTTTCAGGGAGCTGGAGGAGTTGCAGGAGCGCCTGGCACGGGCCTTCGGCACTACCCCTCAGCAGGGGCCCAGGGTGTACGCCCCTCCGGTGGATGTGATGGAGGATGAGGCTGGCCTTCATGTTCTGGTCTACCTTCCCGGGGTGGATCCGGAGAAGGTAGAGGTGATAGCCGAGGAGGGCGTCTTGTCGGTGAAGGCGGAGCGGCCCTTTGAGAAGCGGGAAAACGCCACCTACCACCGCTTGGAGGGCCCCTACGGCTCCTTTGCCCGGAGCTTCAACGTTCCCAGCACCTTTGACCTCTCCCGGGTCCAGGCCCGGTTCCGCCACGGGGTGCTCCACCTCTTGGTGCCCAAGGCCGAGGAAAGCAGGCCCAAGAGAATCCAGGTGCAGGTGGAGTAGGAGGTGAGGTATGCGGCGGACTATACGCTACATCCTGGCCACTTCCAACCCCATGGGCGACCTCGAGGCCCTGGAAAAGCTGGTGAGGCTGGCCCCTGACACGGGAGCAGATACCCTCGCCATCGTGGGCAACCTCATGCCCAAAACAGCGAAGAGCCGCGACTACGCCGCCTTCTTCCGCATCCTTTCCGACGCTCATCTCCCCACCGCCTACATCCCCGGGCCCCAGGATGCCCCCATCTGGGAATACCTCCGGGAGGCCGCCAACATCGAGCTGGTGCGGCCTGAGATGCGCAACGTCCACGAAACCTTCACCTTCTGGAAGGGCCCCTATCTGGTGGCAGGCATAGGCGGGGAGATCGTTGACGACGGGGAGCCCGAGGAAGGAGAGGTCCTACGCTACCCCTCCTGGGTGGCGGAGTACCACCTCAAAGCCCTTTGGGACCTAAAGGACTACCCCAAGATCTTCCTCTTCTACACCAACCCCTACCACAAGGGCCTGGGGGAGGGAGGGTCCCATGAGGTGGCCCATCTGGTCAAGACCCATAACCCCCTCCTGGTGATCACCGCCGGCAGGGGCCAGAAGCACGAGATGCTGGGGGCAAGCTGGGTGGTGGTGCCGGGCGACCTCTCCGAGGGTGAGTACAGCCTCTTGGACCTGAGGGCGAGGAAGCTGGAAACCGGGAACGTGCGCTAAAGCTCCAGGGCCCCGCCCTCAGGCGGGGCCCTATGCCCTTAAAAGGAGGTCAAGATGCTGGAGAAGCTTTGGCCCTTCGGCCGGAACCGGGTGCGCAAGGCCCTTGAGGAAGCGCTAGAGCGGGTCTTTAAGGAGGAAGGGGAAACCCTAGAACCCCTTTCGGAACTCTCCGAGCACGAGGACCACTACCTCTTGCGGGTAGAGGTTCCGGGCCTGGGCCCCGAGAACCTGGAGGTGCGCCTCGAGGGGGACCAGCTGGTGGTGGAAGGGGAGAAAAAGGAGGAAAAGCGCACCAAGCACCTCTCGGAGATCCTCTATGGGCGCATCTACCGTTCCTACCTCCTCCCCAAGGACGCCAAGAAGGAAGGTATTGAAGCCAAGCTCCACAAGGGCGTGCTGGAGGTGAGGATCCCCCGGGAGAAGCGCCCGCCCGAGCCCCCTGTGAGGATCCCCGTGCAGGAAGGGTAAAAACCCCACCAACCCTTGGCCTTCCGCCTTGGGTTGGTGGGTTTCTTATCAGGAGCGTTGACAATGCTATTGTCAAGTCTTACCCTGGTGTGGGGAGGTGAGCGGGTATGCTGATGAAAATAGCCGAGTTTGAGAAACTCTTCCGCCTGGCTGCAGGCGTGAACATGGACAAAAACGACCTTAAACGCCTTTCCGATTTCCTCAGGAACAAGATCTATGACCTCTTGGTGGTGGCGGAGCGCCAGGCCAAGTACAACGGACGGGACATCATCCTTGAACCCGACCTGCCCCTCACCAAGGGGCTTCAGGAAACCCTCAAGGAGTTCCGGGCCATGGAAACCACCCTGGAGCTCAAGCCCGTGCTGGACGCCTTAGCCTCCTTGCCTCCTTTGGACCTGGAGATCTCCGAGGAGGTGCGCAACCTGCTTCCCGAGATCGCCGGGGCCCTGGTGGTGGCCTATGCCCGGGTTCTCAAAGAGCTAGACCCCGGGCTTAAAAACCCTCAGGCCGAGCACCATGAGCGGGCTGAGCGGGTCTTTAACCTCCTTCTCTGAGATGAGCCAGAACCTGCTCCTCTCCCTGTACCGCCGGGCTACCCGCCTGGTCTTCAACCTGGTGGTGGTGGCCCTTCTCATCGGTCTTTTCGTGGGGGTGGGGCGCACCTTCATGGAGCTGGGCCTCACCCTGAGCGAGCCCACGGTGCGCCTGGGCCTTAAGGACCTCGTCACCAACGTCCTGAGCCTGGTCATCGTCCTGGAGTTGGTGCGGGTCTTCGTGGAGTACTTTGAATTCGAAAGGGTGCGCCTCGAGGTCCTCCTGGAGATCGGCGTGGCCCTGGCCCTGCGGGAACTTCTTCTCCTCCTTTTCGCCGAAAAGCTCTCTGGGGTGGACCTCTTCTTCTGGACCCTAGGCATCTTGGCCCTGGTGGCCGGGCGTACCCTGGCCGTCCAGTTTTCCCCCAGGAGGCGACCATGAGGGTGGAGGAAGCGGTTCTTCCCGGCGTAGGGCGGAAGTACACCATCACGGTGCAAAGCGGCGATCGGATCGTCATCGTGGTCCACCACTCGGGGAAGCGGGAAGTCCAGTACTTTGAGGCGGGAGAGGAAGACGAGCCCACCATGGCCCTGGACCTCACCGACGAGGAGGCCCGGGAGCTTGGGGCCATCCTGGCTGGGGTGCTCTTCCACCCCGAGGCGGTGGGGGACACCCAAAGCAAGCTTGGACAGAAGGTCATCGAGTGGATCAAGGTCCTGCCCGGCTCCAAGCTGGTAGGCAAGCGGGTGGGGGAGCTTGCCCTGCCTCCTGGGGCCCACCTCCTGGCCGTGGACCGCCCGGGGGCTCCCCTGATCCCTCATCCCAGCCCCGACACCCTCCTGGAGATAGGGGACACCCTGGTGGTGGCGGGAAGCCGTGAGGCCGTGGAAACCCTGAAGAGGACCCTCTGATGCACCCTTCCGTGGAGGCTTTTACCCTGGCCGCAGGGCTTCTGGCCCTGGGAGCCCTTATTGTCCACAAGGCGGGGCTTCCTCCCCTGCCCGTGTACCTTCTCACGGGGCTATGGATGGGCGAAAGGCTCCCCGTGGAGGAGCTGGAACCCTTACCTTCCTTGGGGCTTCTTCTCCTCCTTTTCTCCGTGGGGCTGGAGTTCGGCCCCGACCGGCTTAAGGGGCTATCGAGCAAGGCCATCCGGGCAGGCCTGTACGACACCCTGGCCCTGCCCCTGGGTTTTATCCTGGGACTCCTGGCTGGGTTGGACCTCCGGGGGGCTGCCCTTCTGGCCGGAGCCATCTACATCAGCTCCAGCGCGGTGATCGTCAAACTCATCATCGACCTGCGCCGGGCAGCCAACCCCGAAAGCGAGGTGGTCCTGGGGGTCTTGGTCCTCGAGGACCTGGTGGTGGCCATCCTCCTGGCCCTCCTGGGCGGGCACGGCCCCGTGGGCTTCCTTGGAGGGATGGCCTTGGCCCTGGCCTACCTGCTCTTTGCCCGCTTTATCGGTCCCAAGCTGGTTTCCCGGGTGGGAGGGTTATCCCACGAGCTCATCCTCCTCCTCGGAGCCACCTTCACCACTGGAACCGCCCTGCTCTTCCACGCCATCGGGGCCTCGGAAGGCGTGGGTGCGTTTCTCGCCGGGGTCATCGCTGCCGCTTTGGGCCTTCGGGAAAGGCTAGAGCACCTCTTCGGCCCCGTGCGGGATCTGGGCGTGGCCCTCTTCTTCCTGGTGGTGGGGGCAAAGGCCCTCAGCCTCTTCCAGGGCTTGACGCCTGCGGTTTTAGTCCTGGCCTTTACCGGGCTTCTTCTGAAGCTACCCTTAAACCATGCGGGGGGCGCCCGGGTGGGGCTTTCCCGCAAACGCCGGCTCTATAGCGCCTTGTACCTGGTACCCCGGGGGGAGTTTAACCTGGTCCTGGGAAGTCTGGCCCTGGAACAGGGATATCCCCTGGTGGCCCAGGTGGCGGTGCTCTTGGTGCTTCTTTCCATCCCCTTGGGAGCCCTCCTCATCCGGTTTGCCCCTGAACTTGGCAGCCTCCTCCTGCGAGAAGCTCCAAGGCCCCGCCGCCCTGCCCGCTCCTCCTAAGAGACTATATACTCTTCCCATGGAAATCTTCTTCCAGCTCTTTTGGCTCTTCTTCATCCTTTCCGTCCTCACCCCCTACCTGCAACAGCAGATGCTCATGGGGGCCAGGGCCAGGAAGATCGCCGAGCTAGAGCGGAAGCGGAAAAGCCGGGTCATCACCCTCATCCACCGCCAGGAGGCTGTAAGCTTTCTGGGAATACCCATAAGCCGTTTCATCACCATCGACGACTCAGAGCAGGTCCTAAGGGCCATCCGCCTGACGGACAAGAATGTGCCCATAGACCTCATCCTCCACACCCCAGGAGGCCTGGTCCTGGCGGCAGAGCAGATCGCCGAGGCCCTACTGCGCCACCCCGCCAAGGTCACGGTTTTCGTGCCCCATTACGCCATGTCCGGGGGTACCCTCATCGCCTTGGCCGCCGACGAGATTGTCATGGATGAAAACGCCGTCTTGGGCCCCGTGGACCCCCAGCTTGGCCAGTATCCGGCGGCCAGCATCCTCAAGGTGCTGGAGAAGAAGCCCATCCAGGAGATCGACGACCAGACCTTGATCCTGGCGGATGTGGCGGAAAAGGCCCTGAAGCAGGTGAAGGCCACGGTGAAAAACCTGCTTTTGAAGCGCATGCCTGAAGAGAAGGCGGAGGAGGTGGCCACCCTCCTCTCCCAGGGCACCTGGACCCACGACTACCCCATTGACGTGGCCCAGGCTCGGGAGATGGGTCTTCCCGTGAGCACGGAGATGCCCCTCGAGGTCTACGAGCTCATGGACCTCTACCCCCAGGCCCAGGGGGGTAAGCCCAGCGTGCAGTACGTGCCCGTACCCTATCGTCACCAGCAGCCCGGGAGGCCTTAGGGTGTTTCCCCTCTACGACATCAACCACGCCCGCCGGCCCGCTTTCGTGGTCAAGGGCCTGGTGTTCTTTAACGCCCTGGCCTTTCTCTGGCAACTTTCCGTGGGCCTGGAGTGGTCGGCCCAAGCCTACGGTTTTGTTCCCGCCCTCTTTTTCCAGGATCCTGCCGGGGAGGGGTATCGCCTTCTCACCAGCATGTTCCTCCACGGGAGCTTTTTTCATATTCTTTCCAATATGTGGTTCCTCTGGGTCTTCGGGGACAACGTGGAGGACCGTATGGGCCACGGGCGCTTCCTCCTCTTCTACCTCCTGGGGGGGATGGCCGCCGCCTTGGCCCAGGGGCTTTTCTCCCTCACCTCCACCATCCCCATGATCGGGGCCAGCGGGGCGGTCTCGGCGGTGCTGGGGGCGTATTACGCCCTCTTCCCCAGGGCCTATGTGGTCTCGGTGATCCTTTTCGTCTTCCCCCTCTTCGTCACCTTCCCCGCGGGGTTCTACATCGGGTACTGGGCCTTTCTTCAACTCTTCCAGGGGCTTTTGGGCCTACCCGGGGTGGCCTGGTGGGCCCACCTGGGGGGGTTCCTTTTCGGCACCCTCACGGCCCGGCGCTTTGCCCCCAGGTGGCGGCGCTGGTAAACTTTAGCCCATGAAGGTAGCCGAACTCATGACCCCAAACCCCGACACCATCGGACCAGAGGCCACCCTCGAGGAAGCCGCCCGGCGTATCCTGGAAAAGCGCTACGGTAGCCTGCCCGTGGTGGACCGAGAGGGATACTTGCTGGGGCTACTCCAGGTGGAGGAGCTCCTCCCCCACCCCGAAAACATCCCCTTCTCCGATGTGGAGGCCCTGCAGCTTTTCGGGGAGTGGGTAAATGGGGAGTTTTTGGAGGATATCTACCGGCGCTACCAGAAAACGCCAGTAAAAGCGGTTATGCGCACGGATATCCCCCGCCTGCATCCCGAGGATCCGGTGGGAAAGGCTTTGGAAACCCTCCTCACCAGCGAGGTACGCCACCTGCCGGTGGTGGACCAGGGCAATAGGGTGGTGGGCATCCTCACCCGGAGCGACTTCCTCAAGCTCATCCTAAGGAGGCGGTGATGCACGGAGCTGGGCACATCCTCGAGGTCTTCTACCTCATCCTGGCCGCCCAGGTCATGGCCTTCCTCTTCAAGCGCCTGAACCAACCCGTGGTTATCGGGGAGGTGCTGGCCGGCATCCTGGTGGGCCCTGCCCTCCTAGGTTGGGTGCACGAGGGAGAGATCCTGGAGTTCATCGCCGAGCTCGGGGCCATCTTCCTCCTCTTCATGGTGGGCTTGGAAACCCGGCTCAGGGATATCCTGGCCGTGGGCAAGGAAGCCTTCTTGGTGGCGGTTTTGGGGGTGGCCTTCCCCTTTCTTGGAGGCTACCTTTTTGGCCTGCAAATTGGCTTCGCCACCCTGCCCTCCCTGTTCCTGGGCACCGCCCTGGTGGCCACCAGCGTGGGGATCACCGCCCGGGTGTTGCAGGAACTCGGGGTGCTTTCCCGCCCCTACGCCCGCATTATCCTGGGAGCTGCGGTCATCGACGACGTGCTGGGTCTCATCGTCCTGGCGGTGGTGAACGGGGTAGCCAAAACAGGGCAGGTGGAAACAGGGGCTATCCTGCAGCTCATCCTCCTTTCCGTGGCCTTCGTGGGCCTGGCGGTGGCCCTTTCGCCCCTTTTCGCCCGCTTGCCCTTAGAAAAACTCCCTGTGGGTAGCCCTGTGGGCTTCGCCCTGGCCCTGGGCATCGGGATGGCTGCCCTGGCGGCCTCCATCGGCCTTGCCCCTATCGTGGGTGCATTCCTCGGAGGGATGCTCCTTTCAGAGGTGCGGGAGAAGTACCGGCTGGAAGAACCCGTGTTCGCCATAGAAAGCTTCCTGGCTCCCCTCTTCTTCGCCATGGTGGGGGTGCGGCTGGAACTCGCCGCCCTCATCTCCCCTGCCACCTTGGTGGCGGGGACCGTGGTCACGGTGATCGCCATCCTGGGCAAGGTCCTGGGAGGGTTCCTGGGCTCCTTGACCCAAGGGGTACGTTCTGCCCTCACCGTGGGAGTGGGCATGGCCCCTCGAGGGGAGGTGGGGTTGATCGTGGCTGCCTTGGGACTTGCGGCGGGAGCCGTCAACGAGGAGGAGTACGCCATCGTCCTCTTCATGGTGGTCTTCACCACCCTCTTCGCCCCCTTCGCCCTCAAGCCCCTTATCGCCTGGACGGAAAAGGGGCTTCGCCAGGCTAAGGAATAGCCCGGTAGGCCGCGTAGGCGGAAAGCACCTGGGCTAGGTACTCCCGGGGCTCATCCCGCTCCTGGAAGCGAAGGAAGGCGTAAAGACCGCCTTCCCGGGCGATGCCCCTCAGGGTGTAGCCAACGCCTCCGTTATAGGCGGTTACGGCGCAGGCCACCTGTTCCAGGCCCCTATAGGCGGCGCACCTATCCATAAGCCAGCGCAGGTAGCGGGCGGCGTAGCGGATGCTGGCCTCGGGGTCAAAGGGATCGGCAGGAGGCTCTCCCAGCATCCGGGCCACATCCTCCCAGGTGCTCCTAAGAAACTGGCCCAGGCCCAAGGCTCCCGTGGGGCTTACCGCCAGAGGGTCAAAGCGGCTTTCCACGTGGAGGAGGGCATAAAGCAGATTGGGGTCTAAGCCTTCCTTCCCGGCATAGGCCTCCACCCATTCCCGGTAGGGGCGGGGGTAGGCCAAGAGGGTGGGCCAGGCTGCCCGGATCCCCTCCCGGTAAGCCCCAAGGCGGTACAGCAAGGGCACCAAGGCAGGCCAGTCCCCAGGCCTTTGCCAAAGGGCGTAGCGCACCACCCCCCGGGCCCAGGCCTCCTTGCCGAAAGCCACCAGGGCCTCCACCAAGGAAGCCTCTGGAGGCGGCGAGGAAGAAGGTGCCGGGGGTGGAGGCAGGGGCTCCTTCCCCAGGAGAAGGCCTAGCCCCCCTTGCACCAGGTCCAAGGCTTCCCTCCGGGATTCGGCTAAGCCCAGCTCCCCCGCCAGGATGTAGGCCCGAAGGGCAGCGTCGTCCGCATATGGGCTCGTGCCCCGGGCCAGGTCCAGATAAAGGGCCAGGGCCTCCTTCTTCAACCCCTGCCGTTCCAGAAGACCCGTGGCCCGCCAAATCCCCTGGGGGATGCTCTGCCGGTAGGCCTCCACCGCCTCCAAAACCCTCCCCATTTCCTCCAGGATCCGCCCCTGGGCGTAGCGGCTTTCCGGATGGGGGTAGCGGGCCAAGGCCTCCAGGGCCTCCTCGAGGTGTTCCCCTGACGGGGAAGCAGCCCTTCGCCCAAGCCGCCAAAGGGCGTAACCCAGGCCCAGGTACCCCCTGGGGTCCCGCCTGGCCCACTCCCGGTAAAAGGGCAAAGCCTCCCCATAGCGCCCTAGCCGGAAAAACGCCTGGGCGCGGAGATCGGGACGCACCCCCAGGGGAAGAACCCGCAAAAGAGCCTCGTAGGCCCGCCCCTGGAAGAGGGCTTCCCAAAGCCTCTCCCCTTCCCCCAGGGAAAGGAGGGCGGCCACCGCTTCCTCCTCGGGCAAAAGCTTTTGCCAAGCGGAAAAGGCCCGGGGGTCCTGGGCTTTCTGAAGGAGGAAAGCGGCCTTGCGCCAGGCGGCTTTCGCTTCCCAGCCCGGCTCAAAGGCCCGCACCTCCTCCAAGAAGAGGGCGTAGCGCCAGGCGTACTCCGCCCGCTCCGCCAAGGGCACCTCCTCCCGGTCCACAAGCAGCCAGCCCGAAAGCATCCGGGCATACCCTTCCCCTCCCAAGGCCACCTGGCGCACCTCCTCCGCCACGCCCCTTTCCAGGCTGGCAAAGGGCTCAGGTAAAGCCTGGCTCCGGCAAGAGGTAAGGGCAATCCAGGAAAGGACGAGAAGCCACCGCACATCCCCACCCTAAGGGAAAAAGGTGAGAAACCCGAAGGTGACCCCACGGCCGAGGCCTTGAGAAGGCATGGCTTCCCTCGGCAATAGCCCCCTGGCAAAACCCGGGGGAGTGGGCGTAGCCTGGTAAGGCCTATGGGTATGGAAGGCCGTATTCCCCCCCACAACCTCGAAGCGGAACAGAGCGTCCTGGGGGCCATTCTCCTGGATTCCGATGTGCTGGACGAGCTGGAAAGCCTCCTCCCCTCTCCTGAAGCCTTTTACGCGGAAGCCCACCGCAAGATCTACGCCGCCATGCAGGCCCTTAGGTCCCAGGGGAAGCCCGTGGACCTGGTGACCCTGGCGGAGGAGCTATCCCGCCGGGGGGAGCTGGAAGCCCTGGGAGGGGTCAGCTACCTGGTCCAGCTTTCCGAAGCTACCCCCACCGCCGCCTACGCGGAGCACTACGCCCGCATCGTGGCAGAGAAATGGACCCTACGAAAGCTCATTCAGGCGGCAGGCGAGGCCATGCGCCTGGCCTACGAGGAGGCGGGAAGCCTGGACGAGATCCTGGACACCGCGGGCAAGAAGATCCTCGAGGTGGCCCTCACCCAGACGGAGACCGAGGCCCGCTCCATACGGGAGCTGGTCCACGAGACCTTTGAGCACATCGAGGCCCTCTTCCAGAACAAGGGGGAGGTTTCCGGAGTACGCACCGGCTTCAAGGAACTGGACCAGCTCATCGGTACCCTGGCCCCGGGCTCCTTAAACATCATCGCTGCCCGTCCCGCCATGGGGAAGACCGCCTTTGCCCTCACCATTGCCCAGCACGCCGCCTTAAAGGAGGGCATTGGGGTGGGCATCTACTCCCTGGAAATGCCCGCCTCCCAGCTCACCCTACGCCTCATGTGCTCGGAAGCCCGCATCGACATGAACCGGGTGCGCCTGGGCCAACTCACGGACCGCGACTTCTCCCGCCTGGTGGACGTGGCGGGAAGGCTTTCCGAGGCCCCCATCTACATCGACGATACCCCAGACCTCACCCTGATGGAGCTCAGGGCCCGGGCCAGGCGGCTTAGAAGCCAGCACAACGTAGGCCTTCTCATCATCGATTACCTCCAGCTCATGTCCGGCCCTGGGGCCGGCAGGCAGGGGGAAAACCGGCAACAGGAGATCGCCGCCATCTCCCGCGGGCTTAAGGCCTTGGCCCGGGAGCTCAACGTGCCCGTGATCGCCTTAAGCCAGCTTTCCCGGGCGGTGGAAGCCAGGCCCAACAAGCGCCCCATGCTTTCGGACTTAAGGGAATCGGGCAGCATCGAGCAGGACGCCGACCTCGTGATGTTCATCTACCGGGACGAGTACTATAACCCCCATTCCGAGAAGGCGGGGATCGCCGAGATCATCGTGGGCAAACAGCGGAACGGCCCAACAGGCACGGTGGAACTCCAGTTCCACGCCGCCCACGTGCGCTTCAACGACCTGGCCCGGGAGCCCTAGGAGTGGCCCGCCTGCAGAAGGGCAGCCGCCCCTTGGGCCAAGGCCTCCTTCAGGTCCCGGTGGCCCAGGGAGAGGCCTAAGGCAAGGGCCTCGAGGTAGCTTTCCTCAATAAGGGCAATCTCTATAGCAATGATCTTCTCAAAAGCCTCCACCGCACTGTAAACCTCTGGGCCACGGAGGGCGGTGCGCAGGTGCTCGAGGGAGAGTTCTTGCACGATGCCCATGGCAGGGATCATGGCCCGGGGGCCGATGCCCAGCCTGGCGTGCACCAATCCAATGCGCCTGCGCCCTTCCGCATAGGCCCGGTCGTAGGTGCCTCCGAAAAGCTCGGCATACCAGCGGGCAAAGGTGCCATAAAGCCGCTCCACCCTTCCGGGCACGGCATAGAGGATCTCCGCCAACTCCTTATCCCGCCCCAGGTAGTCGTAAAAAGCCAGGGCTACCTCGGGAGCCAAAGGGACCATGGTGGTTCCAAGCTCCCTTAGCAAATCCGCATGGGCCTCGGTAAATCCGGTGCGGCGCTTAAGGAGGTCCAAAAGGTCCCCGGGGTCCACGGGACAAATGTACCTCCCCGGGCCGCCCTTCGTCTAGGGCAAAGGCTTCTACCCCCTGGACCTCGAGGCCATGGGAAAGGCCAGGGGTCCTTCAACAAACCGCCCTGCGAGCCCCGAGCCCACCTCTCAGCCCTACTCCGTGCTCACCCCCTGCTCCACCTGCTGGCTCACGGGCTCCACCATGCGGAAGTGCTGGGCGGGATCCTCCAAAAGCTTCTCCAGGCGGGCCGCCTTCTCCTCCCGCTTGGCCTCCTTGAGGACCCGGATGTAGGCGGAAAGGAGCTCCCGCACATCCTCTATCCCCCTCAAGTCCAAGGGCTTCACCGCCACCTTCGCCCCCTTGGCTAGGCGACGCTTTATGGCCTCTTCCGTAAGGCCCATCTCCGGCCAGTGGCGGAGGTAGACCCGCCCCCCAGTCATGCCCGAGCAGATCCAAGGCCCGGGATCCCCCAAGACCAAGGCCCGCCCCCGGGTCATGTACTCAAAGGCGAACCCCTTGGCCTGGGCCCGGGCAGCCAGATTGCCAAGCTCATCCCTCAGGGGCCTTTCCGGCTCCCCACCCAGGATGACATCCGCCCCGGAAAGCCGGATGCAGAAGCGACTATCCGCCACCCCCTCCACGATGAGGAGGCCCCCAATGGCCCCGTAGGCAAAGCTCTTGCCCACGGAGCCATCCACATAGGCCCCGTAGGGATTGCGGCCCTTGAGGATGGCCACCGTGCCCCCAAAGGCGCTCTTGGCCACCCCGTCCTGGGCACCTCCTTCCACCACCACCTTCATGCCCTCGAGGTTAAAGGCCGCCAGGCCATTCCCAGCCACGCTTCCCGCGTCAAACCGGAGCTCCACCTCGGCGTCAAAGCCCTTGCCGTAAAGGCGCCTTCTCGCGATCTCCCCCGCCAGGTGGGCCCCCAGGGCGCGGTCGGTGGAGTTCACCGGCCCCTCCTGGAAGACCAGCTTGCGGCTTCCTTCCCCATAAGCCCCCATCACCACCTCGGTGATGGTGCGGGTGAGCTGGTTCAAGGGTTTCCTGAGCACATGGGCCGAGGTGTCCTTAAGCCACTCGGGCTCCTCCACGGGCAGGAAGAAGTAGGAAAGATCGAGCTCCTCCAGGTGGTCCCGCTGGTAGAGGAGGTCCACCCGTCCCCTGAGTTCCCTAAGGGAGCGGGCCCCCAAGGCAGCTACCAGCTCGCGCAGGGCCTCCCCCTTGGCCTCAAAGAAACGGGTGAGCTGCTCCACCGCCCGGTCCAGGTCCTGGGGCACGAAGCGCTTTAGCCCATGGGCCAAAGCCTCCTCCACCGTCTCGATCTGGGTGGTGATGCCCACATGGCAGGTATCCAGCTGGCATCCCCGGCAGATGGTGCAGCCGATGGCCACCATGGCCATGGTGGCCATGCCCACCCGGTCCGCTCCCAAAAGGACCATGCGGAGCACATCGTAGGCGGTCTTAAGGCCGCCATCCGCCCAGATCTCCACCCGGTCGCGAAGCCCAGCCCGCACCAAAGCCCGGTGGGCCCGCCGCACGCCGATCTCCACGGGAAGCCCCGCATACTTGAGGGCATGGAGCCTGGCCGCCCCCGTCCCCCCCTCAAACCCCGAGAGGGTGATGACATCCGCCCCCGCCTTGGCGATCCCCACGGCGATGGTGCCGATCCCGGGAATCACCGGCACCTTTACGGAAACCAGGGCCTTGGGGTTCACGGTCTTCAGCTCTTCGATGAGCTGGGCCAGGTCCTCGATGGAGTAGAGGTCGTGGTTGTTGGAGGGGCTGATGAGATCCACCCCGGGCACGGCGTTGCGGGCGGCGGCCACCTTGGGGGAAACCTTCTTCCCCGGCAGGTGCCCCCCCTCCCCCGGCTTGGCCCCCTGGCCGATCTTGATCTCGATGACGCTGGCGGAGTTCAGCATGTAGGCGTGGACGCCAAACCGGCCCGAGGCCACCTGCTGGCCGCGCCAGTGGGTGTACTTGCCCAGCATGTCGGGGATCTCCCCACCCTCCCCGTTGATGCAGAGCATGTTGAGGCGCTTGGCCGCCTCCGCATAGGCGCGGAAGGAGGCCTCCCCTTGGGAACCGAAGCTCATGGCGCTGATCACGAAGGGCAGGGAATGGCCTCCCACGGAGAGGTCCACCTCCTCGGGAGAGACCTCGCTCCTCTCGGGGAAGCGCACCTCTAGAAGCTGCCTGGCTGCCACCGGGCTTTCCCGTTCCAGGGAGCGGACCTTTTCCTGGAAGTGGCTATAAGGGGCCTGGCCGCTTGCCACCTCCTGGGCCGCCTTGTAGATCCTGGGATTGAAGCGGAAGTCCTTGGCGGGCATGACCTTCTCTGCCCGGAAGAAGCCCTCCCGCTCCAAAAGGGTGCGCTCCAGCTCCAAAAAGCCGTACCCTCCGGTCTCCGAACCCAGGAAGTTCCGGGTGCCGAAGTACTCGGCCAGCTCCGGCTTGAGCCCGATGGCGCTGAAGATCTTCCCGTAGCCCCTGAGCTCGTGGATGCCCATGGTGGAGATGACCTTCTCCAGGCCCTTGCGCAGGGCCTCGAGGACATTGGCCACCCCCTTCCTCCCCTCCAGGGCCCGGGCCTTCTCCTCAAGAAGCCAGGGGGCCACCGCCTCCGCCCCTAGGCCCAGGAGGAAGGCCACGTCGTGAAGGTTCCTCACCCCTCCGGAGTGCACCAGGATGGAGGTGCGCCGCCTCAGGGCGATCCCCTCGGCATCCCGCTTCATGAGGGCCCGGTTCACCGCCGCCACCGCCAGGCCGATATCGATCCAGATCCCACCCTGGAAGGCCTCCCGGTCGGAGAGGATGAGGACCTCGGCCCCTTCCTCCACCGCCTTAACCGCCTCCTCCTCCAGGCGCTTAAGCCCAAGAAGAAGCCCCTCCTCCACACCGAACTGGGGCACGAGGGTGGCGGTCTTGAAGCGGGATTTCACCTCACCCAGGGTCAGGGTGCCGAAGCCTTCCGCCAGGCCCTGGTCCTCCTCCAAAACGATGGGCAAAAGAAGCTCCTCCACCCTTCCCCCACCCCGTCCGTCGGGAAGAGGGCGCCGGCCCAGGAGGGTGCGGGTGGAGAAGTGCTCGATTTCCCGCTCCCGGTCGATGGCCGGGTTGGTCACCACCGCCACGGTCTCCTTGAAGAACTCGGAGAGGTTGGGCTTCTCCGGGTTCAAGGCGGCCAGGGGACCGTCGTAGCCCAGGGAGCCGATGGGCTCGTTGCCCGTCTTGGTCAGGGCCTCGAGGTAAGCTCCATCCCACCGGTCCCAGCCGAAGGCCCGCTCCAAGCCCAACGGGGGCGGGGCCGGCTTCTCCTCCACCTGGGGCTCGCTCCCCCCGGCCACGGGGGGCGGAGCCTGGCGGATGGGCCCCGAAAGGTGGACCCGGTACCCCGCCACCGGGGTGCGGGCGGCGATCCGCTCCAGCACCAGGCGCTGGTGGCGGTCAAAGGGAAGGACCCGGGGGCCCTCCGGGGTCAGGCGCAGGTAAACCTTTTCCCCGGGAGCCAGGGGCTTGGGTTCGCCCACAAACTCCTCGGCGTTGAAAACCCCCCTTTCAGAGGAGAAGACGATCTCGTAAGGCGTTTCGAACTGCCAAAGGGGCCTCAAGCCCATGGCGTCGGTGGCGAAGACCGCCTCGTCCCGGTGGCGGCTCACGATGGCGGCAGGCCCCTGGGCCAGGGGGCCAAAGCGCTGGCGCAGGGCCAGGTAGAGGTCCTGAAGCTCAGGGGCGAGCCCCTTCACCTCCCCCAGCACAGGGGGGAAGACCAGGTCCATGGCCTCGGGCAGGGAAAGCCCGTAGCGGTAGATGAGCCCCTCCAGCATGCGGTTCAGGTCCTGGGAGTCCGAGCCCCCGGTGCGGGGGATGCCCAGGTAATCCAGCTCCCGCCTGAGGCGCTCGATGGTGTTGATCTCCCCGTTGTGGCCCAAAAGGCCAAAGGGCTGGACCTGCTCGAAGGTGGAGAGGGTGTTGGTGGAGTAGCGGTTGTGCCCAAGGGCAATGGCGCTCTTAAACTCGGGGCGGGAAAGCTCGGGGTAGTAGCGCTTCAAAAGCTCCGCCGCCCCCCGCACCTTGTAGACCACGCTGTAGGTGGAAAGGGAAACCACGTGGACGGGGAAGCTGGCCTCGAGCCTCAGGCCCAGCTCCCACAGGGGACCGTCCCCATCGGGGCTGAGCCCCGCCACCTGGAGGAAGATGGGCTCCGTGCGACGGCCCACGGGGCCCAGGACCTCGCTCACCACCTCCCCCCGGCGGAAGAGGACCGGGCGCACCCCAAGAGGCTGGCCCTCCCGCCTCAGGAGCTCGTAGAACTCCTCGAGGCGCCCCGCCTCGGTTTTGGGCAGGAAAAAGTGCCCCACGAAGAAGCGGGGGTTAAAGGCCAGCTCCGGCTCGAGCCCCGCCTCCTCCAGGAAGCGGGCCCATAGCTCCCGGGGGATATCGGTCTGGATGCCTGTCCCATCCCCTTCTCCCCGGATGGCCCCTGCCCGGTGGGCCATGCGGTAAAGGCTTTCCAGGGTCCTCCGCACGATCCGGTGGGAGGGCTTGCCGCTTTTCTCCGCCATGGCGATGATGCCGCAGGCATCCTGGCCTAGGGGGATATCCGGGTAGGCTTCCTTCCAGGTCATCTTGGGGCTCCTTCTTTACGCTTGGGATTTGGTGTAGGCAAAGGTATGCACGTCGTTCTTGGGATTATACACCCCCCTGGGGGTAGGGTCAAGGCGTTTGTTCCAGGACTTTACCCACATCTCCGTTTCGTGGTAAATCTCCCCTTGCGGGCGCAGCCCGTATCTGGTACCGGGGGTGATCCATGGACATGCTCAAGGTGGCCGAGGCCAGGCTCCAGGAGTTC
>Ga0101941_1001147_pt1 | contig 22967 bp, 21 predicted proteins | sample DewCreD2012metaG_3_FD_75242 | JGI IMG/M metagenome (GOLD analysis project Ga0101941, IMG submission 75242) | Hot spring sediment bacterial and archeal communities from British Columbia, Canada, to study Microbial Dark Matter (Phase II) - Dewar... ...
AAATTGGAAATAATGATATTGAAAGGGTTATTAAGAGAAAGGAAATTTTAGAGAGAGTATATAAAAAAGAGATTATACCATTTATCATTGGAAAAGAAATTTCAGATAAAACAAAGAACAAGTTGAAAAAGTTAAGTATTGATTTTATTTTGGTTAGTGATTAAAAATAAATTTACCTTAAAATTTCAAAACGATAAAATTTCTATTTAGAAAAAAATCTTTAAATGAAGCGTTATCAGAAATTGAAAGCTCTAAATTAAATAAAGTTTTAAATGTTTTTGATTTAACATTCTTTGGAATTGGTGCTATTATTGGAGCAGGAATTTTTGCTCTTGTTGGAACAGCAAGTTCTTTTGCTGGTCCTTCAATCATTTTATCATTCATATTAGCAAGTTTAGTTTGTTTATTTTCTGCTCTAAGCTATGCCGAATTAACTTCATCAATTCCAATATCAGGAAGTGCATATACTTATTCTTATATAGCATTTGGAGAATTTATTGCATTTTTAGTAGGTTGGAATTTAATTTTAGAATATCTTGTTGGAAATATGGCAGTTGCGATAAGCTGGTCTGCATATTTTGTCTCTCTTCTAAAAAATTTTTATATTTTTATTCCTAATTATTTCCTAAAACCTTTTAATTTTCCTGCATTTTTAATAGTTATTTCTATTACATTTTTATTAATTCTTGGTATTAAAGAAAGTGCTAAATTTAATAATTTTTTAGTAATTTTAAAAGTTTTAATTTTATTATTTTTTATTTTTGTTGGCATTTTTCATATAAAACTTCAAAATTATCAACCATTTATGCCAAACGGTTTTAGTGGAATACTAACAGGTGCAGGGCTTATATTTTTTGCTTACATAGGTTTTGATGCTATCTCAACACTTTCTGAGGAAACAAAAAATCCAAAAAAACATCTACCTATTAGTATTATTCTATCACTTCTTATATCAACAGTTATTTATATTTCAGTCGCTTTTATATTAATAGGAATATCAAACTACAAAAGCCTTAATATTCCAGATCCTTTATCAAAAGCATTAAATGACATAAATTTAAATTGGGCAAGTTCAATTTTAGCTATTGGTGCTTTAATCTCAACAACAACGGTTCTACTAACATTTCAAGCAGGACAACCAAGAATTTTTTTTGCTATGTCAAGAGATAGATTTATTCCAAAATTCTTTTCATATATTCATCCAAAATTTAAAACACCTTTTATTTCAATAATTATATGTGGATTAATAGTTGGTATATTTTCTGCTATTTCAGATATTTCAGTAGTGGCAGAACTTACAAATATTGGAACCTTATTTACATTTCTTATAATAAATTTAGGTGTTTTGTATTTAAGAATTAAAAAACAAATAAATTCATCTTTCAAAACACCATTTTTTCCAAGCTTTCAAATTCTAGGAGCAATTAGTTGTTTGATACTTATGCTAAGTCTTCCAAAAATTACTTGGATTAGATTTATCCTTTGGCTAATTGTTGGCATTATAATTTACTTTATAAGTTTAGTTTTAAGAAGAAATTAATTTGTAATAATTTAAAAGCTTTTTTACAAAATCATTAACAACATCATACTTTTCTCTTAACCAATCCAAATTGTTTAAATACCAATCAATAGTTATTTTTAATCCTTCATCAATTTTTATCTTTGGATAAAATCCTATTTCTTTTATTTTATCAAAGTTTAATGAATATCTAAAATCATGAGATGGTCTATCACTTGTAAATTCAATTAAACTATATGGTTTTTCAAGATAATTTAAAATTTTTTTAACAATTTCCAAATTTTCATATTCTTCATCAGAACCAACATTGTAAATTTCTCCAATTTTACCATAATTTAAAACAACTTTTAAAGCACTAGCAAAATCTTCAACATATAACCAACTTCTTATTTGTTTTCCATTTCCATATATTGGAATTTTTTCATTATTTATTGCTTTTAAAATTACAAGAGGAATTAATTTTTCAGGATATTGAAAGGGACCATAATTATTAGTAGGTCTTAAAATAATTGATGGAACTTTATAAATTTTATAATATGTCCTAACTAGTAAATCACAACTTGCTTTTGAAAAGGAATAAGGAGAATTAGGTAATAATGGACTATTTTCAAAAAATGAACCTTCAACTATTTCACCATAAACCTCATCAGTTGATATATGAATGAATTTTTCAACTTTTAATTCTCTTAAACATTCAAGTAAGTTAAATGTACCAATGATATTATTTTCTATAAAATCTCTCGGAAACAATATACTTCTATCAACATGCGTTAAACTTGCCGAATGAATTACAATATTTGGTTTTATATCATTTAAAAATTTTTTTAATTCTTCAAAATTTTTTAAATCTAATTTTCTAAATTCAATTTTATCTAGAACATCTTCCAATCTCTTTATATCTCCTGAATATTCAAGATTATCAATTACAATAATATCAAAATGTTCTTTTAATAAGCTTTTAACAACAAAACTTCCCATAAATCCTGCCCCACCTGTTATAAGAATCTTCATAATTTATAAATTCTATATGTTATTTTTTGTTTCATTGGAAAATCAAGGTCAAAAAAATCTGTAAAAATAATTAATGTTTTCATTTGTTCCAAAATTAAACTTTCTAAAATTTTTAAAAATCCAAAAATTTTCAATTTTTCATCATCAATAACATAATGCCATAAATATGCTTTTGACTTATAAACAAAAACAATAAAATAAAATTCATTTTCAATTGTAAAAATTCTCAAAAAATTATTTGTTTTACAAATAGATATTAAATCAGAGATAAAAATTTGAAAACTTTGAGGAAGTAAATAAACTTTTGTCTTTATAAACAAATCATAAAAATCAAATTCATTAATTAATTTAAATTCACATTGTTTTGAAAGTTTTTTTAAAACTTTAATAATCTCATCATGTTTCCTTGATTTATAAATAATTTCATCAAGCATTTTAGGAAGTTCTAAATAATAAATTTTTGAAAACATTTCCTTTTTAACTTCAAATTGTTCAGATATAATTTTTATTGTTGGACTATCTTCAAGTATTGGAAAAAGAATAAATTTCTTATCCTTTAAAATACTAACAATAAAATTTTTTCTATGTTTATTATGGACGATAAAATCTTGATATGGATTAACATTTTCATAGGTAGGAAATTGATAATAGTTTTCATTAATTCTTAAAGCACAAATACCAACAAGTTCATCATTTTCAAAATATCCATAAAATTCACAAAAATCATCTTTTAATATATCATAAAGTGGCAATTGGAAAAATGGTGATAAAATAAAGTCATCATTTGAAAGCCTCTCAATAACTTTAAAATTTGAATATATTTCCTCAATTTTTATATTTCTAATCAAGTTTAGAAATTTTAAAGCTTCGATTATTTACTCGGCTGCCTTGTCCAATAATTCTAAAATTACGATTATTTCTTATTTTCCCCACTCACCCTAAAATTAAGCCTTCGGCTTTAAAATACCCGTTTTTCGGCATCAGGGGGGCTTCGCCCTCATTAAAACCCCCATAAAATAAATAATTTCAAGATAATTTTTACAAATTATTGACTATCAATAACTTAACACTATTTATTGGACAAAGTATTACTCGGCTTATAAATAATTCCCCCAGAAAAACCAATAGGGTTTTAATTCCTTTTGTTCATTGAAGTAATTCACTAGTAATTCAAGGGTTTCTCCACTTCTAAATATTGCTTTTATTATACCTTCTTCCCATAATTTTTCATTCTCTAATAGTTTTCTCCAATATCTAATTTCCAAATTTTTAATTTCTTCAAAAGTTTTAATTGGCTCTATGTCAAAGTTTATTTGTGGAATTTCTGGAAGGGATTTTTTCCACGTAGATAAGTAATCAAGTAAATTTTCCCAATATTGTGGTGCTTTCAGAAAATCAAATAATTCTTTCCCATAGAATAGGTAAAGACTAACTCCATCTCCATAATATTCACGAAGACGCTCTAATTCATTTTCATAAAATATCTTATTTTTCATCAAATCGGGATCAATAAAATAAATTATTCCTGAGATATTACTTTTTTTATATTGCCTGAAAATTTCTTCTAATTTTGTCTTAAAATTTGCTACTTGCCCTCTTTTCTTCGAAGAATCGTGATCGTCTCTTATTTTTTGTTCAATGAAATAGTAAGTTCTCCCATCTGTAAAGAATTGATCCAAAGATAGTCTTTCTCCATTAGCAGTGGTAATGTTTTTGGGTAAAATTTCATATCCTAAATCTTTTAATATCTCCTCAATCAACTCCTCAAAAGCATCGCCAAATCTTATTTCGTATGATTGTAATAAATGTTGCAATATTTTTGTTCCAGGTTTTGATGGCCTAAATAACCCAATAAATCTTTCGGGATGTTCAGCTATCTTCTTAAGAAGCTCTCTTTTCTCACCTTCAAAAATATGCTTGTTTAATATTTCACAAAATTTTGAATAGTCAATCATGTTTTATCCCAAAGTTTAAAGTGTGGTTTATCGGTTATTTTCAAAGGTTTTTCAAATCTCCTTTTTATCCACTCAACATATTTAGGATTTATTTCAATCATTACAAAATTTCTTTTTAAGGCTCTCGCAACAAATCCTGTTGTTCCTACACCTGCAAGCGGATCTAAAATTAAATCTCCTTCATTAGTAGAAACAAGAATAACTCTTTTTAATAGTTCCGTAGGTTTTTGTGTAGAATGAACTTTTTTACCATTTTCATCTTTTAGTCTCTCTTTACCATTACACAAAGGAAATATCCAAACATTTGCCCCTATCCTTCCAATCCCAAATTGTTTAGCATAGTCTTTATTGAATGTGTACTTTTTAACATTTTTATCTTTTACAGCCCAAATTAATGTTTCAGTAGCATTAGTGAATCTTACACCAAGCCAATTAGGCATAGGATTCGTTTTTACCCAAATAATATCATTCAATATCCAATAACCTAAATCCTGCATAATTTTACCTATTCTGAATATGCTATGATAAGTCGCTATTACCCATATAGTAGTATTGGGTTTCATCACCCTTTTTATCTCGTGGAGTAAGTCTCGTATAAAATTATCATATTCTTCAAAAGATAAAAACTTATCCCAATCATCATCAACACCTTGAACAATTGTTTTAACCTTCCATCTTCTTAATTCTTTTTTAGGTAATTGTAAAAAGTAAGGTGGATCTATGAAAACCATATCAAATATCTCACTTGGAAATTTTTTTAAAACTTTTAATGCATCACCCAAAATAACACTATTTAAAATCTCTTCTTTTGTATAAACTTGCTTTTCTATTTGATCAATAACTATCACTTTCAAAATTTTAAAGTTTATCCTTTAAAATTTTCGTATGGCAAGAAAATGTGAAATATGTGGTAAAGGTGTAATGTTTGGAAATAGAGTTAGTCATTCAAATAAGAAAAGTTCAAGAAAATTTAAGCCAAACTTACATAAAATTACCACAATTGTAAATGGGAGTAAAAGAAGGGTTAAGGTTTGTACCAAGTGTTTAAGAAGATTGCCAAGGGCATAATAGCCCTTCTTTCAATTTCATTAATTATACTAATAATTTTATTTTTTTATTTTTTTGAAAATTTAGATAAATTCATAAACAACTTTATTAAAGAACATTTGAAAAAGCCACTAATATACAAAAAAATATCAATAAGCTTTAAAGAAATATCTTTATATAATTTTGAAATTCCAACAATTTTAAAAGGAGATTCTCTAAAAATAAAATTTTCAATTTTTGAACTTCTAAAAACACATTCAATTTATAAAATTATAGCTTATAATATAACTTTTAATGTTGATAGTTTTGAAAAAAATTTAAAAAAAGACAGTTCCGAAAGCTCCTCTAAAAGCTCTTTTGAAAAATTTGAAATAAGGAACATTGAATTTATCAAGGCAAATTTAATAGTTAATAATTTAGATATAAAAATTCAAAAAATTCACTCAAATATAACTTCAAATAGAAGTTTTATTTCAGTAAAATTAAAAGCATATAATTTAATTGAAAACAAATCTATTCATCAGAAATTAGACAGTTTGTTTTCTCAAATAAAAATTTATACAGATAGTATTTACACAACTTCAAAATTATTTTCAGACAGCTTAAAATCAGATCAATTAAATATAAAAATTTTTCCAACAAGACAATTAGTTTATTTAAATTCAAAATTTATAAAATTTAGAATTTTTAACTTTTATAATGTTTTTGCTAAAATTGAAACTGAGAGCTTAAACATAAATACTATTGGAGATAGTTTAACTTTTGAAAATAATAAAATTTCTAATTTTGATATAAGCTTAAAGCTAAAAAATGATACAATTTTTATAAATGAAGGAAAATTTAACTTTCTTAAAGGAGATATTATATTAAGTGGCTTTGTTTTTGACACAAGTTTTAATATAAGTGCTAAAATAACAAATTTAGAACCTGATACAATTATTGAAATTGATGGAAACTTTGGAATTTATGGTAATTTTAATAGTAATCTGAATATAACATTTAGCAACACGAAAGTTATTTATGATACATTTAAATTTAAAAATTTAAGTGGAGTAATTTATTCAAATGACTATAAAAACTTTAAAATTTCAAAAATTTTTATAGATGACAAAAACATAGTAGGTGAAATTTCAGGAAATTATCATTTAGATAAAAAAAGTGGAAACTTGAAATTAAATTTTAATTTTATAAATCTAACAGGTTTTAACAATTTTGCTAAAGGTTATGCCAATTTTATAGGTAATTTAAAAATTGAAAACAATCATTTTGAAATTATTGGAGATGGAAATTTAAATAAACTATCTTATGAAAACTATTATTTTGAAAATGGAAACTACAATATAAGCATATTTGATAGTGTTCTTAATTTTCAAACAAAATTATTTAAATTAAAGTTAAACGATAGTTTAATTTTAGATAGTTCTCTTATTATTTTTAAGAAAAATAACAATAACGGCAATTTTTCAATAAATTTATTTAGTCAATACGGTAAATTGGAAATTCTCGGAAATTTAATGTTAAAGGATACAATAAAATCAAGCTTTAATTTAGTTTTTTTAAATAGTGATACAATAATTAAATTTGATGAAGGTCTATTTGAAAGCTATAAAAATTATAATTATTTAAAAACAAAAAATGATAATATAATTTTGGAAATGCTTTTGGATAGTTCAAATATTGACTTAACATTCATTAGTTCAAACGTTGATTATAAAAAATTATTAAAAGCTTTTAAAATTGACAGTGTTAGCCTTAATGGTTATTTTGCCTTAAGAGTTAGTGGAGACATTTTAAACCCAAAAATATTTTTGAATTTAGATCTAAATGATATTCAATATAAAAAATTTTTGTTTAATGAAATAAATGCTTCAATTTACTACTATGATAAGCAAATAAACATTGATTATTTTAAAGTTGTAAATAAAAATGGACTTATTGAAGGTAATTTAAATTTATCTTCTATTTTAAAGTTAAATCCATTTTCTATAACAATTGATGAAGGTAAAATAAATGGAGAAATTTTATTTAATGGTTTTCCTGTTGATATTATTGAGCCATTTTTATTTCCTAATGTTGTTATTGATGAAGGTTATATTCAAGGGAAATCAAAAATTTCAGGCTCTTTAAATTCCCCAATGTTTTCAGGAAGTGCAAAGGTTTATTCAAAAAATTTGGCATTTACACCATTTGAAATAGAATTCAAAAACTTAGATGGAACAATAACATTTTATAAAAACACAATTAAAATTAGTCAATTTATATTAACAAATTCAAAATCAGGCATTTTAACAATAAATGGATTTATAGTTTTTTCAAACAAATTTAAAGAGATAAATTTTGATTTAGCTATTGAAATGAATAAATTCTATTTATCAATTGATGATTGGACAGAATTCTTCATAAGTGGTTATTTAAAATTATCAGGAAAATTTCCAAGTTTAATTATTGATGGTAATTTAAACATAGGTGAAGGATATGTAAATTATCCTGTTGGATACAAAACAAAAAATCAAACAGAATCTCCAAACCCTCTAAGGTACCATATAACAATAAATGCCAATAGAAGGGTCTTTTTTAGTAATGAACTTGTAGATGCAGAATTATCTGCAAATTTAATTTTACAAAAAACAAGTGATATTGGACAATACTTTGAAGGTTCATTTAACATTATCAAAGGAAATGTTTATTTATACACACTAAATAAAAATTTTAAGATAATTGAAGGAAAAATAAATGTTATAAGAAATGAAATAAATCTTGATATAATTGGTCAAGCGGAAATTTATGACGATACAATTACCGCTCATGTTATGGGAACACTTGAAAACCCATATTTTGAATTATTCTCAAAAAAAGGTAGAAGTCAATTTGAAATTCTAAATTTGGTTTTAAGTGGAGGTTTTAGTGAAAAAGGTATAAACTTGGCACAACAAGTTTTAACGAGAAACATAAGAAAAAAATTAAATTTTGACGAACTAACATTTACACCTATCGGAAACAACGCACTTATAACGCTTGGAAGCTATATAACTGAAAAACTATATTTAAAGTTAAGTACAGATGTTCAAAATCCAGATGCTTATAATTTAAGAGTTCAATACTTTTTAAAACCCACTTTATCTATTTTTGGTGAAAGAAAGGAAAACACTTATACAATTGGAATTGGTTATCGCTTAAAGTTTTAAGAACAAAATAAATCTCAAAAGGCAAAATCATAATTTTAAATCTAGAAAAATCAAATCCTCCAAAAATAAAAAATAAATTATAAAAGATAACTAAACTCAAAAACAAAAGAATAATAAATTTATCACTTTTAGGAATTGATATTAAAAATAAAAAGAACCAAATTAAATGAATAATTGAAAAGAACAAAATGAGGTAATTTTTAAATTTTCCTTTGTACTTTCCAGTTGGTAAAATTAAAATTTTCATCATATTGTAAATGAAATTTTTAAAAGCAAGTTTTAAACTAATTTTTGGATCACTTTTAATTTCATTTATCAAATTTTCTTTGAAGCATTTATAACAACTCATACAATTATATAATTCACTAAGATTTTTTATTTTACACATATTTATTATAATTTCTCTTGATTTTTCAAAAGTTAAATGATTTTTATGAACATAGTAATGAGCTAATGCCCAATAGTAAAAATTACTTTGGTCAGTGCATTTGTTCAATAAACTATAAAAAATCATAATTATTGAAAGTAAAATAAAAGAAAAAATAAATTGTTTAAAATTTCTTAAAATTAAAAGAAAAATTGTAAATAACAAGAAAATAAGCATTATTTCTCCTCTTATTAAACTTCCCAAAAATAAACTTAAAATCGAGAAATAATTCTGCTTTTTAAAATAAAATGAAAGCGAAAGCATTAAAAGAGAAGAAGCAATTGGCTCAAGAAGAACCCTAGGAACGTTATTATATGTCATAATAAAAACAAAAATAATTATAAAAATTGATTTTAACAAACTTTTATTATTTATTGTCCAAATTAAATATGTCAAGCAAAAAGAAAAAATAACACTATTAAAAAGGAGAATAGCAATTAAAAAGAATTTATTAAATAAAATCAAAAATGGATAATAAATATAACCTGTTTGCGGTCTATAACAATTATAGGGTTTTGAATTTAAGTATATACTATATGCATGTCTTAAATAAATATAACTATCTATTGAAGTTCCAATATAATCAGACTTGAAGGGGAGAAATTCAAGATTTTTAATATCTTGTTCTATATTAGGTATCGCTAATTTATGATATTTTGTTGTTTCATTAAAAATTTTAAATAATGTTGATGAAAAAAATAGAATTAAAGAAAATAAAAAAAGTTTAAAAAATCTCATGCTTTTTTTAAAAATTTAAAAATAGCCTCTCTATACTTTTGAAAAACCCTTTCATCTGAACAAAAATTATAAATTTCTTCACTTATTTTATAAGGATTAAAATAACCACTTTTTAATTTTTCATACCCTGACAAAATAGCTATTTTTAAATTTATTGGACTTCTTTCTTTAACAAAAATTGAATTTTTTTCATTTAAAAAATCTCTTGGACCTCCACTGTCCGTCCAAATTACAGGCTTCCCAAGACTTAATGCCTCTACAATAACAATTCCAAATGTTTCATATTTGCTTGTAGATATTAAAAAATCACTTTTTGAAATTTCTTCTAATACTTTATCATTATTTAAAGCTCCAAGATACTTAACATTATTTAAACTATTAGCAATTTGAATAAATTTCTTGAAATAACTATCATTAAAATTTCTTCCAATAAAAATAAATTCAATATCATTTAATAGTTTGGCAGTTTCTAAAATCAATATAGGATCTTTTCTATCTGTAATAGTTCCAACAAAAATTACCCTATTATTAATTTTATTTTCAATTTTAAAATGATGTTTAAAAATTGGATTTGGAATAATACCATCAACTTTTATTTTTAATTTCGTTTCAATTTCCTCCTTTTGAAAACTACTAACAACATAATTTCCACTTGAAAGCTTATAAACAATTTTAGAAAAAATTTTATTTATTCCAAAAAAAACTTTTTCAGAATGCTCCAAAACAATATATTTTTTAAATATTCTAAATGGAATTAAAGCTAAACCTTGTGGTAAAGCCATTTGTAAAATAATTATATCAGGTCTACAAAAAATCAGATTTTTTAATGTTAATATAAATTGTAAAATAACAGCAATTGGTAAAAATATAAATCCAAGTCCATATTTATAAAAAAATACAAATGCCTCAACTTTAATATCCTCAACTTGCCATTTTTCATAAGAAAACTTGAATTTATTTATTCTAACAAGTGTTTGAACTTTTAAATTTCCTAATTTTTTTAAAACTTTTGCATGACTTAAACAAAAAACTGCTTCATATGGCTTATATTTATTTGGAAAAAAATCACAAATCATTAGAATTTTTATAAGAATTGAAATTTTAAAGCCAACTTTAAAATTTACATTTGACCAAAACCCTATTTAGAATCTTTCTATTTTTATCAATTTTAAGCATTTTAATAATTTTTTTTATCTCCATTTTACAAACAAATAAAATGAAGGATTCAAAATTAATAAGAAAAGCTGTCTATTTTAAACTACCAAGAATTGATAATTTAAATGATAGTTTAAGTCTAGATGATTTTAAGGGAAAAATAATAATTCTAAATTTTTGGGCAACTTGGTGTGAGCCTTGTAAAGAAGAAGCAAATGAACTAAATAAAATATATACTAATTTGAAAGATAGTATTATTTTAATAGGTGTTAACATATGGGATAGAAGAGAAAACGCTCTTGAATTTATAAAAAACTATAATTTGAAATTTTTGAATTTATATTCAAAAGCCAATCCAATTAGTGTTGATTATGGAATAACAGGTGTTCCAGAAACAGTTATAATAGATAAAGAAGGCAATATAATTTATCATTTCAAAGGTCCTATAAATGAAAAAATAATAAAAGAGATAATAAAAAACCTAAAATAAATTATTTAATCGGAAATGAAATTGTTAAAGCAAATAAAAAATTCTCTGAATGAGGATATTTATAAGACATAAACTTATTTTTAGGGTAGGAAAAATAAAAAAATAAATAGTTTTAAATAATTTATAATTTATGACTTGTTAAAATTTTCAAAAACTATTGATTTTATGAGGGAATTTATAAGCTGAAGTCTTAACTTCAGGGTGGGCAGGCAAAATATAATAAAATAAATAGCTATAGAATTATTGGACAGGGCAATAAGCCAACACTTTATCCAATAAATAATGTTAAGTTATTGATAGTCAAAAAGTTATGAGAATTTTAACGAAATTATTTATTTTACGGGGGATTTAATGGGGACTCAGAATTATTGGACAGGGCAACAAGTCAAGTTTTCAATGCTTTAAAATTTTAACATTCATGAGATTAGAAAAAATAAGAAATGACTTTCCATTTTTAAAGAATAACTTTATATATTTTGATAATGCTGCAAGCACACAAAAGCCAAGCATTGTAATAGAAAAAATCAAAGAAATATATGAAAATTTCTATGCAAATGTTCATAGGGGAGTTTATAAAATATCAACAAAAATTACAGATGAATATGAAAATTCAAGAGAAAAAATAGCAAAATTCATAAATGCGGAATTTCAAGAAGTAATTTTTGTTAGAAATGCAACGGAAGGAATAAATCTATGTTCTTACATTCTTTCCGATTATATAGATGAAAACGATGAAATTGTTATTACAATATCAGAGCATCACTCAAATTTAGTTCCATGGCAACAACTTGCCATTAGAAAAAAAGCAAAACTAAAATATATAGATGTTTATGATGATGGAAGATTAAATTTAGAAGATTTAGAAGAAATAATAACTGAAAGAACTAAAATTTTAGCGATTGGTCATGCTTCAAATATAACAGGAATTATTCAACCTATTGAGAAAGTTATAAGTTTTGCCAGAAAATTTAAAGACATTTTTATTGTTGTCGATGCTTGTCAAAGTGTTCCTCATATTAAAGTAGATGTTAAAAAACTTGATTGTGATTTTTTAGCATTTTCTGCTCACAAAATGCTTGGTCCAACAGGAATAGGTATTCTATGGGCTAAAAAAAATTTACTAGAAAAATTGCCACCATTTTTATTCGGTGGAGATATGATAGATAATGTTGATTTATTTCACACAACATTTAATAAACTACCTTATAAATATGAGGCAGGAACACCTAACTTCGTAGATGCAATCGCTTTTGGATATGCTATTGATTATATAAATGAAATTGGTATTGAAAATATATATTATCACGAACAAAGACTTCTAAAATATATGTTAGAAAACATTTTAAATTTAGATTTTGTAGAATTATATGGTCCAAATGATACAAAAGATAGGTTATGTATTATTTCTTTTAATGTTAAAAATGCTCATCCTCATGACGTGGCAAGTTATTTAGATTATAAAAATATATTTGTAAGAAGTGGTCATCATTGTGCACAACCTCTTTTAAGAAGGTTAAAAGCAAATAATACTGTTAGAGCAAGCTTATATTTATATAATACATTTGAAGAAATTGATAAATTCATAAATGCTCTTAAAGAAATAAGAAATTTCATTTATGCGTGATTTTATTTTTGATGCAATAGAAGAACTTTTAGAACAACCAATAAATAGGAATCTTAATGAATCTGAAATTTTGAATTTTAGAATTACATATAAGGAAGCAAAAGGAAAATCAAAAGTTATAATTCAAGAAAAAAATTTTCCATATTTATTACCTCATTTCGTTCTTGAACTTGATGAAAGAGGTATATTTAAAGGTTATTATAAATTTTCAAGTTTAAATAATCATCCCGTTCCACATAAACCATTTTTAAGATTTTTCTATAAAACTGATAAATTTAAGTTTTTAAGAACAATCCAGCAATTCAAAAATGATATTTCAATTTACTATTCAAATGGACCAAAACTTGAAAATCAATCACTTGAAGAATTTTTTCAAAAAACATTATTTCCAAACGAAATTTTTGAAAATAAAATTTTAATAATTGAAATTTTTCATTCAAATAAAATAAATAAAGAAATTTTTAAGGAATTTAGAATTCTCAAAACTTTAAAGATATTTGCAGAAGAATTAAATATCAAGTTAAATGTTTTAATTAGCAATATATCTAAAAAAACAGGTATTAAGTTTAAAAGTCTAATTGGTTTTGAAAGACTTTTTTATGAAATTGAAGAAGGAACACTATTCCTTTCAAGGATATATGACAAATTTGGATATTTATTACATTTTAAACCAAAATCTGAAATTAAAGAATTCTTTGTAAATAAATCCCAAAGTTATATATTAAATGTATTTGCTTGTAATGGAGATTATTCTGATGGAACAATTAAAAGTTTTGATGATGACCCATATTTGCCAAATTGGACAATTGGAATAATGCATGTTTTTGAAGATAATTTAGAAATTGTTAATGACGAAATTGAAAAATTTTTGAAAATTGAAAAAAACTTTTACATAAATAATGAATTATCCGAATATAGCAAATTGGTTTTAAAATATAAAAATGTTATTTTGTATGGACCACCGGGAGTAGGAAAAACTTATATTGCTATTAAAATTGCTAAAGAAATTTCTCAAAGAAATTGGAGAATAATTCAATTACATCCAAGTTATAGTTATGAAGACTTTATAGAAGGAATAAGACCAAAATCCGATGGTGGTTTCTATGTAAAAGATGGTATTTTTAAGCAATTTTGTAAAAATGCCTTAAATAGTGATGAAAACTTTGTTATTATTCTTGATGAAATGAGCAGATGTAATGTAATTCAAGTTTTTGGTGAATTATTATATGCACTTGAATATCGAAACAAACCAATAATTTTACCTTATTCAAATGAAAGTTTTTCAATTCCTGAAAATGTGTATATTATTGGAACTATGAATAGCGCAGATAGAAGTGTTCATAATCTTGATATTGCTTTAAGAAGAAGATTTATATTTATTGAAATTTTACCAGACTTTAATGTAATTAAAGAATTTTATATTCAAAATAATTATAGTCTTGAAATTCTTGAAAAAATTGAAAAATTTTTTAACTTTATAAATGATTTAATACTAAAAAAGCTTGGAAATGAATTTTTAATCGGCCACAGCTACTTTTTAGTTGAGCCATCAGAAATAAAGAATATAATAAAATTTAAAATTCTTCCAATTTTAATTAGTATTCTATCAAAAGATGATTATAAAAAAACTGAAAGTTTCTTAAAAGAGATTGATTTATATTAGTCCTAAAATTTTCTCTATAACTCTTGGATAGTAATAATGTTCAAGTTCATGAATCCTTCTTTCAACACTTTCTAAACTTTCTCCTTGTTCAATTCTTAAACATGCTTGCTCAATAATTTCTCCCTCATCAACATTTTCATTTACCCAGTGAATTGTTATACCTGTTATTTTAACACCATATTTATATGCCCTTTCAATAGCATTTAAACCTTTAAATGCAGGAAGTAATGATGGATGAATGTTAATAATTTTTCTAAAATATCTATTTACTATAAATTCAGGAAGAATTCTTAAATAACCTGCCAAAACTATCAAATCAAAAGGTTCAAAGCTCATTAAAACTTTTAATAATTCTTCATTATATCTTTCCTTCCCAAGTTCTTTATAATTTATACAAATAGATTTTATATTATAATTTTCTGCTCTCTTTAAAATAAATGCATTTGGATTATCTGAAATTACAGCTAAAATTTTTAATGGTTTTTCTTTAAAGTATTGATAAATTGCTTCAAAATTACTCCCATAACCTGAACCCATTACAATAATTTTTTTCAAGATTGAAATTTTAAAGTTAATAAACATGCTTTAAAATTTAAAATTATGGAAAACTTCCTTAAATTAAAAAATGATTTACTTTCAAAACCTTACTTATCAAGTTATGACATGGAAGATTTAAACAAATTTATACAACTATTGAATAAGGTTCTAATAGACTATAATTACCAACTTGATTTTTATGATTACTTTATTCTTGGTGTTAGGTACTATCTTAGAAAAGATTGGACAACTTCGCTTATTTATGCTGAAAAAACGATAGAACTAAATCCAAATTATCCAAGAGGTTATAACTTAAAAGCACTTATTTTAAAAGAACTTAAAAGATATAATCAAGCACTTGAATTTATTGAAAAAGCTATTGAATTAAATCCAAATTTATCGTTTTTATGGGATAATAAAGCAAATATCTTAACAGATCTAGGATTTTATAAGGAAGCTATTGAATGTGAAAATAAAGCTCTTGAACTTGAAAACGATAATATATTTGCTTTAACTAATAAAGCAATTATCTTAAGAAAAATGAAAAAGTTTCAAGAAGCTTTGGAATTACTAGAAAAAGCTTTATCTATTAAACCAAAAAGAATCCCTGCTCTCGATGAAAAAGCACTTTGCTTAATTGATTTAAAAAGATATCAAGAAGCAATAAAAACCTTAGACGAAATTTTGGAAATAGACCCTAATAATTACACAGCTTATTATAATAAAGCTTGCGCTTACAGTCTATTAAATGATAAATTAAATGCTATAAATAATTTAAAAAAAGCAATTGAATTAAATCCAGACTTTAAGTTTTTAGCTATGGACGATAAAGATTTTGATAACATAAGGAATGAAGAGGAATTTAAAAACATAACCAAGTGATAAGGATAATATGTCCTGGTAAAACTGAACCAAAAGAATTAGAAACTTTACAAAATTATTATTTGATGCTAATTAGAAAATGGACAAAAATTGAAATGATTGAAATAAAGGCGAAAAGCTATAAGGAGGAATGTGAAAAAATTTTAAAAGCTATTAAATATAAACCAATTTTGTTAGATGTTGAGGGAGAATTATTTTCCACAGAAGAATTTACAAAATTTTTATTAAATAATGTTAATTTTGGTATTGATTTTATTATTGGGGGTCCTTTCGGTGTTTGTGAAGAAATAAAAAAATTTAAAAAGATAAGTTTGTCAAGAATGACTTTCAATCATAACTTGATCAGAATTATGTTTCTTGAACAAATTTATAGAGCATTTAATCCAAAATTTAATAAATAAATTTTAGCTCCAAATAAATCATTATTCTCTGAAAAATAATCAAAACTTCCCAAATTCCTAATTCTTTTAAGATAGTAAATTCTAAAATTTTTAAATTTAAAACCAAAATAACCATCAAAATCTCTATTAAAAATTTCGTAGTTTAAATTTAAGAAAAAAATAGATTTTTCAAATCCATAAGAAAAGTTCAAGTATAATGTTTTTAAGCTATCTCTTTGAGTTAATCTATATTTAAAATCCAAAGATAAAAATTTCATTGTTTTGTTGAAATTTAAAAAAATTTCTTCCCTTCTAAAAAACAAGTCATCAACCGAAATATTAGTTGTCCACAATTCACTAATTCCAAATCCAAATCCTTTATATAAAATTTTTGAGCTTAAAATTAGCCATTTTGGATAAATTAGTTGCGTTATTGAATTTGTATTTAAATAAAATGATAGCAAAAGTTTTTCTTTTAAAGTAAATTCAACTTGATATTTGTAATTGAAATTATAAATATAATCGTTTATTGGTATAAATTTATTAATTTCAAAATTGGCACCTATTGGTTTTAGTCCAAAACCCAAACCAAACAAAAATAACTTTAATGGATTTTCAGAAGGAATTTCTTTTAAATTTAATGTGTCTGCACTATTTGGATCGTAAAATGTCTCAAAACCTGATATATTCAAAAGCCATATTGAAAAGAATGGATAAAAATTTTTCAAGTTCTCGCTAATTCCAAAATATATTTCACCTTTAAACAAAGAATAATAAAAATTAAAAATAATCCAATACTCATAATCAACATATCTTTTATTAAATGTCCATCCAAGACCAAAATTCTTATATTTTACTCCAAAAATATCATATCTCTTGATGTCATAAGGTTTATAATTAATTGTATTTTCACAAAAGTGTTCAACAAAAATGTTTATATTTTTAATTCTATAGTTATAATAAAATCTTGAAGATAGTTGAGTTGGTGAAAATGAGCTTACATCATTTCTAAAAAAATAAATTCTTCCTTTATAAGTAATTTCAAGATTTTTAATATTATAATAATTTTCAGAAAGAATTAAAAACTTATAATCATAAACGGGAGCTAAAAGAAAGTAAAGGGACAAATCTGATAAAAACAAGCTTTAAAATTTTAAACTTACTGAAAGGAGGGGTGCGCCGAATTGGTAAGGCAGTGGATTTGAAATCCACCGGGGCATTGCGCCCCTTAGGGGTTCGAGTCCCCTCCCCTCCGCTTAGGAGAGGTGGCCGAGCGGTCGAAGGCGGGGGCTTGCTAAGCCTTTTCCCAGCCAAAAGCTGGGACGAGGGTTCAAATCCCTCCCTCTCCGCTTAATAATTAAATTTTAAAAATTTATAAACTTTTTCAATTGTTTCAATACCTCTTGATATTAAAATATAATCAATAGTTAAACTTTTAGCTATTCTAACTGCATCAATAATATCAAAATGTTCTCTTATTGCATTCATATTCAAATCATCAGTTATAATTTTCCCTTTATAGGAAAGCAAATTTCTCAAAAGTTCAACTATAAAAAATCTTGAAAGAGTTATTGGCTTTTCTTTATCAATAGAAGGAACAAAAACATGAGCAGTCATAATGTACTCAATTCCCATTTTTATAAAAAACATAAATGGTAGTAAGTCCTTTCTTAAATCTTTAAGGCCACCGATAAATATACTTTTTTTATGGTGAGGATCACCAATAGCTCTACCTTGACCTACGAAATGTTTAATGCAATTCTTTATACCAACATCACTATGAGCCTTAATGAATAAACTTGAATAAAAAATTACTTTATATGGATCTTCTGAAAATGCTCTATTTTTCTTCCCAATTACTACATTTATAGGATCATATAAATCAACCACAGGAGCAAAATTTAAATTTATATAATGTTCTTTTAGTTTCAAAGCCATATTGTAAATGATTGAATAAAAATCATAAGGATTCAAATTTGAAAGTTCCTTTGGACTTGGAATATCTTTTACAATCCAACTTGCATAACCACCTTCATTATCTGTTGCAATAATTCCTTTATAATTACTTTCTCTTATAATTTCATAAACTTTTGGCTCATTAGCTATCCAAGAACCAATAAAAATTCCAGGAATCTCTATTTTAATTAGATATTTTAACTCGTCAATGCTTTCAAAACCTGCTATCAGCATCAAATCTCCGTCAAAATCTCTGCTTTGTTTTTTCTTACTACAACCGTGTGTTCAAAGTGCGCAGATGGGGAACCATCTGCTGTTTTAATAGTAATTTTATCCTTATCATCAATTGTTTTATGACTTCTTAATGTTATCATGGGTTCAATTGCCAAAACCATTCCTTCTCTTAAAACAATTTCATCATCAGTTGGATTGTAATAGTTATGAACATTTGGCTCCTCGTGAATATCGTATCCTACTCCATGTCCAACTAAATTTCTTGGAATACCAAAACCATATGGTTTAACTGTATTTTCTATTGCTTTTGAAATATCTGATAACTTATTTCCTTCAACTGCTTTTTCAATTCCTTTATATAATGCCAATTTTGTTATTTCAACAAGTTTTATTACTTTAAAAGGAACATTTCCAATAATATATGTCCAAGCTCCATCAGCAAAATAACCATCATATTTAACACCTATATCAATTTTCACAAGTCCATTCTTTGGCAACTTTTTACCTTTTCTTGGAATTCCATGAACAATTTCATCATCAATAGAAACACAAATATAACTTGGAAATCCTTTATAATTTTTAAATGCTAATTCACCTCCTCTCTTTCTAACAAATTCAATAGCAAATAATTCAATTTCAGAGCTATCCAAATCTGGTTTTAGAATTTTTTCAACTTCTTTTAAAAATTCTGCTATTATTCTTCCTGCTACTCTAATTTTGCTAATTTCTTCTTCTGTTTTTATTGTTATCACTCTTCTAAAATTTCCCTTTCTTTATTTGACAAAATTTTATCTACTTCTGATATGTACTTGTCAGTTAATTCTTGTATTTTCTTTTCAGCGGATTTTCTATCATCCTCAGATATTTTTTTCTCTTTTTCTAAATTCTTAACTTTTTCCATTCCATCTCTTCTTATATTTCTTATTGCAACTCTACTGTCTTCTGCTAATTTCTGAACAAGCTTTATTAGTTCTTTTCTTCTTTCCTCAGAAAGAGGAGGTATTGGAATTTTTATAACACCTTTTTCAATTTGCGGGTTTAAACCAAGTCCTGAAGATTTAATGGCTTTTTCAATATCTCCAATTGCATTTTGATCCCATGGTTGAACAATTAAAAGTCTTGGATCTGGTGCCAAAATTGACGCTATTTGGTTTATTGGTATTCTGCTACCATAATAATCCACTCTTATTGACTCAAGAATAGCAGGTGTAGCTCTACCTGTCCTTATCTTTGTAATTTCCGATTTAAAAGTCTCCACAGTTTTTTTCATTCTTTCTTCAACTTCTTTATAAATATCATTTAACATAGTGTCAAAATTTTAAAGTTGAACAAGACAGAGCCTTTTTAATAAGCTCTTTTATAGCATATATAATAATTTTTATAATTTAAAGGATAAATTTTTGAACATTCTAAATTACAATTTTTTCTTGAAAAAATAATACTATCAACATTTAAATCAAAACTAAATTTTAAATACCTTTGTGAAAGTGCTATTAAAACCCAATCATTTATCAAACTTTTAGGACAAACACCAACGACCTTTTGACTTGATAGCTTAAAGTTTTTAAAATCAATATGAAATTCTTGATATTTTGAAATTTTCCCATAATTTCTAATTGAAATTAAAGAACATATAACTAAAATAATAATGGAAATAATTTTTATTAATCTAAATTTAAAAATTTTTTCAATTTCATAAAATGTTTCTCTAAAAATTAGAGAAATCGTTATAGAAAAGAATGGGAAAGAAGGATAGACATACCAATCCATTTGCTTTGGACTTATGGTAAGTGGTAAAATCCCAAATACAGAAAGAATAAAAAATTTTTTGGTTAAATTATCAAAATGAATTTTCAAATGTTTTGAAATAGAAATTATAAAAAGGAATAAAGAAGGAACAATAATTTCCTTAATTGTTTTTAGAATTGGATCATATCTACTTCCTACAATTTCACGGTGTCCAAGAATACTATTCAAAACTTGATTTTTAAAATAGACTTTAAGATAATTAAAAATATTTTCATTAAAGATGAAAACAAAAAATCCAACTAAAAGGAGAAAAACAATAATAAGAATATTTTTAAAAGGAAGCTTTTTGAAGTAAAAGAAAGGAAAAACTATAATAAACAAGCAAACAGGACCTTTTGTAAAAAATGAAAAAAATAAAAATAATCCTGAAATTAACGAAAATAAGGGATTTTTGTAAATTGAAAGCAAAAGAAAAATAAAAGATAATAATAGAAAAAGAACAAGTGTATTTTCAAGCATATTATTTAAAATAATCCAAGATGTTAATGGAATTGAAATAAGAACAAATGATACAGAAAAAAAAGGTAATTTTAAATTTTCAAATTTGTTAATTATCCTAACAATAATAGAACAGCAAATAAGACTTAAAAATCCTACTATTACGGAATATAGCTTTTCTGTCCAAAAGTGATCTTTAAAAATTTTAAAAAACAAACTTTCTAAAATAAATTGAAGTGGTGGATGCTCATAAAATTCATTATAAATTGTAAGTGTATAAAGTGGCTTGAAATAAGAACCATAGCCTTCCGCTAAATTTCTTGATATACTTGCATAAGTCATTCCATCTACAAAAACACCAAGTGTAAATAACTTTGTAATAATTAGAATAAAAAATAATAAAAGATATGGATAAATCAAGGAACTTTTACAAAGTTTTTAAATTTTTTAAGTTCATCATATAAAATGTTTTGATAATAATCTAACTTTTCTTTGGTTTTTGCCTCAAATCTCAAAACTAAAACCGGTTGAGTATTTGAAGCTCTAATTAATATAAAACCATCATTAAACTCTATTCTTGCACCATCAATATCTATTACATTATAATTTTTTTCTTTAAAAATTTTTACCATTTCATTTACAATCTCAAATTTTTTACTTTCAGGTTCAACTTCAACTCTAATTTCTGGTGTTGAATAATAAAATGGAATTTCTTCAAAATTTTCATAAAAACTTTTATTTGATATTTCAATCTCCTTTAAAAATCTAAGAGAACTATAAATAGCATCATCATATCCAAAGAAATCGTCCTTAATAAATATATGACCACTCATTTCACCAGCAAGAGGACTATCTAATTCTTTAAGTTTAGCTTTCATAAGTGAATGTCCAGTTTTATATAAAATTACTTCACCTCCTAACATTTTAATATATTCAACAACACCTTTTGAGCACTTAACATCAAGAATGATTTTAGAATTTTTATATTTTTTAATAATTCCTTTTGAAATAATAGCGGTTATTTTATCACCAAAAACAAGGTTTCCTTTCTCATCAACAATCCCAATTCTATCACCATCTCCATCATAGCCAAAAGCTCCATCGTAATTGCTACTTCTTACTTCTTCAATTGCCCACTTCATATAATCTACAACTGTCGGATCGGGAAGGTGGTTTGGAAAAGAACCATCAGGTTCAATGAAAAGTCCTTTAAATTTTATATTTAAAGCTTCAAAAATATCTTTTATTATTGGTCCTACAACACCATTACCTGTATCAACTACAATGTTAAAATTTTTTTGAAATTGAAATTTCTTTTTTATAAAATCTATGTACATTTGAGTTATATTTAATGTTTGGTAATTTCCTCTAATTTTTGACTTTACTACATTGCTTTTCATAATTTCTTTTAATTTCTGAATTTGATATCCATAAATTGTTTCTTTTCCAATAGCAATTTTAAAGCCATTATATTCTTTTGGATTATGACTTGCAGTAACCTGTATTCCACCTATTACATCCATATTGAATAATGAAAAGTACATAAGAGGTGTTGGAACTGTTCCAATATCTATTACATTCAATCCACTATCTCTTAATCCATCAATTAAAGCTTTTTTATAATTTTCAGTAGTTAATCTAACATCACCTCCAACACTAACATTTCCATTTCCACCAACATATAAACCATAAGCGAGCCCAAGTTTATAAGCAAATTCTTCATCTATATCAATTTCAGAAATTCCCCTTATGTCATACATTCTAAAAACTTCTTCATTCCATTTCATAGAATGAAAATTTTAAAGTTATTTTTTGAAAGCAACCTGCCTTGTCCAATAATTCCCCTTTTACTCCCCTTATAGGCACCCCCCCTAACATTTCAACCCATCACCACCCCTTACCATCCCCTCAAATAGT
>Ga0101941_1001153_pt1 | contig 22805 bp, 23 predicted proteins | sample DewCreD2012metaG_3_FD_75242 | JGI IMG/M metagenome (GOLD analysis project Ga0101941, IMG submission 75242) | Hot spring sediment bacterial and archeal communities from British Columbia, Canada, to study Microbial Dark Matter (Phase II) - Dewar... ...
ATATAATTTGCTTTAATTTTTAAAAATTAAAAGACCTTCAAAAGAATGAATTTTTAGGATAGGGTAAAATTTTATTTAAAAATTTAAATTATTGAAAATGAATGACTTAAATTATATTAAAATGACAAATTAAAATTTAAGAAAGTTAGGTTTTTGTTGAGAAAACAATAGAGGTAATAAAATTAAAATTTTAATTTATTGATAATGAATAACTTATTAAAATTAAATTGATAAATTGAATTTGATAAATTAAAGAAAGTTTTTTGGATTATTTTTAGAACACGATACAAGGACCTACACCTAAATCTTCATCTGATAGTTTTATACTGTCGGCTTTTAAAAAAGGTTTGAAGATGATCAAATAATTTGAGTTGTAAGAAAATCCATTTGCAGTGATGTAAAATTTGTCCTCAAATGAACAAATAAAATTTATACTATTTGAAACTTTTAGACTATCAAGCTTTTCTAAATTATGATTCAAAATATAAATCCAGCCATCCCAACTACCAAGAATTAAATAATCACTATTTAAAGCGAAGGAATATATATTTTTTGATATTGTTAAACTATCTAATTTTTGAAAGTTCTTGTTAATTTTATAAATTCTTGAAGGTGTTTGATTATAAATACCCGTTGATATTATAAAAATTGTATCTTTATAAACACCTATATTTGATGCTCCTGGAAATAACTTCAAACTATCTAATTTTTTAAGAGAAGTTATTGAAATTTTAAAAACCTTTGAGATTGTGTCATAACTATAATCAGCTTTCATTCCATTTGTTGAAACAATAAGAAAACTATCCATTATTTGAATATCTATTGGTCTTTTTGATGTTTTAATACTATCTAAAATTTGACCATCTTTAAATACTAAAACATTTTCAGAATAGTATTTTCCAAAATCTGTAATGAATAACCTTCCATCCGAATAAACTCCAAACATAGGATTATAGTTATTATTTAAAGGATATGTTATAACTTCGCTATTTAAAAAATTAAATTTTTGGATTGAAGGTGAGCCAGAAAACCCACCTGAATTTATAAGATAAAATTCATTTTCATTTATTTTAATAAAAGCATTTGGAACATCTCCACTATTAAATAGAAAAAATAATTTTTGACTATCAACTGAGAAATAATTAACGTTTTTTGAATTTTGAAAAGCTATTAAAATTTTCCTTCCTTGAACAATCTCTGGGATTTGATTATCTTTTTTACAAGATAAAATACTAAGAACCAAAATTAAATATCTCAATATTTTCATCTTTTATTATTCTTTTTACAAGACCTGACAAAACTTTTGAAGGTCCAATTTCTACAAATTTTCTAACTCCATAATTATAAGCACTATTTACCATTTTTGTAAATAAAACTGAACTTCTTAATTGTTTCAATAATGCATTATAAATTTGGTCTAAATTATAAACAATTTCTCCCGTTGAATTCATTATAACAGGAATTTTAGGTTCATTAAGCTCATCTTTTTTTAAGTACTTTGAAAATTCAATACTTGCCTCTTCCATAAGTGGAGAATGAAAAGCACCTGAAACATTTAATTCTATAACCCTTTTTGCTAACCCCTTTAGTTCTTCAATAGCTTTTTTAAGTTCTTCTATATCACCTGATATAACAAGTTGATCTGGTGAGTTATAATTAGCTATAACCAACGTTTTATATTTTTTTAAAACTTCATTTAGTTTTTCTTCACTTAATCCTATAACTGCTGCCATAGATCCTTTACTTGCTCTTGACATTATTTCTCCTCTTATTCGTGTAATTTTAAGTCCATATTCAAAACTAAAAACATTAGCACAATATAGAGCGGTAAATTCACCAAGACTATGTCCAAAACAAATATCAACATAATATAAATTTTTTTCTTTTATTACTTCTAATGCTGCTACTGAAACTGAATAAATTGCAGGTTGAGTATTTTCCGTCTTCTTTAAATCTTCTTCACTTCCATAAAAAATTAATTCTAAAAAATCATTTCCTAAAATGTTTTTAACCCTCTTAAAAACTTCTTTTGCTACTTCGTAATTATCATATAATTCTTTCCCCATTCCTGGATATTGAGAGCCTTGACCTGGAAACATAAAAGCGATTTTCATAAGCTTCAAAATTTTAAAGTTTTATTAAGACGATTATTATTTAGCTTTACTTTAAAATTTATTGTTATATGAAAGTTCTTGTTTTAGGTGGAGCAGGACAAGTGGGTTTAGCGGTTTGTAGAAAATTCTTAAAAGAAGGTTTTAATAATATCATTATTTCAGGTCTTACAAAAGAAGAAGTTTTAGATGCTATAAATATCTTAAAAAGCGAATTTCCCAATTCAAATTTAGAATATGATTATGGAAATATATTTGCAAGAGAAAACTCAAAAGATAAACCAAAGGAAGTTATATTAAAAGAAATTGTTGAAGATTGTTTAGAGGAATTTAATGAGGAGATTTTAAAAAATTCTCATTTATATAATGTTGTAAGTAAATTTAAACCTCAAATCATTATTGATACAATAAATACAGCTACCGCTCTTGCTTATCAGGATATATTTACAGCATCAAAGGAAATTTTAAAATCAAGAGAAAATTTGGAATTTAAAATTTATAATTTAATAGCATCTTCATCGCTTCCTTTATTAATTAGACATATTCAAATTCTTTGGGAAACACTTGTAGAAAATGATGTTAAAATTTATATAAAAGTAGGAACAACGGGCACTGGTGGTATGGGTCTAAATATACCCTATACTCATGGAGAGGAAAGGCCTTCAAGGGTTCTATTATCAAAAACAGCATTAGCAGGAGCACATACTTTATTATTATTTCTTCTTTCAAGAACGCCGAATTTTTCAATTCTTTCAAAACCAATAAAAAATAGACCAATAATAAAAGAAATAAAGCCTGCTGCCCTAATAGCATTTAAGAATATAGCATATGGTAAAATTCAAAAGAAAGGGAAGTTCTTAAAGTTATATGACGAAAAGAGAATTTATAAGCTTGAAAAGAATAGAATTTTTAAAATAGATGAATTAAATTATGGGATTGAAAAAGGTATCATGGAAGATTTGTATATTGATACAGGAGAGAATGGTCTCTTTTCAATTGAAGAATTTAGGGCAATAACAAGTTTAAATCAAATGGAGGCAATAACACCAGAGGAAATAGCTCATGTGGTATTTTTAGAAGCGATTGGAGATAATACATCCTATGATATTTTAGGAGCAATATCATCTGCTATAATGCATCCAACATATAGAGCTGGATTTTTAAGGTACAGAGCATTGAAAATTCTTGAAGAATTGAAACAAAAGTTCAATGCCAAAAGTTGGGCTTTTGAAATTCTTGGTCCTCCTAGATTGAGTAAATTAATAATGGAAGCGGAACTTATAAAACATAACTTTTCAATTGAGGAGTTTTTAAAAGAGAATACAGAAGAGATTTTTCTAAAATTCAAAAAATTTGTTATTGATAATGAAAGTTTTAGAACAATTGCCTTATCAATAGGGATTCCAATTTTTATTGAACCTGATAATTTAATTTTTGCTAAAAGAGAAATAAGAGATAAAAATTGGGAAGGTACTTGGGAAATAAACGAAAATAATATAAAATTCTTTTTGAATAATGAATGGATTGAAATTTCAAAAGAAAACATTCAAAGGTGGAAAGAAAGATTTAAAAAGATATTAAAAGAACTTCAATTTTCTGATTATTCATCAAAACCAAATAGAAGTTTTTATGATTTTAGTTTTGATAGTGGAGATATTGTTGCTTGGATTTTTGAAAATGAGGATTTAGGTTATAGATTCAAAATAAGATGAAGTTTAATATTAAAAAGTTTTTATGGGGTCTTAAATGGGCATTTATAACATATCTTGTAATTATTATCATTTCAATTCCTATTATAATTTATCTTTCAATTGGGCTTCCTTCATTGGAAGAAATTGAAAGATACAAAGCACCAAACTCAACAAAAGTTTATGATATAAATGGTAAATTAATTTATGAGTTTCACGAGGAAAGAAGAGTTCCTGTAAAAATTAAAGAGCTTCCAAAACATGTTATTATGGCTTTTGTTCTACTTGAAGATAGAAAATTTTTCAATCACTGGGGTGTTGATATAGATAGAATTATAAAATCTGCAATAAAAAACATATTCACTTTAAGTATAAAAGAAGGGGCAAGCACAATAACTCAACAGTTAGCAAGAAATATGTTTTTAACGCAAGAGAGAACAATTACAAGAAAAATAAGAGAAATTTTACTTGCTATTAAAATTGAAAGAACATTTTCAAAGGAAGAGATTCTTGAAAGATATTTAAATCAAATTTACATGGGAGGTGGATTGTACGGTATTCAAAGTGCAGCTGAGTACTATTTTGGTAAGACTGCTAAGGAATTAAATCCATTAGAAGCTTCAATTTTGGCTGGTATTCCTAAGAATCCAAGTAGATATTCACCTGCTAAAAATTATGACTTATCATTACAAAGAGGAAAATTCATATTAAAAAAATTATTATATGAAAATAAAATTATAACTAAGGATGAGTATGAAAAATTTAAGAATTACAAACCTGAAATTGTTTATTTTAAAGCACCTTTGAGTTATGGAGGGATAGCACCTTACTTTATAGATGAAGTTAGGAAGTACGTAGTATCAAAATATGGAGAGTACTTTTTGTTTAGAGGTGGTGGAAAAATTTGGACAACACTTGATAGCAGAATTCAAGAAATATGTAATAGAATTGTTGATAGTATGCTCAATGTTTATGATAAAAAATTTCCTACAAAACCCAAGTATATAGATTATAATCCTAAAACGAAAAAGCCTCCAAAATATCTACAAGTAGCACTTGTTGCTATTGATAATAGAACTGGATATGTATTAGCTCTCATAGGAGGTAGGAATTATTATCATAGTCAATTTAATAGGGCGACGCAAGCTTATAGGCAAGCAGGATCAGCATTTAAGGTTTTTACTTATGCATCTGCTATGGAAAAAGGTTATAACGCTACTGATATTGTTTATGATTTACCAATATCTATAAAACTTCCTGATACTGTTTGGCAACCTGAAAACTTTGACAAGGAGTATCTTGGACCAATTCCAATATGGAAAGCAATTGCATTGTCAAAGAACTTAGCAACTGTTAGATTGCTTCTGGAAATAGGACCAGCATCTGCTAGTGAAATGACTAAAAGATTAGGTATTGAAACAAATGTTCCCTCTTATTATTCAGTGGCACTTGGTGCAATTGATGTTAGACCAATAGAACTTATAAATGCATTTAGCACGATAGCAAGTTATGGAAATAGAAAAAAACCTATACTTATTATTAGAATTGAAGATGCCAATGGTGTTATTTTAGAGGAAAATAAACCTCAATCAACAATTGTTATGGATTCAATAACCGCTTATTTAACAATTAATTTATTAAAGCATGTTGTTGATGCTGGAACTGCTATTGATGCAAGATTAGTTTATAAGTTTGGACATCCAGCAGGTGGAAAAACTGGAACAACCGATGATTATAGAGATGCATGGTTTATTGGATTTACACCTGATATAACCTTGGGTGTATGGTTCGGTTATGATAGTACAAGAACAATTTTTCCAAATGCTACGGGGACACAATTAGCTGTTCCTGTTTGGTCATTAATTATGAAGGAAATTTATAAAGATAAGCCAAAAAAAGATTTCTATATTCCTTATGGAGTTAAATTTGTAGAGGTTTGTAGAGTTTCGGGTAAGCTTCCAACAAAAAACTGTCCAAGAATATATGAACCTTTTAGGGAAGGTAGAGAGCCAAAAGATTATTGTCCTATTCACACTTCTACAAAGGAAGTTTCTGATACAACAATTGAAAAAAATTTTTTAAAAGAATTATTCAGATAAAAAAATAATGTAGTAAAATAAATGCTTTCAGAATTATTAGACAAAGCATTTTGACATCTTTTAAAATTATCCTTTAAAATTTTCAAACTTACCGAAAAGGAGGGAAAGAAAGATGAGAAACCTTTTAGCCCTGAGCATAGCGCTAGCTCTTGGAGCATGCGGTGGTGGTCAAAAGGCAGAAGAGCAAAAACCAGCTGAACAAACTCAACAACAGACCACAACTACTACTGATACTACACAAAAGACTACTACTGATACTACACAAAAGACTACTACTGATACTACTGGTCAGAAGAAGTAATCTAAATTTGGGGTCCAAAGGACCCCTCGCATAAATGATATTTCTTTTATCATTAGGAAATAATCCAAAAGAAATAAAATTTGAAATTATAAAAAATTTTCAGTTAGCTTATCAAGATGAAGGAATAAAAGTTTTTAAAAATTATAATGAATTTGAAAAATTTTATAAGTCTTATACAAATTTAATATCTGATAGTCTTCCAAAATTAAATGTAAATTTTGAAAATGAACTTTTAATAGGGGTTTTTTTAGGACAAAGACCAAGTAGTGGATACTCAATAAATGTTGATAAAGTTGTTTTAGAGAATAAAAAAATTTTAGTTCAAGCAAGTGAAATTTGCCCAAAAAAAGATCAAATTGTTTTAATGGTTATTACATACCCTTCTATTTTCATAAAAATTCCTAAGTACGATTATCCTATTGAGTTAAAATTAAATAAATGTCAAAAAAAATAGAGTTAGCAGTTGAATTTTTAAAAAACAGATTTGGAATTGAAAATTTAAATGAAAATTTTGTTCTTATTGATAGAGGTGATATTTGGATAACGAGTAAGGAAGCTTTAAAAGTTAAAGAAAATTTGAAATTTAATAGAATTGGAATAAGACTTATTAGAGTATTTAAAAATAACTTTAAATTAACCACATCTGGTTCTCAAGTTATCGGTTATTTAGCAAAGAAGAATGTTTTGGTTCTTGAAGATGAAAAATTAGCATTAAGTTATATAAAAGGCAACGATATTTATGGTAATTTTGAAAACTTACAAAAAGGTCAGGTTATTGTGAAATTTAAAAATGATATTTTGGGAATTGGATTATATGATGGTAATAAGATAAAAAACCAAATTCCAATTCCAAAACGAATATCTGATTAACCAAAAACCATAACACCAATAATATAATCTAAAAATAAAATCATAAATGCACATACAACTACACTTATCGTTGTTGCTCTACCAACACCAATAGCACCACCAGTTGTATTAAAACCAAAATAACAACTAATAATTCCAATACTTAAACCAAAGAAAAATGCTTTTAATAGTCCTCCAAAAATATCTTTAAAATTATAAAATGTTTTCATTCCATTTATTAAGTTTGAAACATCCATAGAGAATAAAAAATAGCTTAAAAGAATAGCGGAAGATATTGATATTGACATAGAAAGAATAACAAGTAGAGGTGTTGAAATTGTTATTGCTAAAATTCTTGGAAGTAGTAGAAATCTATAAGGATTTATTGACATAACTTCAAGAGCATCAATTTGTTCAGAAATCCTCATAGTTCCAAGTTCAGCAGCAAATCCTGCTCCGACCCTTCCTGCTAAAACAATTGATGTAAATACAGGAGCCATTTCAATTGAAACCGCTTTCCATATTCCAGCACCAATTAAGTCCTCTGGAACATAATCTTTTAATTGATAAGCGGTTTGAAGTGCAGCGACCATACCTGTAAATGCAGAAGTTAAAGCAACTATTGGAATTGAATTTATTCCTGCATTTATTATTTGATATATAATTTGTGGAATTGATTTGTTTATTTCACGAGCTGATAGAATTATTCTAAAAATCATAAAACTTATTGCTCCAATATGATAAAAGAAGTTAGCTAAAATTTTCATATATGAAATTTCTAACAACATTGTTAAAACTTTCGGGATATTCTAAATTACTTAAATGAGCACAGTTTTGAAAAATTACAAGTTTTGAATTTTTTATATATTTATTCATCAGTTTTGCATCTTCAACTGTGGTTAAAGTATCATCGCTACCAGAAATTATAAGTGTTGGAACTTCAATTTCTTTTAGAATTTCACTGCTGTCTTCTCTATTAGCAAGTGCTTTTAATAAGGAAATTAAGCTTTCTTTTCTTGCTTCCATTATCATGCTTTTTATCAAATTTTCTTTTTCCTTACTTCTATTTTTTAAAAATTTTTCAAGATATTCATCAGCTAAAAATTCAATTCCTTCGTTTTCTATTCTTTTAATAAGTTCAAGTCTTTTATTTTTTAATTCTAAACTATCAGCAGTTGCCTTTGTATTAGCCAAAACTATACCCTCAATAAAATTTTTATAATATCTAACCATTTGGAAAATAATATAACCTCCCATACTCAAACCGATGAAAATCGCTTTATTAATTCCATTTTCAATTAAAAATTGATAAACAAAATCTGCATAATCCTTTAAATTTTCCTTTGATAAATTCTGATAGTCAATTAAGTGGATTTTAAATTCTTTTAAATTTTCAGCTTGATATTTCCACATTTTGGAATTTAAAGGAAAAGCATGTAAGAAAACGATGTTTTTATGCTCCATATTTTTCAATTTTGTTAGCAAGTGCTAATATAATTTGAAAAACTTCATAACTTTTTCTAATTCCAAGATAACCTCTTAAGCAATCTCTTTCAGTAAATTTAGCATTTTCATCATAAAATGAACCTTCTTTTGAATAAATTAGTATTGGGACGGGATGCCAAGAGTGTCCCTTTAATGCAGAAGGTGTTGAATGATCTCCTGTAAAAACAAAGACATCTGGATTTTTTTCAATAATCCTTGGAATATAACTATCTAATTTTTCAATTTCTTTTACTTTACCATAGAAATCACCATCTTCACCTTTTTTATCAGTCCATTTATAGTGTATGTAAATGAAATCATAATTTTCAAAATGTTCTTCATAAAATTTTATTAAATTTTCAAATTCCATACCAAGTTCAAATGTTTCCATTCCAATTAATTTACAAAGACCCTTGTACATTGGATAGTTTGCAAGTGCAAGTGCTTTCATTTTGTATCTTTTTTGAAAATTTGGTATTTTAGGTTTTTTTGATATACCTCTTAATAAGATATAATTTGCTTTTTTTTTATTTTTTAATAGTTCTCTTGAAATATCAATGATTTTGTTTAAAATTCTGGCAGTTTTTTTTGATTGTTCATCTACTGCTTCTAATTTTAATGGTTCTAAATTTTCTTTTTGAGGATCGGTATCGTTGAGATTATCTCCAAGTCCTTCTCCTCTTAATATAATAACAAATCTATGTTCTACACCTTTACCCCACATGATTTCAACATCTTCAATTTTTTTAATGTTTTGAGATAACAAATCAATGAGTTTATGACTTTCTTCTGTACTAATCCTTCCTGCCCTTCTATCAATTATTTTATTATTTTCAATTGTAGCAAAATTCCCTCTTACTGCTATATCATTTTCTTCAAGTTCCATACCTATCCCAAGTGCTTCAAGAATACCTCTTTTAATTTCAAATTCAGTTGGATTATAACCAAATAAGCTTAAATGTGCCGGACCGCTTCCTGGACTTACTCCAGGACTTACAGGTTCAATCAAACCCAATAAACTTTTTTTAGCAAGTTTATCTATATTTTCTTTTTTAGCAATTTCAAGTTCAGTTTTATTGTCAATATAAGGAATTCCTCCAAGTCCATCTGCAACAAGCATCACAATTTTTTTATTATTCCTTATTATTAGATTTTTTTCAACTGCTATCATGTCCCTTCTTTCCAATTTTTGAGATATTCTTCTTGCTCTTTCGTTAAGCTATCAATTTCTATTCCTAAAACTTTAAGTTTCATTCTTGCAATTTTTTCATCTATTTCATAAGGAAGTGTATAAACTTTATTTTCTAATTTATTTTTATTTTCTAATAAGTATAAAACTGAATAGAATTGATTTGAAAAACTCATATCCATTACTTCTGCTGGGTGTCCTTCTGCACTTGCTAAATTAACAAGCCTACCTTCTGCTAAAAGAAAAACCCTTTTCCCATTTTTTAAATTAAATTGAATAACATTTTCTCTTACAGTTTCGTAGTGTTCTGAAAGCTCATGTAGAGCATTTTTATTGATTTCAACATCAAAGTGACCACTATTTGCTAATATAACGCCATCTTTCGCATTTAGAATTGCCTCTTTATCAATAACATTCTTATTTCCTGTTAGTGTTATTACCAAATCTGCTTTACTAATAGCTAAATTTATAGGCATAACATCAAATCCGTCATAAAATGCCTCAAGTGCTTTAATTGGATCTATTTCAGTAATAATAACTTTTGCTCCCATTCCTCTTGCTCTCATAGCAACACCTTTCCCACAATATCCATATCCGCAAACAACTACTGTCTTACCTGCTAGTAATATATTTGTAGCTCTCAAAATCCCATCAATGGTTGATTGACCAGTTCCGTACCTATTGTCAAAAAGATGTTTTGTTTTACTATCATTAACTGCTATAATAGGATATTTTAAACTTCCGTCTCTTTCCATAGCTCTAAATCTAATAACACCTGTTGTTGTTTCTTCTGTCCCTCCAACTATTTCGTATATCATATTATTTGAATGAGCGTAAGTTGTTAAGTCTGCACCATCATCAAGTGTTATGTGAGGCCTAAATTCTAAACATTTATGAATATGCTCATAATATGTTTCTCTACTTTCTCCTCTAATGGCAAATACTTCAATATCATAATACTTTACAAGTGCACTTGCAACATCGTCTTGCGTTGATAAAGGATTGCTTGCGCACAATCTAATACTTGCGCCTGCTTTTTTAAGTGCAATTAATAGGTTAGCAGTTTCAGTGGTAACATGAAGACAAGCAGATATTCTAATTCCTTTCAATTTGTCTTTGTTTTCATCAGATAAAAGCTTTAAAACCTTCATAAAATTTCCAGCCCATTCTATCCTTTTAATACCTCTTTCCGCCAAGCTAATATCTTTTATGTGATATTCCATCTCTTGAAAATTTTAAGGCATAGAAAATAATTAATTTTCAGATTGGATTTCAAGCTTTAAAATTTACAACTTATGAATTTGAAAGCAAAAACAATAAAACAAAAATTATCGTTCGAAGGTATTGGTATTCATACGGGAAAATTTTCAAAAGTAATTTTAGAACCTTATGACGGTGGCATTTTATTTTTAAAGGATGGTGTTGAAATTCCTTTAAATTATGGATATATTTCAGAAACCAAAAGAAGAGTAGTATTGAAAAAAGATAATGTTGAAATTCAAACAGTTGAACATCTTCTCTCTGCTTTAAATGTTCTTGGAATATATGATATTAAAATTGTTTTGGAAGGTGAAGAAATTCCTATATTGGATGGTTCAAGTGAGATATTTTTTAAAGAAATCAAAAATGTAGGATTTTTGGAACTTAATAAGAAGGTAGAGCCCTTTAAACTATTAGAACCTATTGAAATTAGAATTGGAGATAGTTATATATATGCTAAACCGTCTGAAAAATTTATTATAAACTATGCAATTATTTATGAACACGAATTTTTAAAATCACAATTTTTTAGAGTTGAAGTTAATGAAGTTAGCTATTATGAAGAAATATCAAAGGCAAGAACATATGCTTTTGACGAAGAGATAGATAATTTAATAGAAAATAACTTTGGAAGAGGTGGTAATCTTGAAAATACATTAATTATTTCAAGGAAAGGTTATTTGAATCAACCAAAATTTTTAGATGAACCTGTTAGACATAAGATATTAGATTTAATTGGAGATTTAATGTTTCTTAATAGACCTTTTATAGGAGAAATTTTTTGTATCAAAGGTAGTCATAAACTTCATATTGAATTTGTTAAAAAACTTGTTGAAGAAGGTATAGGTGGTCCAATTTTAGAAATTGATGAGATCAAGAATTTAGTACCTCATAGATATCCATTTTTGCTTGTTGATAAAGTTATTCATCTTGAAAGAAATAGGATTGTTGCTTATAAGAATGTATCAATAAATGAAAATTTCTTTAATGGGCATTTTCCTAATTATCCAATTATGCCTGGCGTTTTGATTATTGAAGCATTAGCACAAACGGGAGCAATTTTATATTCTAAATTTAATCCTATAAATGGAAAAATTCCACTTTTCGTTGGTGTTGAGGATATAAAATTTAAAAAACCAGTTTTTCCTGGTGATAGGTTATATTTGGAAGTAAAAATTATAAGAGGTGGTAGTAAATTTATTAAGATGTTAGCAAAGGCTTGGACTGAAAATGGGATTTGTTGTGAAGGTAATATAATTGCGACAATCAAATGATGCTTTTTAAGTTTTTACAAAAAACAGGATATTTTTCAAGAAGAAGTGCTATTAGAGCAATAAAATATGGACTAATTAAAGTTAACGGGAAAATAATAAGAGAGCCTTGGTTTGATATTAATGAAGAAGATAAGATAACATTTAAAGGATTTGAAATAAAAATGAATATGCCTGTGGATTATATTATTTATTATAAACCTTCAAATAAAGTTTATTTTCCAAAAGAAATAAAGCATTTAATTCCACTTGAAAATCTTCCAAAAAGTGATGAAGGATTAATTATTTTAACAAATGATAGTGAAATTCATAGAGCCTACTATAAAGGATTTATAAAAAACAAGTATTTAGTTGAATTTTCTGTACCAATTAGCGAGAACGTTAATGTTCAAAATATAAAAATCTCTCAAATATCAAGAAATAAAGCAATTATAACAACTATCAGAATTAAAGTTAATCAATTAAAGAAAATTATTCCTACAATTAAAAAATTAAAACGAATTGAAACTGAACCTATTGTCTTACCTGTGGATTTAAAGCCAGGGAGATATAGGAAAATGACTGATGAAGAAATAATTGCTCTTAAAAGAATTTTAGGGATTATTTAGAAAAAATTAAAAAAATTGCTTAATAAATTCTGAAAATTTCTTTCTAAATTCTTCTTTTGAGAATTTTTCAGAATTTTTCCTTATCTCATAAGGTTCAAATTTATCTTCAATTTTTTCAAATTTCAATATAGCATTTATTAAACTTTCTTCATTTTGATAATCAAAAAATAAACCTGTTTTATTTTCAATAACACTTTCTAAAACCCCACCTTTCCTGTAAGCAATTACTGGTGTTCCACAAGCCTGTGCTTCAACTGGAAGTATTCCAAAATCTTCATCAGCCATATATATAAACGCCTTTGCTTTCTTTAAATAGTTTTTTAATGTTTCAAAGTCAACACGCCCAAGTAATTCAACATTAGAACTTGACAATTTTTTAATTTTTTTGAAATTAGGTCCATCTCCAATTACTATAAGTTTTTTATCTTTTAATTTTGAAAATGTTTTGACAATAATATCAATTTTTTTATACTCAACCATCCTTCCAGCAGTTATATAAAAATTTTCTTTTTTTGTTTCTACTTCAAAACTTTCAACATCAACAGGTGGATGAATTACGATAGCATCTTTATTATAAGTCATTTTTATTCTTTTGGCGACATTATTTGAATTAGCAATAAAATAATCTATTCTTTGTGAAGAAATATAATCCCAAATTCTAATTTTATGTAAAAAATAACTTGCTAAAATTTTAAAAATTGGATTTAACGAGTTTATGTAATCAAAATATAAATCCCAAGCGTACCTTATTGGTGTATGACAATAACAAATATGAATTTGATTAGAGTTTTTTAAAACGCCTTTTATAAATGCATGTGATGAACTTATTATAATATCATATTTTGAAAGGTCAATTTGTTCAACGAAAATTGGATAAAGAAAAAAATAATATCTATAAAGTTTTTTTGGTAGCGGAAAATTCTGAGCAATTGTTGAATTAACCTTTCTATTTTCAATTCCAAGAAGTTTTAAACTATTTTTATCATAAACAATTGTCCAAATTTCTGCATCTTTAATTATTTCACATATTTCCTTAAAAACTTTTTCAGAGCCTGCAATTTCTATTATCCAATCGTGTAATAATGCTATTTTCATTTTATAAATTTAACAAATTCTTCATATGGTAAATCACCTTCAACCTTTTGTCCGTTTATAATAAATGTTGGTGTTGCTCTGATGCTATCTTTCAAACCTTCTTCTGTATCTTTTAAAATAATGTCTTTATATTTTTTGCTATCAAAACAATTTATAAATTTTAATGTGTCAAGTTTTAGTTCATATGCAATTCTTATAAAGTTTCGCCTATTATAGGCAAAAGGACCAGATTTCAAAAATTCATTAAATAATTCTTGACTATATTCCCAATATTTTCCTTGTTCATAAGCGCATCTACTTGCTAATGCAGGTTCTAAGGATTGAGGTCTAAGTAAAAAGTTTTTTGAGATAAATTTTACTTTCCCATTTTGGATATATTGATTATACAGTTTTGGTAGTTTTTGTAAATGGAAATTTGCACAATGAGGACAAGTAAAGTCAAAGTACTCTATTATTGTATTTTGAGCATTTTCATAACCTAGGGTTGGATTTTCTGCATCTTTAATTTGAACTTTATATTCAATGTTTTGTTTTTGATTTAGATTTTTACTATAAATAAAAGCTAAAAAGCTAATTATTATCCCTACAACAATTCCAATAAGAATAATATAGTTTTTTTTCATTAGTTTTGAAGCTTAAAAGCAAATGGAATAATTACTCTTACTTTAACTTTTTTGTCTTTCATCATGCCAGGTTTGAATTTGTACTGATAAGCTGCTTTTAGTGCTGCTTCTTCAAAAACCTTATTTGTACTACTTACAATTTCCGCGTATACGACATTTCCATTTTCATCTACAATTGCTGCTACTGTAACTCTTCCCTCAAGACCTGCTTTTCTTGCTACTTCTGGATATTCTGGAAGGACTGTTTTTATAGGTTCGGGTTTTACTTCAACTTTAAAAAATTCATAATATTCACCTATACTACCACCACCCACGCCAGGCAAAGCTTCTGTTGATAATAAATCACTTAAATCTTTTTGATTAGTAATTCCAACTACAACATCTGCATTTTCATCTTTCGTTTCATCAAACTTAGCTTGACTTTCTAAATTTTCTTGAATTGACTTTTCATCTACTTTAACATTTTTCTGTTCAGGAAGGATATTTTTTTGTTTCATCAATTCTTTAAGTAATTCTTGTTTTATTTCCTTTCTTTGTTCTTGTTGAATTGGTTGAATTTCCATAGGTTTTTTATTTAAAAAATCACTTTTCTCTTCAAGTAGTTTTATTTCTTTAAGTTTTGCTTCTTCAATTGCTTTCTTAACAAAACCCGCTCCCATAAATGAACCTATTGCAATGTGAACTATTAATGCTATAATCAATAACAAGCTTATTCTTCTTTTGGATCCTTTTTCTTCTTCCCATTGAGGAAGTACAATTTTTCTTTTTCCAACTATAATTTCTTCTTGTTTTTTTTCTTTACCTTTCATAATTTCACCCCCTTATAAAAGGTTAAAGGCGATAAACTAAATTTTAAAGCATAATTAATTTAAATTTTTTTGGCTTTCCAAAAAAGATAAGCTTTTATGAATTCATTTATTTCACCATCTAGAACTGCTTCGGGATTTGTTATTTCTAATTCTGTTCTATGGTCTTTTACAAGTTTATAGGGATGTAAAATATATGAACGGATTTGATAACCCCAACCAATATCTGTTTTTTGTTTTTCAAGTTCTTTGATTTTTTCTTCTTCTTTTTGCTTATAAAATTCATATAATTTAGCTTTCAAAATTTTCATAGCTATTTCCTTATTTTTGTGTTGGGATCTTTCACTTCTTATAGTCACTACAATTCCTGTTGGAATATGTGTAATTCTAACTGCACTTTCAGTTTTATTAACATGCTGACCACCGGCTCCGCTTGATCTAAATGTTTCAATTTTTAAATCGTTTTCGTTTATCTCAATTTTAATATCTTCCATTTGAGGATAAACAAAAACAGAGGCAAACGATGTGTGTCTTCTGTTGTTAGCATCAAATGGGGAAATTCTTATAAGTCTATGAACACCAATTTCACTTTTTAGTAACCCATAAGCGTATTTTCCTTTCACGAGTATTGAAACATTTTTTATTCCTGCTGTTTCACCAGGTAAGATATCAAGAATTTCGTATTTAAATCCCTTTTTTTCTATCCATCTTATGTACATTCTCATTAGCATTTCAGCCCAATCATGACTTTCCGTTCCGCCTGCTCCTGGATGGATTTCAATAATTGCATCTGAAATATCATCCTTTTCATTAAGTAAGAACTTTAATTCAATTTCATTTAACCTTCTCTCAAAAAATTTCAGCTTTTCCTCAAATTCTTTTTGGAAATCCAAATCCTCATTTGATAACTCGTATAATATCAATAATTCATCATATAATTTTTTCATATTTTCAATTTCTTCAATTTTGTTCTTCAAATCAGAAAGTTCTTCCATTAATTTTTGTGCATTTTTCTTATCTTCCCAAAATGAATTATTTGAAGATAAAAGCTCAATTTCTTTAATTCTATTTTTTATTTTATCCAATTCAAAGGTAGTCTAAAAGATTTTTAAAGCGATTTAAAATTTCCATAAGCTTTAAAATTTTAAAGCTTAATTTCGTTTTGGAGGGATGGCCGAGCGGACGAAGGCGGCGGCCTGGAGAGCCGTTATCCCCTTAACTGGGGATCGTGGGTTCAAATCCCACTCCCTCCGTTTTTATGAATGGAAATCCTTTTGAGCATCCATTATTTATTTATTATAAATACCCTCGTTATAGAGGGAAATTAAAGGAATTTAATAAATTTTATCATCTTGGTAATCCGAGTTGTGGTGATGAAATAATTTTTTATATAAAAGTTGAAAATAATAAAATTAAAGAAATTAGTTATGAGGGACAGGGATGTTCCATAAGTCAGGCGTCAGCGGATATTTTGTCAGAATGGGTATTAGATAAAACAATTGAAGAAATTTTAAATTTAAAAGATAATGAATTTTTAGAAATGCTTGGTGGAGTTATACAAACAAGACAAAAATGTGCATTATTGAGTCTTGAAACATTAAGAAAAGCTTTAAAAGGAGGAGATGAAAATGAAAGATATTAAAGAGATAGGTGAGGCTGTATTTAGTTCTGGACTTGAGAATATATATTTTACAGAGACAAGCTTATGTTATATAGATGGTGAGAATGGTAAATTATATTACCTTGGTATTCCAATTGAGGAAATTGCTAATAATTCAACATTTGAGGAATCTGCTTACTTATTATTGTACCAAAAATTTCCAAGAAAGGACGAGCTAGATACATTTGTGAATAAATTAAAGGAGAACAGAGATATTCCTGAAATTTTATTAAAGGAGGAAGAATTAATTCCAAAGAACGCTCATCCTATGGATGTTTTAAGGACGGTTGTTTCTTTTGTAGGAATGTTAGATGAGAATGCTATGTCAAAAAAAGAAGATGATATTATTGAAAAATCAATTAAATTAACTTCTATACTACCGACAATTATAGCTTATTTTCATAGAATTAGGAATAATCTTGAAATTATTAGACCAAATAAAAAATTAAATCATGCAGGAAATTTCTTATATATGCTAAAAGGAAAGGAACCTTCTGATATTGAAGTTGAAGTTTTTGATAAGACATTGATTTTATATTTAGAGCATGGTATGAATGCTTCAACGTTTTCAGCAATTGTTACTTGTTCAACACAATCTGATTTATATTCATCTATTGTAAGTGCAATAGGAACATTAAAAGGACCTCTTCATGGAGGTGCTAATGAAGAGGCTATGAAAATGCTATTTGAAATTGAAGAAAGATATAACGGAGATGTTGAAAAGTACTTAAAAGATAAATTGGCAAAGAAAGAAAGAATAATGGGATTTGGACATAGAGTTTATAAAGCTTATGATCCAAGAGCAAGGATTCTTAAAAGTTTAGCTTTAAAATTGGCAGATTTTACAAATAATCGTAAGTGGGTTAATATGCAAATTGAACTTGAAGAGAAAGCAGGACCAATTCTTGGAGAAAAAAATATATATCCTAATGTTGATTATTATGCAGCGAGTATTTATTATATGCTTGGAATTCCTTTTGACTTATATACCCCTATCTTTGCTATGGCAAGGGTTGTTGGATGGTGCGCTCATGTTTTAGAATACTGGAAGTTAGGTGGAAGGCTCCTAAGACCAAGAGAGAAATTTAAAGGTGAATTAAATAAACCTTATGTTAGAATGGAAGAAAGGAGGTGAATCATGGAAGAGATTAAAAAGAGATGGCTCTTAGCAAAGGAAGAAGAAGAAGATTGGGATGACGAAGATTGGGAAGATGAAGAGGATTGGGATGAAGAAGATTGGGAGGATGATGAAGATTGGGAAGATGAGGATTGGGAGGATGAAGAAGATTGGGAAGATGAGGAAGAAAAAGAGTAGGGTGGTTTATCCGCCCTCTTTTTAAAAAATGCTTCTTTTTATTGGTCAGATAATTATTGATAGTATGAAAGATGAGCATTTGAAAAGTGATTTTATTATAAAACTTGTTGAACCTGAAAGTCTTTATGTAAGAATTTCAAATAAGTATTATTATTTCTATATGGGTTATATTCCATATGAGATGAAACTTCCAGAGGGTATTTATTATATTGAATATGAAAACAAAAGAGATAGCTTTTTTTTAAAAGGCGGTTATGTTTGGATTTTTAAGTTTCCAAGCTATCAGAAAGAAAAAATAAAAAAGAAAAGTTATGAATATCAAATTAAGAAGGAATTCAACAAAGATATAAATAGAGATAGTTGTTATATTGTCCTTGAAGGAGAAATAAGTGAGGTGGTTTTTGAAACGGATAGTCAGAAGATAACATATAAAGTCCCGTCAGAATTTTCTTTTCCTGCCAAAAAACAAATAAAAATTTTAGCAAAAGATTTGGAAAAGGAACTATTCTTGGAACCTCAATTTATATATTATATTACAATTAGGGCAAAATGAGAAAATTTTTATTATTTCTAATTCTTTTTTCTTGTTCAACATTAAAAATTATAAGAATTGAGGAAAAAAATTTTGAAGAGCTTGATATTAATTGTATTGAAAATTTGGTGAAGAATGATAGTATGTTAGTAATTGCAAGTTATAATGTTGAAAATCTTTTTGATGATATTGAAAATGTATATGAATATAAGGACTATTCACAAAAAACAAGTAATTATTCAAGAGAGTTTTTTTTAAAGAAAATTGAAAATATAAGAAAGGTTTTGATTGATTTAAATCCAGATATTATTGGATTACAAGAAATTGAGACAAAAAGGGCAATTGAAGAATTATTTAATAGTATAAAAGATTTAAATTATAAGTGTTTTGTAATAGCGGACAAACCTCAATTTTCTATTGTTAAAACTGCATTAATTTCAAGATATAAAATTATTAAGGCAGTGGGTTATAAAACAATACCTAATGTTAGGAACATATTACTTGCTGAAATTTTAGTAAATAAGGATACATTAGTAATTTTTGTAAATCATTGGAAGAGTAAAGTTGCGCCTGAATCGGAAAGAATAAAAATTGCTAAAATTCACAGAAAGATATTAGATAGTCTTTTTAGTATAAACCCGAGAATGAAAATCATATCACTTGGAGATTTTAATACTAATTTTGATGATAATGAGAGTGATATAATAGAAGGTAATGCTTTTAATTATAAACCAATTGTTGGTTTAAGAGAATTCCTTACAAATAGCAATTATTTATACGATTTGTGGAATGAAATAAAAAATAAAGAAGTAGGAAGTCATTACTTTAAAAATAGGTGGGGAACATTAGACCATATTTTAATTAGTCAATCTCTTCTTGACACTAATTCAACAATTTTTTATATAAAAAATAGTTTTAATGTTTTTAAGGCAAACTATTTATTAGTTAATGGAATCCCTTACAGGTGGCAAGTTGAATTTGAAGGTAATTTTACTATTCATCTTGGAAAAGGATTTTCAGATCATTTGCCAATCTATGCTAAGTTTAAGATAAGAAATTAAATAGCAAATTTTTTTGCTTTAAAATTTGATGATGTTCTTAATAATTTCTATTTTTGATACCAAATTATTAGAAAAGTTAAAATCACATAAAAATGATGATTATGTTGATGTTCTTATTGTCTTGAAAGATCAAAAAGTTCTAAATGAGAGTTCTCATTATTTAAATAATGTTAATTTTCTAAAATTCTATCATTTTAATAGCCAAGTTTCTCTTTTGGATTATTTAAAAACACTTGACATTTTACAATTTAAACAATTTTGGGTAATTAATGCTATATGGGTTAGGATAAAAGTTAAAGATTTATGGAAATTGGAAAGTAGAAAGGAAATAGAAAAAATTTATTATGACAAAGATAATTTTTACATTTTTTCAGATATAAGGGAAAATTCAAAGATAATGCTTGATACACCGACTTATGGAATTAAATTAATTAAGGCAGATAGTGTTTGGATTAAATATAATATAAAAGGAAGAGGGGTAATAGTAGGTAGCATTGATACAGGTGTTGATACAAGTCACCCTGCTCTAAGAGGAAAAATTTTAAGTTATTGGCTTGATGCAGTAAATTATCAAAATTATCCTTATGATGACAATAATCATGGAACACATACAATTGGAACGATGGTTGCAGATTCAAATATAGGTGTTGCACCTGGAGCAAAAATTATAGCTTGTAAAGCTTTTAATAAATATGGTAGCGGAAGTAGTTTTTCAATTTTGTCTTGTATTGAATTTTTTGCTGAACTTAAAGCAAATTATGGATTAGATATTAGGATTATAAATAATTCTTGGGGAATATATCCTGGTAATAATACTTGGCTTTGGAATGCTATTTGGAATGGATGGCGGGTAAATAATATAGTTCCTGTTTTTGCTGTTGGTAATAAAGGTCCTAATTCGGGAACAATTTATAGTCCTGCTGATTATCCATTTGTAATTGGTGTTGGAGCGGTTGATATTTCAGACACTGTTGTTAATTTTTCAAGTAGAGGTCCTGCTCCAAATAATACCCCATATAATGATATTTCTTTTTGGTCAAGAATTGATTGGAATTATATTAAACCAGATATTATGGCGCCAGGTAGGAATGTTTATTCTACAATTAGAAATGGAAGTTATGCATATGGAAATGGAACTTCTATGGCTGCTCCACATGTTTCAGGTGTAATTGCTTTAATGCTTGAAAAAAATCCAAATTTAAACTATTATCAAATCTATCAAATTATAACAGATATAGCAAGGGATAGAAATTGTAATGAAATAACATGGCCAAACAATAATTGTGGTTGGGGAAGAATAAATGCTCTAAAAGCAATAGAAAGTATAACTTATGGAAGTTTTGCTTATTTAGTTTTTATAGATAAAACTATTTATGATAAAAATAATAATGGAAAAATTGAACCAAATGAAACAGTTTATGTAGATGTAAAAATTAGAAATGTTGGTTATGATACACTAAAAAATGTTTATGCTAAAATTTCAACAAGTTCAAACTTAGTTAATATAATAAAAGATTCAATTTATTTTGGAAACTTGCCACCACAATTTGAAATAAATGCATTTGCCATTGGTGATAGTTTTAAGTTTGTTGCTAATAATTTTAATAATGGTGATAGTGTAGTTTTTAATCTTTTAATTTCAAATAAAAACTACAAGTTTAAATTAATTCTTGGAGAAATACCAATTGGAACTGCTACTATTGACACAACAATTTCAAGTTTATCGTTTTCAAATAATGGAGAATTTAAAGAATTTAAATTTCCAAAAGATAGTTCAAATTTATTATATTTTGGCTCAATAGCCTTTGGAAACTCCGAAAACTATTTAAGTGATAATTTTTATAATTCAAAGGATATATATAATGTTTGGGGAATATATAAATCAAATGATTACTTAGATGAAAACTACAAATTTGTTGCAAGCGATGGAAAAATTAATGTAATAGGTAATTTTTATGGAAAACAAAATGATAGCATAATCTATTTAATTTACACTATTAAAAATGTTTCTAATGGTTTAATAAACAACTTTTTGTTTGGTTTGTTTATGGATTTTGACATTAAGAATCCTAATAACGATTTTGGTTGGTCATTAAGATGCTCAAATAATTATGGTGGTGTTATTTTAAAGTCAAATGATTATAATTATTTCATTAGTGTTTTTTTAATAGATGGAATTTTCAAATCAGGGAGAGTTTTTCCAAATAGCATCACTTTAAATAAAACCAATAAATTTAATTTACTAAATGGGACACTTGGAGATAGTATTAACTTAAATCCAAATGATTATTCAATTGTCTTATCATCAGGTCCATATTATCTCAATGTAAATGATAGCATTATTTTAAAATTTGTTATTTTTGCTTCAAAAGACACTATAAAGTGTAAATCAACTTACTTGGATGAGAAAAATGTTTTTAAAATTGATATTAGGAATTCCTATTTAATTTTGAATCTTGGAAAAAGTGCTAATGTTAAATATGAAATTTACGATGTTAGTGGAAGAATGGTAGCTAATTATCAAAATTTCCTAAATAAAGGATATTATAAACTAAAATTTAACATTAAAAAGGGTGTTTATATCTTGCGCCTATATATAAATGATAAGAGGTATATTACAAAAGCTTTGCTTTTTTAGTGCTTTGTCCAATAAATAGTGTTAAGTTGTTGATATTCAATAAGTTATAAAAATTTTTTAAATTTATTGATTTTATGGGGGGTTTTAATGGGGGGCAAAGCCCCCATGCCGAAAAATGGGCATTTTAAAGCCGAAGGCTTGAATATAGGGTGGGTGGGGAAAATAAGAAATAATCGTAATTTTAGAATTATTGGACAAGGCAATTTTTTTTAGT
>Ga0101941_1001156_pt1 | contig 22762 bp, 26 predicted proteins | sample DewCreD2012metaG_3_FD_75242 | JGI IMG/M metagenome (GOLD analysis project Ga0101941, IMG submission 75242) | Hot spring sediment bacterial and archeal communities from British Columbia, Canada, to study Microbial Dark Matter (Phase II) - Dewar... ...
ATGCCCATTTTTCGGCATTGGGGGGCTTCGCCCCCCATTAAAACCCCCCATAAAACTAATAAATTTAAAAAATTTCTATAACTTATTGAATATCAACAACTTAATACTATTTATTGGACAAAGCATTTTTGTCAAGGAGACAATCAAACATTTAAAATTATTTTCAATTTTTTTATCCTATTTTCAAGTTCTAATAATTTATTCTTTTGATTTTCAATAATTTGCTTTGGTGCTTTGTTTAAAAACTCATTATCATTTAATTTTTCTCTGATTGAATTATATAATTTTTCAATTGTTTCTAATTCGTCTTCAAGCCTTTTCTTCTCTTTTTCAAAATCATAATTTTCTAAAATTAAAAATCCTAAAAACTTATCAAAAACTATTATCGCACTATTTTTCAATTTTTCATTTGTTTCAGAAAAGCTTTCAATTCCTCCAAGAAATTTAATAATTCTAAAATGTTCCTTTACTAAATTTTTTAACTTCTCTTCGGTTTCACTATGAATATAAATTTTAATATCCTTTCTATTTTGAACCTTAAAAATACCCTTAACTTCCCTTATCTCTTCAATTAAACTCCTTAAAAATTCATAATTTTCAAATTCTTCTTTATAATCAAATCCATATTTATTTGGAAATTTTTCATTCATTATTGAAATTTTTTTCTTAAAAGGCATTTTCTGATAAAGTTCCTCGCTAATAAATGGTATAAATGGATGATGAAGCTTTAATAGATTTTCAAAAATAAATAGAGCATTAGAAATAGCAAAATTTTTATCTTCTCTTGTTTTAATTGTTTCAATATACCAATCTGCAAACTTATGCCAAGTAAAATCATATAGTAATTTAGCAGTTTTGTTAAATTCACAATTTTCAATACCTTTATTAACATTTTCAATAACATCATCAAGTTGATATAAAATCCATTTGTCTTCAATTTGAAGTTGTTTTAATGGTTGATAATTTCCATCAAAATTTAGAATTAAAAATCTTCCTATATTCCAAATTTTATTCGTATAATTTCTTCCAACTTCCATATATTTTTCAGAAAATCTAACATCTTGACCTTCTGGCGTTATTAACATTAATCCCATTCTAACACCATCAACTGAATACTTATCAAATAATTCCAATGGTTCTGGTGAATTTCCAAGACTTTTCGACATTTTCCTTCCCTTTTCGTCTCTAACTAATCCATGTAAATAAACTTTTTTAAATGGAACCTCATTTTTAAAGAATAAACTCATAACAATCATCCTTGCTACCCAAAAGAAAAGAATATCCCAACCCGTTATTAAAATGCTTGTAGGAAAGAAGGCTTTCAATTCATCTGTTTCATTAGGCCAACCAAGTGTAGCAATAGGCCATAAGGCGGAACTAAACCATGTATCAAGAACATCTTCTTCACCTTCAATAGGAATTTTATGACCCCACCATATTTGTCTTGAAATTGCCCAATCTTTTATATTATCCCACCAATTGAAGTAAATTTTTTTTCCATATTCAGGAATAATTTCAATTCTATTTTCTTCAACAACCTTTTTAGCAATATCTTTAAAAAATTTTAAATTCAAAAACCATTGTTCTGAAATTATCGGCTCAACAATTGTTTCACATCTATAACAAATTCCAACATTATATCTATAATTTTCAATTTTTTCAATATAACCATGTTCAGAAAGTTTCTTTACAATTTCTTCCCTCGCCTTAAACCTTTCTAATCCTTTAAAATAACCTGCATTTTCATTTAAAATCCCGTTATAATCCATTATTAAAACCATAGGCAAACTATATTTCTTGCCAATTTCAAAATCATCTTTGTCATGAGCAGGTGTTATTTTAACTGCTCCTGTTCCAAATTCCATATCTACAAATTCATCTTCTATAATTTCAATTTCATTTAAAATTTCATTATTATAATAATCTTTTCTTTTCCATTCAATTAAAGGTAATTTTACTTTTTTACCGATCAAATGCTTATATCTACTATCATTTGGATTTACTGCAACAGCAGTATCACCAAGATAAGTCTCAGGTCTTGTTGTAGCAACGATAACATATTCATTTGAATCTAAAATTGGGTATTTTAAATAATATAATTTACCATTTATTTCTTTATTTTCAACTTCTTCATTTGATAGCGTTGTATAACACCTTGGACACCAATTAATAATATAAAGTCCCTTATAAATTAAACCTTTCTTATAAAGTTCATTAAAAGCATAAATAACCGCATTATAATAATCCTCATCCATTGTAAATTTTAATCTTGACCAATCTGCACTTATTCCAAGCCTTTTAAGCTGATTTATAATAATATTTCCATATTCCTCCTTCCATTTCCAGACCCTTTTTACAAATTCATCCCTTCCTAAATCATATCTTGTCTTTCCTTCTTTTAATAATTCTCTTTCAACAACATTTTGAGTAGCTATTCCTGCATGGTCTGTTCCAGGTTGCCATAAAACTTCATAATTTTTCATTCTATAATATCTTGCTAAAATGTCTTGTATTGTGTTATTTAATAAATGACCCATATGTATTCTTCCTGTTATATTTGGTGGTGGCATCATTATTGAAAATGGTTTTTTCTTATTTTCTAATACATTTCTTGGATTCGCTTTAAATAAATCATTTTCAAGCCAAAATTTATATATTCTTTCTTCAATTTCTCTATGATTATATGTTTTTTCCATAAAGGATGAAAATTTTAAATCATAAAATTAACTTCCAAATGAAATTCTATATGCTTCTTGAACATTATCAACAAAGTAAAAAACCAGATCTTTAAGAACATCTTTCGGTACATCTTCTAAATCCTTTTTATTCCATTTAGGTAAGATAATTTCTTTAATTCCAGCTCTTCTTGCTGCCAAAACCTTCTCCTTAATACCGCCAACAGGTAAAATTTTTCCTCGAAGTGTAATTTCACCTGTCATAGCAAGAAATTTCTTTATAGGTCTATTTGAAAATAATGAAACTAATGCCATCAAAATTGCTACACCAGCAGATGGACCATCCTTAGGTATCGCACCTGCAGGAACATGAATATGAACATCGTAATTATCTAAATCATTATCTTTTATTTTCCATCTCTTAAAATTAGCTCTTAATAATGAATAGGCAGCTTGAGCACTCTCCTTCATAACATTCCCAAGATGTCCAGTCAATTTCAATTGGCCCTTACCGGGCATCTTTAAAGCCTCAATAAATATAATATCCCCACCAAAAGGTGTCCAAGCAAGCCCAATAGCAACCCCAACTTCATTTTGCCTTTCAGCGACTTCTGAATAAAATAATGGTGGCCCTAAAAATTTGGAAACATTAGTTCTTTTTATTATAAATTTCTTATTTTTTAAGTTTCTTTCAGCTACTTGAACTGCTATTTTCCTTAGAATCTCGGATATTTTTCTGTCTAATTGACGAACGCCTGCTTCCCTTGTCCATTTATTTATAATTTCCTCAATAGCTTTATCTTCAAATTTAATTTTATAATTACTCAAACCATGATTTTCTAATTCTCTTGGTATCAAATAAAATTTTGCTATTTTTATTTTTTCTTCAAGCGTATAACCAGGTATTTCTATAACTTCCATTCTATCCAATAAAGCAGGAGGAATTGTTATAGTTGTATTAGCAGTTGTAATAAACAAAACTTTTGAAAGGTCAAAAGGAATTTCTAAATAATGATCAACAAATTCTTTGTTTTGTTCCGGATCTAAAACTTCCAATAAAGCAGAAGCAGGATCTCCTCTAAAATCCACACCAATTTTATCAACTTCATCAAGAACAATTACAGGATTTTTAACCTTAACTTTTCTTAAAGCACTTATTATTCTTCCAGGTAATGCTCCAACATAAGTTCTTCTATGTCCTCTAATCTCTGCTTCATCCCTTATACCACCAAGCGATATCCTTATAAATTTTCTATTTAATGCTCTTGCTATTGATTGACCTAATGAAGTTTTACCTACACCAGGAGGTCCAACAAAACAAAGAATTGCCCCCTTCGCATTAGGTTTAATTTTCTTAACTGCTAAGTACTCCAAAATTCTACTTTTTACTTTTTCTAAATTATAATGATCCTCATCAAGGACTTTCCTTGCATGAGAAATATTTAAATTGTCTTGAGTTTCCTCATTCCAAGGTAAATTCAAAATCCAATCTAAATAAGTTCTAACAACATGATATTCAGGAGATATTGTTTGAAGTTTTCTTAATTTATTTAATTCTCTTTTGGCAACTTCTTGAACATAATCTGGAAGAAACTTAATTTTTTCTTCAATTTCATCAATTTCCTTTTGTTCTTCACTAATACCTAATTCTTTTTGTATAACTTTAAGTTGTTCCCTTAAAAAGTACTCTCTTTGAGTTTTTTCAATTTCTTCTTTTACTTTTTCCTGAATAGTCTCATTTACTCTAAGCATCTCTAATTGATTTTGAATAACTTGAAGAATTTTTTTTAGTCTTTCCTTAACATCAAATGTTTCTAACAATTTTTGTTTTTCTTCTAATCCCTCAACTAAAAATGAGGCTAAAACATCAGAAAGTATAGATGGACTCTTAACATTTAAAATCTCTTTTATTTGCTTCTCAGATCTAACAGGCATTTTATTCATTAAATTAATAAAAGCATCTTTAACACTCTTCACTAAAATTTCCATTTCCTTATCAGTAATTTCAATATCATCAATAGGTTCAATTTCAGCTTTAAAATAAGGTTCTTTTTGAACAAATTTTACAATCTTGCCTCTTTTTAAACCAACAACAACAAGCTTAGTAGCATTTTCCTTTTCATCCTTTGAATAATTTTCAATTTTTATTATTGTTCCAACTTCAAACAGTTCTTCATCCTTTTCACTAGACTTGTATCCTACGGAAAATAACTCAGAAATACCTTGTTTTACCGCATCTTCAACAAGAATTTTCCCTTTTTCGGATGAAACAGTTATACTTACAATACTATGAGGAAATATTATTCCACCTCTAATAGGAAGAACAGGTAAAACTTTTATATCACTCATCAAAAACTACTTTTCACCAAGAGCATATAAAATTTTATCCTTACTAACCCTACCCAAAATTTTAGGTTTCCTTAATCTTCTTAATCTTTTTGGAGATTTTCCTGTTGAAAGATGACTATGATAAGCATGAAAACACTTAATTTTATCTCCCTTTCCTCCTTTTGTAATTTTGAATCTTTTAGCTACGGATTTCTTCGTTTTAACTTTTGGCATGTCTAAAAGTTTAAAGTATAATAAAAGTGTTTTGTCCAATTTTATCCTTTAAAATTTCAAAATGGATAAGATAACGAAAGATAAAGTCGTTGAAATAGAGTACAGTCTATACGATGGGGAAGGGAACCTTATAGAGGAGTCTCAAAGTTTCAAATATCTTCATGGACATAGGAATATAATAACAGGTCTTGAAGAAGGTCTTGAAGGTCTTGGAGTAGGTGATGAAAAAGAAATTGTTATTACTCCTGAAAAAGCTTATGGAAATTATGACTTTGAAGCGATTCAAACCATTCCTATGGATGTATTTGAAGGTTTTGAAATTAAAGAAGGTGAAAGTTACTATGCACAATCAGAACAGGGCGAAATTATTCAATTCAAGGTTATAAAAATAGATAGATTGAACAATGAAGTAACTGTTGATTTTAATCATCCTCTTGCAGGTAAAACATTAGTATTTAATGTAAAAATAAAATCAATTAGAGATGCCACAAAAGAGGAGTTAGAACACGGACATCCTCACTAATTTATCTATTTCAATAAGCTGCTTTAATAAATTTTCTAATTGAGATAGTGGGTATTGGGTTTGAGCATCACTTAAAGCTTTTTCTGGATTTGGATGAACCTCCATAAATAGTCCATCTATCCCAACAGCAACAGCAGCCCTTGCTAAGTAAGGTATAAATTCTCTTTCTCCTCCACTAAATCCATTTCCAGCAGAAGGTTTTTGAAGTGAATGGGTAGCATCGTATATTATAGGATAACCAAACTTTTTCATTATAACAATACTTCTAAAATCTACTACAAGATTATTATAACCAAAGATATAACCTCTCTCAGTAATCCATATTTTTTTATTTCCAGTACTTTCAATTTTTTCAATTACAAACTTTATGTCCCAAGGTGCCATAAACTGAGCTTTCTTAACATTTACAATTTTACCCGTTCTTGCAACCTCTAAAATCAAGTCAGTTTGTCTTGAAAGAAAAGCTGGAATTTGAATAACATCTACAACCTTTGCAACTTTTTCAACATCATGAACATCGTGAACATCTGTAAGAACTTTTATATTTAATTCTTTTTTTAAATTTTTTATTATTGCTAAACCTTTTTCAAGACCAGGTCCCCTAAAACTTTTAATTGAAGTCCTATTTGCCTTATCGTAAGATGTCTTAAAAACAAAATCTAAATTTAATTTATCTGTAATTTCTTTTAATTTTTTAGCAGTTTCAAAAACTAACTCTTCACTTTCAATGACACAAGGTCCGGCTATTAAAAAAAACCTATTTTTCATACCAAATCTCTCAATTTAAGCCCAACTCCAAAAATATCAATTTCATCATTAAAGCTTAAAACTTTTTTATTTCCTAAATTATCAATATCCCATATTTCTTCTTTATCAAGAAATATCCATATTTGCCTCTTTATGCCAAATTTTAGGTAATCAGAAATTTTTCTTTTAATATAACGGATTGATTTTTTGCTATCTTCTATTTCAATAATTAAATCAGGAGGTTCTTTAATTGCCTCAAAATCATCTTTATATCTTCCTTTCTCTATTAAAACAATATCAGCAGCTCTTATATTATATTCATCAATTTTTAATGCAACTTCATTTGTAAGAATTTCAAATTTATCTCTAATTGAAGAAAAATTAAAGACTAAATTCGCACAAAGTTTTCCATGTCTTCTATAAGCAGGCATCTTTTTAATCCTTTTTCCATTAACAATTTCTTCCCATTCCTTTAATTTACCTTCTAAAAAGTCTTTATATGTCCAAATTTTTTTTGTCTTTGTTTTCAATTTTTGATCTCCTTTGTTTATATTCCAATTCAATTTTTTCAGCCAATTTCATAATACCATTTAATAGAGCATCTGGTGTTGGAGGACAACCAGGAACATAAACATCAACAGGAACTACTTGATCAACACCAGGAACTACTGAATAAACATTTCTATAATGATCTCCGCTTATAGCACAACTCCCCATTGCAATAACCCATTTAGGATTTGGCATTTGCTCATAAAGCCTCTTTAGTCTCGGAGCCATCTTTATTGTAACTGTTCCCGCAACAATCATTAAATCTGCCTGTCTTGGTGTAGCCCTTAGTATTGAACCAATCCTTTCTGCATCAAATTCAGGACCATATGTTGCCATAAGCTCAATAGCACAACATGCAAGACCAAATGTCAGTCCCCAAGCACTTTTTGCCTTTGCCCAATTTAACAATAATGAAGTTGAAGTAATTAAAATTTCACCACCAGGAAACTTTTCAAATTTAAAAATCAAATCTTCAAGAATTGAAGTATTATTTTCCTTAGAATGAATTTGCTCTAAAACTCTAACATTTACACCATCCTTATTTATAACCTTAAGCTTTGCCATATTCAACTACTCCCATTTATATGCTTTTTTCCTATATAAATAAAGCCATCCTATAAGCAGAATAAAAATAAATATAAACGTTTCTATAATTGCAAATAGTCCCAGTCTCTTAAAAACAACAGCAAATGGAAATATAAAAGCAGTTTCTATATCAAATAAAAGAAATAGAAAAGCAACAATATAAAACCTTATTGGGTATCTTATCCAAGCATCAGTTATGGGCACCTCTCCCGATTCATAAGGTTTTAATTTATCACCATAATCAGTGAGCTTTGGAGAAAGAAGTTTTTGTAAAAGTATCATCCCCAGTGGAATAAGTAAGGAAAAAATTAACATTAACAAAAGTTTGAGATAAATTTCCATAGTTCAAAATTTTAAAGCAGTAGAAATTGGGAGCAATAAATAAATCTTCCTGCTATTGAAAAATTAAAAAATAACCTAAAATTTCATTCAAATAACGCATATTTCTACTAAAAGAAGCATAAGAAGGAACAATATCAAGAATTGTTTTAGCTGTCCAATCAATCTGATTGGATGGAATATACTTTAAATTCAGACCTGAATTTTTAAAAATTTTATCAATTCTTTTAAAGTGATAATCCGAACTAACAATAATTATATTCTTAAAATTTTTAATTTTTGAAATTTTTATGAAATTACGAACATTTTCAAAAGTGTTTCTTGCTAAACTATCCAAAATTAGCATACTATCTGGAATTGAAAACATCAATAACTTACTTTTCATCATTTTTGCCTCAACTTTATAACCCGATATTACAATTGGAACATTGTAAATTTTATATAACTCATATGCTTTTACAATTCTTGAAATACTTTCATCAGAAAGTCCAGCGCCGGGTACAAAAATCACATCTGGTTTCTGAAAATTAACCTCAATTTTTACTTTTAGAAATTCTTTCATTAGGTCAGTTGTTGGTGAAATTGAAATAAGATATAAAATTAAAGCGGATAGTAAATTTAAAATCCTTAAAACTTTGTTTTTAACAATAAAAAAATTTAATAAAAAAATTAAAATAAAAATCCCAGGTGGAAAAACTAAACCTTTTATGATTTTGTAAAGATAAAACATCAAAAAATTAGTAAGCTCCCTCTTTTTTAATTATAACTTTTAATGTTTTTAAAATAATAATTATATCAAGCCACAATGACCAATTTATTACATATATTGTATCAAGCTTAACCCTATCTTCATATGTTGTATTATTTCTACCACTAACTTGCCATAATCCTGTAATACCAGGTTTTACAACGAGATAAAACTTTTTAAAGTCTCCATAATATCTTTCAAGCTCATCTTTAACGACAGGTCTTGGTCCAACAACTGAAAGATCTCCTTTTAAGACATTAAAAAATTGAGGTAATTCATCTAATGAGAACTTTCTTAAGAGTTTCCCAATAGGTGTTATTCTTGGGTCATTTTTCAATTTATAATAAGTTTCCCACTCTTTTCTAAGATTTTCATCACTTTCAAGAATTTTTTTAAGCATCTCCTCAGCATTTTCGTACATTGTTCTAAATTTATAAATTTCTATACATTTTCCATCTTTGCCTATTCTTTTGTGTTTATAAAAAATTGGACCCTTTGATGAAATTTTAACCAAAATAGCAATAATAATATATACGGGGAGAAGAATAAGGATAACTAATAAAGAAAACAAAATATCAAATGTTCGTTTTATAATTCTGTTTATTTGTGAATCAAACTTTGTTGAAGTTTCAAAAATTGGTAAATTTTGAGCAATTGAGAAATGTAATATTTGATTCGCAAATGAGAGTCCAGAAATATCAGGAACATAAAATATTCTTTTAAATTTTAAAGATAAATTTGATATTTCACTATAAAACTCGTTTAGAAATGGTAATCTAGGAATAACAACACTGAAAATTTCACCTTTATATTTTTCAATTTCTGAAAACTTTACAACGCCAATAGGCTCATAAGCCAAATACCATTCTTTTCTAAAAAAATCGTAAATTTTATCACTATCAGGACCTTCAATAATTAAAATTTTTTCTTTCAAATAACCATTTAAAACACGTTTTGTAATAAATCTAAATAAAGGAATAAAGAAAGCAGAAAACATTATTGAATAACCAAGAAATAATCTTGAAAAATCTGGTTTCGTCCTAGTCATAGCATAAATACTAAAAATGAGAACGAATGAATAAAATAATCCTTCTATAATATCTTTACTCTCTTCATAAAATAATCTCCTTTGAGTGTATAAACGCTTTATAAAGAAGATCGTTATTATAAAAAACGCTATAATTAAAATTTCTTTTACTCGGTTTTGAAATTCAAAATAAGAACTCCCAAATTTTAACATAAAAGCAGTACTTATTGAAATAGCAATAGCCAAAATATCAGATAGAAGCATTGAAAATATATATTTAAAAGATGTAACTTGAAATTTCGTTAAAAATTTCGTATCTAACATTCACTTTTCACAAGCGAAACCTTGAAAATTTTAAAGCAAGTTTGATAAATAATTTATAAAATTATTTAAAATTCTTTTAGAAACAAACTCATCCCAAAACTCAATATCTGAACCTTTTTTGAACTTATTATTCATAATTTCATTAAAATGATAAATAATTTTTTCTCTACTTATTCCAACAAGAACATTTGTTCCTTTTTCAACTGTAATTGGTCTTTCTGTATTTTCTCTAAGAGTTAAACATGGAATTTTAAGATAAGTTGTTTCCTCTTGAATTCCTCCTGAATCAGTAAGAACAAATTTTGAAAATTTCAATAATGAAATAAAATCCAAATATCTTAAAGGTTTTGTAATCAATACATTTTTAAAATCAAAAGATTGTAAGTTTTTAAATGTTCTTGGATGAACAGGAAAGATAATTTTTATATGGTTTGCTATTTCTTGAATGATATTCATTATTTCTTTAAATTTTTCAAAATTATCAACATTTGATGGTCTATGAAGAGTTAAAATAGCATAATTCTTTTCCTTTATTTTAAATTTTTCACTTAAACTATTAAATCTATTATCTACAATTTTTAAAACACCTATCAAACTTTCTATCATAGTGTTTCCTACAAGATATATAGACTTTAAACTAATTCCTTCTTTCAATAAGTTCAATACACCAGAAGGCTCACTAACGAAATGGATATTGGATATTCTATCTGTCAAAATTCTATTTATTTCTTCAGGCATAGATAAATCAAAACTTCTCAAACCTGACTCAACATGGGCAATTCTTATATTTCTTTTTATTGCAGTTAAACTCGCAGAAATTGTAGAATTCACATCTCCAAAAACAAATATCCAATCAGGTTTATCTTTATCAAATAATTCATCTAATTTGATCATAATTTTTGCAGTTTGTTTAGCATGTGTATCAGAACCAACATTTAAATAGTAATCAGGATTTGGTATTTCAAAATCCTCAAAAAAAGCTTTATCTAATTCATAATCGTAATGTTGTCCCGTATGAATTATTTTTACATTTTTAAATTCTTTTGAAAACGTTTTATAAACTGGATTTAATTTGACAAAATTAGGTCTTGCCCCAACAATAAAGAAAATTTTCACTTTTTCTTTTTATGTCTCATCTTCTTTCTTCTTTTCTTAAATTTATGTCTTTTTATTTTCTTTAACTTTCTCTTTCTTCCACAAGGCATAATTTTAACCTCCTTTTATAGAAAGATTTTTAGATGGTTTAAATTTAACTGTAAACCTTTGGGGAATTATTATTTCTTGTCCTGTTTTTATTATTCTTGCTTTTCTGGGCTTTCTTTTCAATACTCTAAAACTACCAAATCCTCTTATTTTTATTTCTTCTTTATTTGTTAAAGCATTTTTCATTTCCTCAAACAATGCATCTACCACGAGAGAAACATCTCTTTGAGGTATGCCTGTCCTTGCAGAAACCCTTCTAATAAGATCAATCCTACGCATAGTGAAAATTTTAAAGTATAACAAGCCTGCCTTAAAATTGTAGATATGAATTTTGATTTTTCAGAGGAGCAAAAACTTATTAAAAAAACCATATCTGAGTTTGTTCAAAGAGAAATAAAACCAATCGTTAATAAAATGGAAAGAGAAAACTATTTTCCTTATGAAATTATAAAAAAACTTGGACAATTAGTTACGTTAGGTGGTTATGCAAATAATATAGATACAATAAGTTCATGTATAATAATTGAAGAAATATCAAAAGTTTCACCAGCTATTGGTGTTATTATTTCTGTTCATAATACACTTGTTTGTAATGGAATATATGAATTTGGAAGTGAAGAACAAAAAGCAAAATATCTTCCATCACTAATCAAAGGAGAAGAAATTGGAGCTTATGCACTAACTGAAAGTCATGCGGGAAGTAATGCTCTTGCTATTAGTACAAGTTATAAAAAAGAAGGCAATAAATTCATTATAAACGGAAGAAAAATTTGGATAACTAATGGACCCCAAGCAAGATATATTTTACTTTATGCAGTTAAAGATAAACAAAATCCTAAAAACTCAATAACTTGTTTTATAATTGATACAAAAAGAGAAGGATTTAAAGTTGGAATTATTCATAATAAATTAGGTTTGAAAGGTGCTCATAGCTCTGAAATTATCCTTGATAATTATATTGCTTATGAAGATGAAATACTTGGTAAGGAAGGTGAAGGTTATAAAATTGCTATGAAATTATTAACAGGTGGCAGAATAGGAATTGCTTCACAAAGCTTAGGATTAGCAATTGGTGCTTATGAACTTGCTTTAAATTATTCAAAAGAAAGAGAACAATTTGGTAAAAAAATTTGTGAATTTCAGATGATACAGTACTATTTAAGTGAAATGATTACAAGAATTAGTGCTAGTAAATTATTAACTTATTATGCTGCTTACTTAAAGGATAAAGGAGAAAATTGTAGGCTTGAAGCAAGTATGGCAAAATTATATGCTTCTGAAACTGCCAACTTTGTAGTCGATAGAGCAATTCAAATTTTTGGAAGTCTTGGTTACTCAGCAGACTTTGATATTCAAAGATATTATAGAGATGCAAGAGTTTTAACAATTTATGAAGGGACAAGTGAAATTCAAAGATTAATTATTGCAAAGGAAATTTTAAAGTAATGAAAAAAATTGTAATAGATATTGAAACAACGGGAATAAATCCAAAAAACGATAGGATTTTAGAAATTGGAATTATTGAAGTTGAAAATTGGAAAATTATAAATGAATTCTCAACACTTTTAAATCCAAAAGTAAAAATTAGTGAAAATGCCTATAAGGTTCATAAAATATCAGAAAAGATGTTAATTGATGCTCCAACATTTGAAGAAATATCAAGCTTTATAAGAGAGAAATTAAATGGAAGTTTAGTTTTTGGATATAAATGTTTGAAATTTGATTTAACATTTATAAATTATGAACTTTTTAGGGTAAATAAAATACCTATTTTTCCGATCGTTGTTGATTTATCTTACCTAAACGATTTTTTTAACGTTAGATCATTATATCAAATGGGAAAAAGAATTGGCATTAAAATAAGTAAAAAGCATAGAGCTTTATCTGATGCTAAAATAACTTTTAAAATTATAAGATGGATTGTTGAACATTTTTCAGAACAATTTTTTGAAAATTTTATTTTCAAATATGAAAGTAAGCTTGAAAAATTAGTAAAAATCACAAATGAAAATAGTTATTCAAAAATTATTTACAGAAACAGATATAAAATTTCGGAGTATATAGGATTTCCTGTTGAAATTAATAAGAATTTCCTAATTTTTTATAATTCTTTAAATAATAAGTTTTACAAACTTTACAAACAAAGGATTATAGATGTAGATTATGATTAGGTTTTTATTATTTTTATTAGTTTTATCTTGTGCAAGAGTTGGCTACCCACCAGGCAAGCCTGAAACAAATAATCCAAAATTAGAAATAAACTATTTGGAAAAATTTAATCATTTTCCAATAACTTTTCGTTTAAAAATTTCTGATGATACAAGAATAAAAAGTTTAAAATTATTTGTAAATGACATAAAAATTTATGATTTTGAAATAAACAAACCCGAAACCACATTTAATATAATTTTAGATACAATAAAAAGTTTTTCAGATACAATATCACTTTACAATTTTAGATTTGAAGTTTCTGATATTTACGATAATGTTAAAAGTCAAGAATTTAAAGTTTATTACAAAAAGGAAGAAAACCCACCAATTGTAAAAGTTTTAGAACAAAAACAACAAGAGCTGAAAATTGAAATTTATGATGATACAAGACTAAAAAGTCTTCAAATTTTCAAAAATGATACACTCCTAAAAGAATATAATTTATTTTCAAAAGATACAATTTTAACAATAAAAATTGACACTTTTAATTATTTTAAATTCATAGCAAATGATATTTATTTTAACACATTTCAAAAAGTTTTTAGATTTAATCAGAACAAATAATTTCAGCCCCCTACCAAATCATCTTCAACTTTAAAATTTTCAATATGTTCATTGTTGTTTTTTGTACAACACCAAAAAATAAAGGCTATGAAATTGCTAAAAAAATTATAGAAAATAGACTTGCAGCTTGCATTAATGTTGTAAATAATATCAATTCAATATACTGGTGGAAGGGTGAAATAAATGAAGACGAGGAAGAATTATTAGTCATAAAAACTAAAAAAACAATTTTAAATGAACTAATAACTTTTATAAAGTCAATTCATCCCTATTCAGTTCCAGAAATAATAGCTCTTGATATTATTGATGGTAATATTGATTATCTTAATTGGATAGAGGAAAATGTTAAATGAAGGAGATTTAATTTTACTATTAAGTGAGGATAATAAAAAGTACTTAATTGAATATCAAACTTCAAAAAAATTTGTTTTTCATCTTGGATATGTTGAATTCAAGGAAAATTTAAAATATGGTGATATTCTATTAACGAATAAAGGATATAAAGTTTATATTTTAGAACCTTCAAATGCTGAAATCATGATAAATGTAAAAAGAAAAACTAATATCATTTATCCAAGAGAAGCAGGATATATAATCACTCATACTAATTTAAAAAGTGGAAGTAAAGTTATAGAAACGGGAACAGGGTCAGGTGCTATGACAATAATGCTTGCAAAAATCGTTGGAAATAGTGGAAAAGTTTGGACATTTGAAATAAATGAAGAACATTTAAAAAGAGCTATTGAAAATGTTCAAAGAGCAAAACTTGAACATATAGTTGAATTTCATTTATTGGATCCTTCAATTGAAGGATATCCTATTAGTGGAGTTGATTGTGTTATTATTGATGTTCCAGAACCTTGGACACTTGTTAAACCTGCTTATAATGCACTAAAAAATTCTGGATTTTGGGCATCTATTTCACCAACTATTGAACAAGTTATCCAAACTGTTGAAGAATTAAAAAATAATAATTTTTTAGATATAAAAACAGTAGAACTACTTGAAAGAGAAATTCTCGTTAGGAAAGGTAAAACAAGACCAAAAGAAACTATGATAGGTCATATAGGCTATTTAACTATTGCAAGAAAAGTTTAGAAAAAGCCATTTATGAATGCTTTACACAATAAATTACGCTTTTTAACTCTGCTTTAAAATTTTTAAATATGCTATTCTTTCTCTTTCTTCAAACTGATAGTTTGAGATTCGGAGATAGTTTAAATTTAAAACTCATATCAAGATGGAAATCTAACAAACCCATCGTAGGTATTGAAGTAAAAGGAAATTATGCTTATTTAAGTTCTCTAAAAAGTATATACATTATTGATTTTTCTGATATTAAACAACTTGGAATTGCTCCTGAAATTAAAGTTGAAGGAATGCCAATAGGTCTTAAAGTAAAAGGTAATTATTTATACGTAGCAGGTGGAAAAGCAGGTCTTATCGTAATTGATATAACTGATCCCTATACTGCAAGTATTGTTTCACAAGTTCCTTCAAGGGATTCTGCACTATATATTGATATTAAAGAAAATTATCTTTTCTTGGCAGATGCAGAAGCGGGTATAACAGTTTATGACATATCAAATCCGAAAAATCCTAAAATTATTTCATATTTTGATACTCCTGGTTTTGCTCGTTGTATTCATGTTGTAGGAAATTATGCATATGTTGCTGATGGACCTGCAGGGCTTTTAATCCTTGATATTTCAAATATAAAAAATATAAAAATTATAGGTTCATATACACTTGGTGACACAACATTTGCTGTTACTGTAAAATACTATAATAGTAGAGCTTATGTAGGTTTTGGAAAACTTGGACTTTATGTGTTTGATGTTTCAAATCCTAAGGAAATAAAACCTATTATAAGGTATACAGGATTAGGTGAAGCTTTGGGATTGTATCTAAAAGGTAATTATTTATACTTAGCAGCAGGAAAAGGTGGTTTGAGAATATTTGATTTAGATAAAGTAGAAAATGAATTTAAACTGGGAAGAAAAACGATAGTTGAGGGTGAAATAGCAAGATACAGATCACCTGAATATACAGGTGATGTTTTGTTTGATTTAATTGTATATAACAATTATATATTTTCAGCTTCAAGAAATGGTCTTATAATTTATGCTAACTCATATTGATTTTTTAAAAAATTTTTCTGAATATAAAGAAAAAAACATTTTTATTTTGCTTGGACCAGAAGATTATCCAATTAAAACAATTATCCAAAAATTTAATAATTATGAAATATCGTTATTTTTTGGAGATGAAATAAATGTAGAAAAGATAATAAATTACTTGAGATCATCTGAAATTTTCAGTAAAAGAAAAAAATTAGCTATTGTTAGAGATTTTGAGGAAATGAAAAATTGGAAACAACTATTAAAAATAAATGAAAATAAAGTTATTTTGTATTCAAGCCTGAATTTTTATGAAAATAATTTAAAGAAACTTGAAAGCTTAGCTGAAAATTTTATTAAGAAAAATATAACAAAAATTGACAATTGCGTTATCGTTCTAATGCCATACTTAAATAAAGATGAGAAACGAAAATGGATTATTCAAAAATTAAAATCTTTAAATATCAATTTAAATGCATATCAAATTGAAAAACTTGTTCAAATTTTACCTAATGATCTAAAAACGTGTTCTAATGAAATAGAAAAAATATATTTAAGCGGTGAGGAAAATTTTGATATTATAATTAGTAATTTTGAGGAAAGGAAAATTTACGAATTTTTGAATTACTTACAAAATTTTGATTTTTTAAGTAGTATAAAACTTTTTGAGAATACAAAGTTCATAGAATCCAATGCTTATATTTTAAGAATACTTTTAAATTTATTATATGAAAAGGAAAGTTTAAATGAGCAAATAAAACCTTCTTTCATTATCAAACAACTTAAAAAAATAAATCAATTTTATAGTAAAGAAGATATTTTAAAATTAATTCATCAATCTTTATTAACTGATAGAGCCTATAAGACGTTTCACAAAGGAAATTTAGTTATTTTGAAACTATTATATCATATATTTCATTTGGCTCATTTACAACAAAATCAGCAGAACAATTTTCCCCAAATCCCCAACTAACAAAAATACTTCTAACTCCTGACATTTTTGCAGTTTGAATATCATAACAACTATCACCAATTATATAAACATCTTCCTTTTTAACTTCATATTTTTCTATTAAGTAATCAATAGCCTTTTTATCAGGTTTTTTATATCCATCATCAATCGTTATTATCTCATCAAATAAATGATAAACATCAAATTTTCTTAAAATTTCAATTATAAAAAATTTTGTTTTATTACTGAAAATAATAACCTTAACCTCCAAATTTTCCTTTATTTTCTTTATAGTTTCAAATATATTTGTATATGGAACAAGACCTTCAAACATATAATTTCTATAAATACTATTAAATTCCTCAATTAAGCCTTTATGAAATTTTTCCTTGAAAATCTCTTTTAGTGTTGATTCAATACCTCCTCCTACAATTTTCTTAACTTGTTCTCTATCTAACTTTTCAAGATTGTGCGTTGAAGTTAATTCATTTATAGAAAGTGTTAAACCAAGAGATGTATCAAAGAGTGTCCCATCAAAGTCAAAAATTAGCAATTTCATATTTATGCGGGAGGTGGGACTTGAACCCACAACCCTCTTTGGGAGGGAGCGGATCCTAAGTCCGCCGCGTCTTCCTATTCCGCCACTCCCGCAGGTAGAAAATTTTAAGGTTCAAAATAATCCTTTAATTTTTCAAATTTCTTTTTTCCTATACCTTTAACTTTCATTAAATCTTCAACACTACGATAAGGTCTATTTTCTATAATCCTTTTTGCTAACGTAGGACCAATGCCAGGAACTTGAATAAGTTCTTCATAAGATGAATTATTTAAACTTAATTTCTTAATTGAATCTTTTAAAATAATCTCAGTATTTGGTTTTTTTAAAATTTCATATTTTGGAGGATTGATAACCTTATAGTACCAAAGTCCAATTTCACCAATTAAAACAAATGCGAAAAATAAACTAATTGCTAATATTTCCTTTCTATTTAAATCAAGCATTTTTAATTCTTTCAATTATTTTCGTTGTTGAATAACCTTTCAAATATGGAACAATCTTTACTTCCCTAACAAATTCTCTACCAATAACATCTTCAACTCTATAATCTCCTCCCTTCACTAAAATATCAGGTTTTAAAAACTTTATAACTTCATAAGGTGTTTCTTCTTCAAAACTGACTATTAAATCCACATAAACAATTGATGATAAAATTTTTATTCTTTCATTTAGGCAAAAAATTGGTCTTTTGTTTCCTTTAATTTTTTTCACTGAACTATCAGAATTCAGAGCTAAAATCAAGAAATCCCCAAAACTTCTTGCACTTCTTAATAATTCAACATGTCCAGGATGAATTATATCAAACACACCATTTGTAAAAACAATAATTTTATTTTTAGTTTTCAATTCATCAACAATTTCTTTTGCTTCTATTAAATTTTTGTATTTGTTAAGGGGGTCAAACCCCCCCATAAATTACTTTTCTCCCTTAAATTTTATTTCAACCCTTCTATTTAATTGATAATCTGCTTCTGATTTTTCAGGAAAAACAACAGGTCTTGTTTCTCCATAACCAACAGCACTTATTCTATCAGGTGATATACAATTCTTCTTTATAAAGTAATCTTTAACAGCATCTGCCCTTGCTTGTGAAAGTTTTAAATTGTACTCATCAGAACCTCTGGTGTCAGTATGTCCCTCAACTTCAACCACAGCATTAGGAGTTTCTCTTAATAACTGACATAATTCATCAAGAACTGGATAACTTTCTGGTCTTATTGTAGCTTTATTTAGGTCAAAGTATATATTCCTTATAACAATTTTTGCTTCTTTCTTTACTAATTCCGCTATAATTGTCGTTGTCTCACCAACTTTTACTTGAATTTGTTTAATTTGTGGATAATAAGATTGATCATTGGGTTGTATATTTAAAGCATATTCACCAGGACCTATTTCGAAACTATAAGCACCATTATTATCAGTTGTCCCTGATATATTAGTTCCTGGAACGCTTATACTTGCCATTAAAGGTTTCTTAGTTTCTCTATCAACTACACTAACAACAACCTTTCCTGTTTTAGGTTTTTCTTCAATTGGTGTTAAACTTATGTTTTTAACAATAGCACCCTCAACATTTGCTTGGATAACCTCTGAATAAGTTTGATAACCTTCCTTTGAAACACCAATTTGAATTACTCCAAGTGGTAAAGAATCAATAGTATATATTCCAAATTGATCTGTGAGTGTGGATTTACCACTAGCTACGACTTGGGCATTAGATATTGGAGCATTTGTTTTAGCATCTACAACTTTTCCCGTTAATTTAACAAATTTTGGTACTTCTACTTTAATTTTAACAAGTCCAACTTCCTCAACTGCACTTTCCTTTAATTCAATAGATCTAGCAGTAGCATTATATCCTTCTTTTTCAACCCTAAATGAATATGAACCCGGTTCTAAATCTTTAAAAACAATTGTTCCTGTTTGCTCATTTGTTTTATCTTCCGAAATTTTTACATTATCCTTAAATAAAATAACATTTGCAAAAAGTGGAGCCTTTGTTTCACTATCAAACACCCTTATTGTAATTGTTCCTTTTTTAATTTTACTCAACAAAATTCTAACCTCATTTTTACCTTCATTTATATTTATAGTTCTAACCTCTGGTTGATAATCTTTGGCTGAAATTTCAATTGTATAAGTTCCAACAGGAATTTTCTTAAACTCAAATTTTCCAAATTGATCTGTAGTTTGTGATAAGTTTGCTTTTTCAAGTTTTAGATTTACACTAGCATTTTGAATTGGTGAATTGTTTTGTGCATCCTGGACAATCGTAATAAGATCACCATATTTAATCCTTGGAATCCCTGCTTCATATGTATAATTTAATGCTAACCATATACTCCAATCAGGTTTAAATGAATTTACATAATCACTTCCATAAGGTCCATAATTGTAATTTAAAGGTTTTTCAAGTGCTATATCAAAATGCCAATTTGGATAACCAAATTTTAAACCAAAAGTTAAAAGAGTTGCTGATGAATCAGTGTATCTTGTATCAACAGGCTTAAGATATACAAATTCTGCGTAAGGCTTAACAATTCCAACATGAGCTAATAATCCCAATCCAAATTGCCAAAATTCATCACCCTTTGCGGTATCACCAACATTATAAACAGTTTCAAAATTCAATCTTAAAGGATATTTTTGAAGAGAAACAGCACCTCCAAGCCCATAAGTCAAAACTTTATATGCAAATGGCCTGTATATTCCACCTTTCCCACCTGTGGGATCTTGTGTAGCAAATGGAACTTTTTTTATTGTATCTTTATCCAGGCTCAAGAGATTTAAATACTTCTCTTCTCCAATTGGAATGTTAATATAACCTCTAAATCCTACCGCAAAAGTACTTTTTACAATTGGTATTCCAACTTTGAAATTTGCTCTTACATCACCAAGACCATAACCCAAGTACCATCCTTCACCATTTATATCAAAAGCATCACCAAAATATCTCATTATTGCACTTGCTTCAAATGGAGCAAGAGAATAACCAAATCCAAAGAACTGAGAACCAATAAATGGCTTTCCAAGTTTATTATTCAAAGTATAGTCAGAAGCAGAATATTCATAATTTAGATTTATCAGATGAAATGTAAGAGCATTTATTCCATCAACAAAAGCAGAACCAACCCTCCTTGTTCCTGTTAGAGCTTCATAGTTCAGACCATAAAAATAAGTTTCCGTTTGTGCTATCAAGAGAAAATTTAACATATCCTTTACCTCCTTTTATACTCTATCCTTAAATATAAAATTTTCCTATTAAACTCAGATATAAGCATATTAAGAACAATTTTATCTTCATTAGATTTCAATTCATAATCAACAAGGGAAGTTATATTTTCAGAAAAAATTTCGTCAATTTGTTTGTTTTCATAAGCAACATTCGTTGAAAAAATTACTTTTCCACTTGAATCAGATATTAAAATTAATTCTAAATTTTTATCACTCCTAACAAGTTCATTGAGATAATTTCTAACATTTTCAGGAAAACTTTCACTTAAAATTTTGTCTCTTGCAAAAAGCGCAACCACATAACCAAGATCATAAACAAGCTGATTTTTTTGATTTTCAAAATTGTTAATTAGTTTTTGTTTTTCACTTTCTATCTTAAAGAAAAAGAATCCTAAAATAAACAAATCTAAAATAATCAAAATAATTATAAAATATAAAATTTTTTTCATAAAATAATTCCCTTTTCTTTTTCAATTTTCTTTTTAAGTTCTAAAATACCATATATCAAACTTTCAGGTCTTGGAGGACAACCGGGAACATAAATATCAACAGGAACAATTTGATCAACACCTTGTAAAACTGCATAGTTATGATACTTCCCACCTGTGTTTGCACATGTTCCCATAGATATAACATATTTTGGCTCTGGCATTTGGTCGTAAATTTTTCTCAAAACAGGAGCCATCTTCATAGTAACAGTTCCTGCAACAATCATTAAATCAGCCTGTCTTGGTGAAGCCCTAAAAACCTCATAACCAAACCTTGACATATCATATCTTGGCATTGAACTTGCCATCATTTCAATAGCACAGCATGCAAGACCAAATGTTGCAGGCCATATTGAATTACCTCTACTCCAATTTATAGCCCATTCAATAGCATCCTTAACTCTTGTTAAAATAATTGCCTTTAAAAGCTGTTTTTCTATTACTTTTTCTTCACTCATAGTAAGCTTGAAAAGTTTAAAGGTAATTATTACTTTGTTTGAAATCCACCTTTTGATAGAATATAAAAATAACCAATAATCAATATAAATATGAATATAAATGCTTCAAAAAAAGCAAAAATTTTAAATTTTTCAATGTTTAAAGCCCAAGGAAAAAGAAAAATAGCTTCAATATCAAAAACTAAAAATGATAATCCTATCAAATAGTAATGAATGTTCAAACTTCTTGCCCACTTTCCAGGTTTAACACCTGATTCGTAAGGTTCAAGTTTTTCAAGAAATTTTCTTTTCGGACCTAAAAAGTAAGATAATAGTAAAACTCCATAGGCAATAAAAACACCAATAATTGAAATTATAAAAATTAAAATATAATCTTTCATAAGCTTGAAAAGTTTAAAGGAAAATTATTTTCTACCACTTATAAATCACTTTCCAAAAATGGGGTATTTATGCTTTGTCCAATAAATAGTGTTAAGTTATTGATAGTCAATAATTTGTAAAAATTATCTTGAAATTATTTATTTTATGGGGGTTTTAATGGGGGCAAAGCCCCCCAATGCCGAAAAATGGGCATTTTAAAGCCGAAGGCTTAATTTCAGGGTGGGTGGGGAAAAACATAAGTAAAATAAATAATTTTAGAATTATTGGACAAGGCAAATGCCATTGGGTTTATTCTCTAAAATTTCATATATTTTTTTAATTATTTTTTCTCGTTGTGTTTGCATATTCTACCTCCACCATATTAAAGGTTTGATAATTTTATAGTCTAATTCATTTAAATTTATTTTTTCTCCATCTTCAAAAATAACTTCATCTTTTGTTATTTTCTTAATCCATTTGCCAAGTAAATTAGAAATTGTTTCAGCTATGTCAATTTGTTTTTCAGGGTAAATT
>Ga0101941_1001157_pt1 | contig 22753 bp, 21 predicted proteins | sample DewCreD2012metaG_3_FD_75242 | JGI IMG/M metagenome (GOLD analysis project Ga0101941, IMG submission 75242) | Hot spring sediment bacterial and archeal communities from British Columbia, Canada, to study Microbial Dark Matter (Phase II) - Dewar... ...
ACTGGCAACGGTTGTTCGAAGTGGTGCCCCATCCTAATCTCGGGCTGAACTTCGACCCGTCGCACCTGCTGTGGCAGCAAATCGATTACATTAATGCGGTCTTTCTGTTCGGCGCGCGCATTTTCCACACGCATGCAAAAGATACCGAAATTATGCGCCCGCGCCTGGAATATGTGGGCAATCAGGGCAGCGGCTGGTGGCGCTATGTGATTCCGGGGTTGGGCGCAGTGCGCTGGGGCGAATATATCGGTGCCCTGCGACGGGTTGGGTATAACGGCGTGCTGTCGATCGAACATGAGGACAGCGCGCTCGGACGCGAGGAGGGCTTCCTCATCGGTAAGCGCTATCTGGAGCAGTTCGTCTGGAGCGAATAGACCCCCTGGGGCTACATCTCCTGTTGCAGCCGTGTTAGCAGGGCATCGAGTGTCATCTGCCCCAGATCGCCCGAATCGCGGCTGCGCACCGCCACCAGGTTGCCTTCCACCTCCTTATCGCCCACAATCAGCATATAGGGCACTTTCTGGATCTGGTGGAAGCGGATTTTGTAGCCCAATGTCTCGCGTCGCGCGTCGAGTTCCACACGGAAGCCTGCATCGGCAAGACGCTGACGCACCTGTTCGCCATATTCTGTGTGACGATCGGCGATTGGCAACACTGCCACCTGCACAGGTGCCAGCCAGAGCGGGAAAGCTCCCGCATAATGCTCAATCAGGAAGCCCATCATTCGCTCGAAGGAGCCAATCGGTGCACGATGGATAATTACAGGGCGATGCGGTTTGCCATCCTCGCCCGTATATTCTAAATCAAACCGGTGCGCCATCAGGAAGTCGAGCTGTACGGTGGAGACGGTCCATTCACGCCCCAAACAGTCGCGCACCTCCACATCGAGCTTGGGTCCGTAGAAGGCGGCTTCGCCCTTCACCGCCACATACTCCAGCCCCAGCTCGTCCAGCGCCGCGCGCAGGGCCGCTTCCGCTGTCTCCCACATTGCATCATCGTCGATATACTTCTCTTTGTTCTCCGGGTCGCGTAGGGAGAGGCGATACCAGAAGTCGGTCAGGTTCAGTCGCTGGTAGACCTTCTGGATTAGCTCGATATTATGCTGCACCTCCGCTTTGATTTGCTCTGGGCGCAGGAACACATGGGCGTCATTAATGGTAAAGCAGCGCACCCGGATCAGCCCCGACAGCTCCCCGCTTTTCTCGTAGCGGTAGACGGTGCCCAGCTCGGCGATGCGCAAGGGCAGGTCGCGATAGGAGCGCGGCTCCGCTTTGTAAATCAGAAAGTGATGGGGGCAGTTCATTGGGCGCAGGATCAGCTCCTCGCCATCTTCGAACACCATCGGCGGGTACATTGAATCTTTGTAATAGGGGTAGTGCCCACTCATGCGGTACAGGTTCAGATTAGCGATTTCGGGCGTGCGCACATGCAGATAGCCCGCCTTGAGTTCCTCTTGCAAGATGAACTCCTCCAGCACGCGGCGGATGGTCGCGCCTTTAGGCAGTAGCATCGGCAGTCCCGGACCCACTTCGGGCGCGATCATAAACAGCCCCAGCTCGCGTCCGAGCTTGCGGTGGTCGCGCTTCTTCGCTTCTTCAAGGCGGTGCAGATACTCCTCCAGTTCCTGCTGGGTGAAAAAGGCAGTGCCGTAGATACGGGTGAGCATCTTGTTGCGTTCATCGCCACGCCAGTAAGCACCCGCAATAGAAAGCAGCTTGAAATGCTTGATCTCGCCCGTGTTCTGCACATGGGGACCGCGGCAGAGATCGATGAAGTCGTCCTGCTGATAGAAGCTGATAGCCTCCCCTTCGGGGATGGCATCGAGCAGCTCCAGTTTATAAGGCACCTGCCCGATTTTTTCGATAAGCTGGCGTGCTTCCTCGCGGGTGGTTTCGATGCGCACGATGTCGAGATTGCGGGTCGCGATTTCGCGCATCTTCTCCTCGATTTTGGGCAGGTCGTCCTCGCCGATAGGCTGTGGCAGGTCAAAATCGTAGTAGAAGCCGTTCTCGATGGGCGGCCCGATGCCCAGCTTGGTGCCAGGGTAGAGTTCCAGCACCGCCTGCGCCAGCAGGTGCGCTGCTGAATGCCTCAACCGATAGAGCGGACTGTCGGGATAGTCATACTTCATGCTGTTAGCCACCTCAGCGGGGGAGATTATACCATACAACCCACTTGGGCAATGTCCCTCACAGCCCCGTGGCTCCCTTAGCAGGAGGAAACCACCTATAGATCGTGGCGCAGGCGTCAGGTAAAGGTGACTATCTGGGCACGCGATCCGGTGAGCGAAGCCTTCCTGCGTGAGCAGGTGCGTGCGGGTCAATACGTGCAAATTGTGGAGAGGAGCGCTCCCGATGTGGAAGGCGCAATTATTCAGGCTGACCTGCTCACTTTCACCGAGAAGCGCGTGTTGCGCGCCTTCTTTCGCCATGATCGGGTCAAAGAGGTGGCGGAGGAACTTTACATCGCGTCGGATACGGTCAAGAAACATCTCAAACATATCTACCAAAAGCTGGGAGTCTATAGCTCGCATCGGGCATTAGTCAAGGCGATGGAGCTTGGGTTGTTAGGTGATGGAGATGGGGATTCCATAAAAGGGTGAGAGGGAAATTCCCCTATAAGGGTAGAGAAAAATTTCCCCTATGGGGGTATTGACAACGGGCGAAAAATGTGCTATAATATAGCCAAGCTGCTGGAAGAGGAGGCATGGCAATGAAGGGTCTTAGAGTGGCGTTGATTATGGCCATGCTGTTGGCGGTGTATCTGGGAATAACTTCTACAGGTTGTGCCCAGAATCAGGGGGTGGTATATCCTACAGGCTTTGTGCTTATATACAGGAACGAGCGGACACCCTTTAGGTGGGTACAGCGTTGGGTGCAGCGTAATAACCAACGAGTACTTGAACGGGTACGCGTAAATATAAATTACAACATGGAAACGATACAATTTGTACTAATCATTAGAGGATCCGATGGGAATTATTACACGAATTTTGGTGGCACAGGAAATACGGAATACTATCGCCCAGAGGATGGTTGGATTATAATGGGGACTGGGATTCCTGTTGAGGATTATGCGCGATTCCATACGGTTTTAGTTCGAGACTGGTTGAGACTCCCGACGAATAGAAGGGTGGCTTTAGATGTACGCTGGTATGGGTATGCTGGTAGTAGAGTTGACAGGGAAACCCGCAAAACGACAACCGTCTCTCCACCTTTGAATTATGTTGACCCTGGGGGGCGAGATCGCATTAGGTATTATTTGGTTGACATTGAACGAAATCCTGGCAGTGGTAATTGGGGAAAAAGGAGGATCAATTTAAGCGACTCTGGTGGCATTATAGCACCGATGATTCGGATAAGTTGGCGAGATCCAAAGTCAAATAGTGAGAGGGTAGAATGGTTTCCTAGCCAAAGCTCTGGGCTTGCACCTCTACCAGGTCTAAATGACTGTGCAAGACGCTCTTCTACGGGTGCATGTATTGAGTCCATTAATACCCCGACGGATGCGAGCTTTAATCAATACTGGTCTAATCGCACTTGGGATTACAACATTTATTTTTCAGCAAGCCTCATTAATCCTCAATATCCAGTACAATATCCAGTATTCGTAATGCATAATGTAGGTGCCATTACAGGGGGACATTCTGATAGGGGTATTGTGGGGGATGCTGTTAACTATAATATTAGTTATGATACACCTCGTTGGTGGAGAATTCAGCGGGCAACTATATGGTTGAATGTGCCTTATGAATGGGGTGGGAAATTTTTTGGAGCTCGTGCTTCGGGTCAACAGTTTAATTATAACCTTAATGGCTCTGGTACGACCAGCGGGTTTGGGTTAGACTGTTCTGGACTTGTTGCGGTTGCGAAAGGAAGCTATCGGGCTTACTACTATGGCGTGGGGGCTGTGGTAAACGAGACACGATGGCTTTACAGGGAAGTTAGGAGCGGTGGAAGAGTCTTTAGGGTTAATGACTGGGCAAGCCTTCGACCAGGTGATGTTATTGTGAGACATCCACGAAACTCGCATGTAATGATCCTTTACAGAATATCAAACACAGCGGGTTTATATACTTATCACTATATCGAGTCTTACGGTGCTAGTAGCAATAACCCAGGAGCATCCGAAGAAAGAGTCCGCTACCGAACAGGTAGTGCGTCCAGCTTTGACCTAGATGGTTTTGAGCCGAGAGCGTTCAACGACTAACCAGTAAGGAGGAGGACTTGATAATGCGACGATGGATAGGCTGCGTGATGTCCTGGATGGTGCTTTGTGCGGTTCCGACTAATGCTCAATTCACGAGCACCACTCTTTTCACTGTACCGTATGGTACATCAGCTGACCAGATCAGTCTTACACATGGTTCGAGCCAAGTGGAAGGTGATTTTGTTGACAGCGAATACCCTCTTCTGCTTCGTCGCCTTCGTACAGGTGAATTCTTGATACTGTCCAAACGAAAAGCAGCATTGTTTGTTCAGATTTTCAATTCATCAGGACAGCTGCAGCGTGTATGGGAATGCAAAGAGAGTATCGGTGACCTCTACTCGTTGGATGTTGATCGCAGAGGAACCCTGTATTGCTTACGTTACTTGGAGAATCGTGATCTAGTGAGAAAGCAACAAGTAAACTCTATTTTGTCTATTTACGATAGCTTGGGGAAACAGATCGCGATTGAGGAGAGAGAGAAGCTGTTATTTGAAAAGTTAATATCCAATAAATTCGAATTTTTCGTTCTTGATCTAACTGTGGATAAAAACGGAATGGTTTACATTCCCATATCGGCGCGTCTGGAAAATGATGAAAAGAAAAATGTGTTTATCATTATACGATTCTCTTTAGACAATAGCTCGATAGACACGCTGCCGGGTTTGGGTTATCCTACGCAAACTCCGCATGGCGATCTGGGGTTCCTAAACTTTGCTCCCATCGAGGTCGCAGAGGAACAAAGTCTTCGGTATGATGGCACAAAAGTAAGACTGCTCAGTGGGGACAAATCTGTAATCACAGAGTTTTCGTTGGACAAAGATAACGAAGTTCGCTATCCAAGCCTGGCTTTTGTTCCTACACTCAACTATCTTGTGCTGGTGGATATCGAGGAAGTCATAGATGACAAGCGCTATCCATTGCAAAAACGACAATTTATTATTCTCAACCGACAGGGGCATCGAGTCTTTACCACACACTTGTTGGTCCCATTAGGATCACGAAGGCTTTGGGATACAGATGAGGCGGGTAATATATACTACCTCACTTGTACCTCTAATGGTGTTGAGATACGCAAGATAAGGCTGTCTACACATTAGATGGATAGTTCGATTGCGATTAATTCACGCATCCGGAAGAGCAAATAAAGTGACAAAGGAAGGTATGTACCATATCGTTGTAGATGGTCTTTGAGATGATAGAGTTAATACTTCTGAAAGCTGGCAAGGATTTGGTCTTAGCAGCTCATATGCCTCTGCGATAATACGATTGCGTCGCCTTCGCTAAGGTTGGGAGGATGAGCATGTTGAGGCTAACAGTTGTCGGTGGGTGCTTACTTTGGGCGTGGCTGGTCGCTGCTTGGTCAGATGTTCAGACCAAGCACCCTGCCCCCCAGCGTCTCTTTGCCGTCCCTTACGGGACTACGCAAGGAACGATTTATCTTGACATCATTCCAGGCAAACCTGACTATGAGCCTACCTTAGTAGAGGGTCCTGCGGGGCTGTTGGTGGCTCCAAATGGGAGCCGAATAGTTATTGTAGTATGGTGTCAAGATAATGAAATTCACAAAATTGTTGAAGAATTATTGATTTATGATCGATTTGGTAAATTTATAAATAAAATATTTAGTGTAGAAGAAGAGAAATTCGTTGATGGAGTACCCTTTATAAGCATGATAGATTGTATTATCTACGGTCTGAATATATATATCATAAAAGTTGGCAAAATACTTGTTTATAATGACCAAGGCATTTTTTGAATACTCTATCTAATACCTATACGCAAGCGGCGCAAGGTTACGAACCGCTCAAGAAGAGAATTACATATGCTGATCCAGGCGTAGTTGGCATAGATGAGAAAGGAACGATATATTTTGCTTTAGATGGCGAAATTGTTTCTATTGATACAGAAGGTAGGCGTCGTTGGATGGGTTTATCTTCCAAAGGGTTGCCTATGGCACGATTAGCCGTTGATAGAGGAGAAGTTATTTTCTTGTTGGAACTGAAAGAAAAAATTCAGCAAAAGATAAAAAGCATTCCGATACACATCGTCTGAAAGTACTACTCAGAGGCACTTCCGATGGTCACTTTACACCTCTATGCAGTGTGCCCGCCAACACTAAAATCGCAGCGCAGCTGGAGCAGTCTTATCGAGATTATAAATGGGTGCGTGTTTTGTCATCTGGGCAATCCTATTGGGAAGCTTGTTGCCAAGAAAATTTTACAAAAATATCCACTAATAATGGAAAAATTGAGTTGATGTCTGAAGATATTATAATTTTTGATCATACAGGGCGTATTATCGCCAAGGTGCCATTCCTTATATCAGCAGCTACCCCTCCGGTCCGTGGTGTGCATTATTGGGACATAGATGCGCAAGGCAATATCTACCATCTAAGTGGACGGAGAAAGCCCTGGAGGTGTGGTGCGTGCCTCTTGGTTCTGCTGTGCCTGGTCAGTAGTTCTACCAAATAGACATCCTTGAGATTTGTAGGTATGGTGGGACAGTGAGTCGGCGGCAGGTTGGCGGATTAGTCGGGCATATACTCTAATTCCACTTCGCCGATGCGCACGAGGTCGCCCTCCTGCGCGCCCAGCTCTCTGAGACGCTTGAAAATGCCCAGCCCGCGCAACCGTTTCTGCATGCGGTGCAACGCCTCCTCGTTGCTCAGATCGGTGACTTGCACAATCTCACGGGGCAGGTCGCCCTCCACGACGAAGTGGTCACCTTCACGGTAGACACGAATGGGTATCCGTAGGTGTTCCGGTTCGGTCTCGATGGATGTAGTTAACGGTTCGGGTGGAGGTAACGCCGCCACACGCTGCGCCAGCACCGCGACGAGCGCATCGACCCCTTCACCCGTGTAAGCGGAGATGAGAAAGACCTTTTCACCGAGCCGCGCTTGCAACGCCTCGCAAGTCGGCTTTAGTACGCTTCGGTCATGCAGCGTGTCGATCTTGTTCAGCGCGACGAGCGCAGGCTTTTGCAGCAGGGCGGGACTGTAAAGGTGCAGCTCGTGTTGAAGTGTTTCGAAGGCGGTGAGCGGGTCTGGTTCCGCGTAGGGCGAGGCGTCCAGCAGGTAGAGCAGCAGGCGGGCACGTTCAATATGGCGCAAGAACTGGTGTCCTAATCCTACGCCCGCGTGCGCGCCCTCAATCAATCCCGGAATGTCCGCCATTACGAAGGTCTGATCTTGATAGCGCACGACACCGAGATGGGGCGTTAGCGTGGTGAAGGGATAGTCGGCGATTTTGGGGTGTGCGGCAGAGACGCGGCTCAATAGTGTGCTTTTACCCGCATTGGGCATTCCCACCAGTCCCACATCCGCCAGTAGTTTCAGCTCCAGACGGAGGCGTCGCTTCTCACCGGGCAACCCCTTTTCGGCAAATCGTGGTGCCTGATGGGTCGGCGTGGCAAAAGCGGCGTTTCCGCGCCCCCCCTTGCCTCCGCGTGCCACCACGAATCGCTGCCCATGTTTTGACAGGTCGGCGAGGAGCTTGCCCGTATCCGCATCATAGACGAGGGTGCCGACAGGCACACGCAGAACAAGCGATTTGCCGTTGCGTCCTTTGCGGTGGTTGCCCGACCCATGCCCACCATCCTCAGCTTTGTAGCGCGTGCGGTAATGATAGTCCAGCAAGGTATTGAGCGACTCATCGGCAACCAGAATCACATCACCTCCGCGCCCACCGTCACCTCCATCGGGTCCGCCGCGCGGCACATACTTCTCTCGCCGGAACGAGACGCAGCCGTTGCCCCCCGCACCTGCTTCCACCTCGATGAGTGCTTCGTCGATAAACATTGCCTCACAAAGTGTCCGGGTCCACCCCCAGCTCACGCAGCCGTTGTGCCAGTTGCTCGGCGCGTTGGCGTTCAGCTTCGGCACGCTGGCGTTCGGCTTCAGCGCGTTGGCGTTCAGCTTCGGCACGCTGCAACGCCTGCTGATACAGCTCCGCCTTGGTCGGCACCAGTTCGCCCTCCGTAGTGTAAAGGCGCAGCCAGCGATAGACCCGCCGATGATATGCGCCTTCCCACACGCCCAGATACGCGCCCAACTGATGGCTCCACAACCAGCCCTGCTCGTTCGGAGTGATCGGCACATACTCCTCTTCTTGCAGGCAGAAACCTGCAAACTCGCCCGTGAAGGCATCGTACCAGAAATATTCGGGCGTGCGGAACACCTTCGCGTAAAGCGCCTTATTGCTCTCCCGATCTTTTTGTGCCGTGGTGGGCGAGAGCAGCTCGATAATCAAATTCGGATACTTGCCTTGCTCCTGCCACACGATCCACGACTTGCGCGGCTTAGTCCCATCGACCTCCTTCACCAGGAAGAAGTCGGGACCCTTATAAAGCGGGTTGCCCTTAATCGCGCTCTCCGCTTGCTCTAAACTGTAGTAGATGAACATGTTGCCACCGCAGAAGAAATCGGTACGCCCCTCCAAAAGCTGACCAACCACCTCCTGCAGCAGCCAGATTTGCACCACATGCCAATCGCTTTCCAACGGTTCACCATCTCCTTCGGGAAGCTCCAGATTTTTGAGATATTCCAGGTCGGGCAAATGGAGCGCCTCGGCAGGCGTGAGGCTTCGCCGAGCACGCTTTCGAACACTCGATCTGGGCGCTGCAGCAATCTTAGGCACCGATCATCACCATCATCAAGTATACCTTATCGGATGAGCTTCAGAGATCCATTCGTCGCAGGGTAGCTCCATTCGATGTGTTCAACCAGCGCATCGACGAGCCACAGGATCATTGCCCCCCCAATCAGGGCAGCAGTGACCAGCCCCGAATCTTTGAAAAAGAGCGCGGCAAGCGCGCCCCAAGCGCTGGCGTAAACGGCTGAACGCAGCGCACCGAGGCGCTGCCAGAGCTGCTGGACGGGCGTGCGAAACCATTGATACACTGCAAACGCGAACAGCCCCATGCCGAGCACGGCCGCCATCATGGGCAGCGAGGAAATCACTCGAATCACCACGCTGAGCTTCGCCTGAATCAGTACGCTGAAGTTGCCTGCGCTCAGCTCCTGCCATGCCCGCCCGAAGTGCGATTGCAGGCGCCAGTGCTGATGTGCGTCGAGCCAAGCGGCGAGCACCATCGCGCCGACACCCGCGATCAACAACGCCCCAATCAGCCTGTGCTCGGCTCGAGCCATGCGATTCACCACGCGCCAGCGGTAGAGCGTCAATCCGAAAGCGAGCAGCATTGGCACCCACGCACCCAGATTGGAACCCAGCATCGGCAGCCCGAAGGTGAGCAGCAGCAGGGCATAGAACGCGGTCAGCCCAATGAACCCGCGCATGCCAGGGCGCGAGCGTCCCCGATGCTCCAGCCAGCCTGCAGGGGTGAACAGGGCAAGCGGTAACATGATGCCTAAATAGGTGTTGTCCAGCCCATACAGGCGTGCCCCTTCCCATAAATAGAGTGCAAGCAGCGAACGGTTGACCCCATACCCGCCCCCCAGATAGACATCGAGCAGCACCACACTCAGCACGATAGCGCCTGCCGCACTGATCAGTGGTATCTCTGCCAAACGTGCCAGTATCGCCATCGCAATCGCCAGCAGCAGCCATCCACTCACCAGCCAGCTCCCAATGACCGAGGCATCAGCCGCTCGGTCGCCTGTCCACAACTCAAAGGGGCAATAGCTGTACCCGATGGACACGGCGGGAAACAGCAGCAGCACCGCCAGTCCCTTACGGTAAAGCGAGCGTAGCGGGTGGCTCAAATGTCCCAGTCTCCACAGCAGCAGCCCGCTCAATACCCAGAGGCTACCCATCAGCGCGACTGCTATGAGTATTGCGGGCGCCAACTCGTGCTGCACACGCCAGTGTTGCTCGATGCGGGAGAGTGCGCCCCTATGCTCGCTCAGACCCAGCGAATGGCGCAACGCGCGGGTGGCAGTTCGCAGTAGCAGCCCGTTCCAAAAGGTGTGCCAGTCGGATAGGCTGCTTTCAAACGCGGGCGTACCGCTACTGCTGCGCCAGTCTGCCTCGTTGCCGGCAATTGCCCGTACAAGCGTGGGCACCAGATCCACTTCCAGCACCAACCCCGCCCAGCGTGTGGAGGCAGAGGTGAGCAACCCACGCGGCTCACGCGCAGCATAGCGCACAACAGCGGTCAATCGCGCGATGCCGTCCAGCCCCGCATCGGGCGGCTGCAAGCTAACGACCCAGGTCTCGACACCTTCGGCAATCAGCAACTCCAGCGCGGCATAGTCCCAGTGCGCCATCTCGATCAGCACCCAGTCGGCGTCAAGTGTGGGGATGGCAACCCGCAGCGCTTCGAGGTCGGGAAACTCCCGCGCAGGCAGAAACCCCTTCACACCAACTCCAATCAGCGCATAGGGGCTGGGTGAGGGCGATTGAGGGGTGTAGAGATAGAGCCCGCGTTTGCCCGCTTGCTCCAGTCGCGCGCCCAGCGTGTATGGCAGCAGTCCGCGCGTCATCAGCCCGCCTGCGTTCATTGCCAGCAGGGCAGGGCGTGGTGGTTGCCAGCCGGTGCGCCGTCGGAATGCCTGCCATGCGGAGCCGTTCTCACAGGGCGTGCTGTCCAGTAGCATCACCGTATCTGCCCATCGACCTGCTGCTCGCTTACCCGTTGCAAAAGTCACCACGCGCGAAGGAAGCCAGGCATCCACTTGCACCGAGCGGTTCGCTTCACTCCCCTTGCCCTCTGGAAGGTAGTTTGCCTTATCCCCTCTCCCCTCTGGGGAGAGGGGCTGGGTGAGGGGATCCCATGCACCAACAGAAGGCACACGCTTCCAGAGCAGCCAGGCGGACTGATGAGGCACTGCACCGCCCAGCTCCTCTGGTGTTTGCCCTGCATGCACCAGCACCAGCATGAGCCGCGGCGAAGCCTGCCCAACCATCAGCAGGCTCAATACAAACAGAACGATCAGTACCCGTTTCATCGCGCGATAAAGAAGCGGTCGAACTCACCCGTCGGCTCACTCCAGTAGGTCTCCACCTCACGCACGATCGCGCCATAGGGACCCCTGTGCAGATGCGTAAGCAGTGTCTGGAGCGCGTCCTCACGACCCTCAACAACCACTTCCACTTCGCCGTCAGGCAGGTTGCGCACATAGCCCGTTAACCCCAGTCGCTGGGCATGCTCCAGCACAAACATTCGATAGCCCACGCCCTGTACCCGACCCCGTACCATTGCAATCAGCCGACGCATGGCACGCTCCACCATGCAGGGATTATACCAACACGCAGGGGATGAGGGTTGTCCTGGATACTCGATAAAATAGAGAAAAATCCCCCTCTCCCCGCTGGAAGGGTCAGGGTAAGGGAATAGTGCCCGATCGCTTGAACCCCTATTAGGGGCGAACCCGTGGGTCCCCCCTATAAGGGGAATTTCCAAACGTCCCCCCTTGACAAACGCCCTCTCGATGGGGTATAATCAGATCGCCTGCGGTGAAAAAAGCAGGCAACCCTTTGTGAGGAGGTCTAAAACAATGAGAGGATTGGCGTTAGCGGTGCGGATGCCCTCCAGCACAATGGCGCGGGGGGGGGGCAGACTGGCGCGCGTGGCGTAAGCGTTCCCCGCAATTCAACGCGTCTACTTGTTGACCGGCTTCTTCAAGGACTGGCTATGTGGCTCTGCGTCCAACCGTTTCTCCCTGTGCATCTCTTTGCCCAGAACGAAGCGCAGCTGGGCAAATGGGAACGGCTCTACTATAACAACCAAGTGGTCCGGTGGCGTGATAATGCATCCCAGCCTTTTGATTGGGATCAACAGATTAGGGATGAGAACAATGTAGTTTGGTCCAGAGACTACGCCTGGCAAGACATTTACGGTATTCACGCGGCGTTGCTACCTGTTTCGGGAGAGACAGGGGCGTTGCAGCGTGGCTGGGTGATACTCTGGGGCTATAATGACCTGCGTGCCGACAGCAGCAGCTTTTTGGTGTCGGCACCAGAGGCTGAACCCTGCTACTTTGCGGCGCTAAGTGGCTACTCGGTGTCGCGTTTAGGCACAACCTCCGTGTTGCTTTGGCATCCGGAGGAGGGCGAAACCCAAGCGGCGAAGTTTGGCTATGTGCGCTACCTGTTTGACACGCATCCTTGGAATAACCCTGGTGAGTACCCGCCTTATAACCTGTTCTGTTCGGGGCATCTGTTGCTGCCCGATGGTCGCCTGTTTGCTGCTGGTGGGAACGGGGGGCTGTACGGACAGGTTGGGAACTGCGTGGGAAGCTATATTGGGTTGCGGTTGTGGACCATCTTTGAGGCGCAGAACTTTCGTCGGAGTGAGACGGCGTTTCGGCAGCACCTGTGGTGGACCTTTTTCCCGTTGGTGCCGCGTGTGTGTGATGCGCCGGAGCCGCGCTGGTATCCGAGTGTAGTGGCTTTGCCTGATGGCAAGGTACTGATTGTTGGAGGCACCCAGTATGGTTTGGACCACGCGAATCGAGATCAAGGTTTATTATGCCCTGATGAGAGACGGATACGAAAGACCGAACGCCACGAGATTTTTGACCCCTGCACGAGGGCTGTGACGCGAAGCACTACCGCCATAGAATATAGTGGGCTTCGGGAGAACTATCCTCGTTTGCATCTGGTGTCGTTTGTGCAGGATGGTCAGCTGAAGGCGCGGGTGGTGTACACAGGTCCCCGCACCGAAACCTACTTTCTGGAGAACCCCTCCTTGCCCAGTTCCAATTGGGACGCATATCGCATTGATCCCACCGATCCCAGATCTGACTTCATTCGGCGCGCGGTGCATCGTGGGGACGGCACTTCGGTTTTACTGCCTAACCCGAAAGAGAACCCGAAGCGCTGGCAGGATCAGGTGTTGAGCCGTGTGCTTACAATTGGGGGTTCAGGCGATACCTCAGCCCTTTCCTTTGACCTGAACGACTTTGCCAACGGGCAGTTGACGATTCGGCATGCCCAGCTTCCCGATTATTTCCCTGCTCGGAAGCATCTCAACGCGGTTTTGCTGCCCACAGGGCAAGTGCTGGTGGTAGGCGGGAATAAGCCTGACCCGTGGAATTACCCGAATAATGTCGTGTGGCAGACCCTGTTGTACACGCCCCCTTCGGAGAACACCGCGCTGGGTCGCTGGGAGGTCGTCGCGTCGGCTCCCGACACCGATGAGGATAATGATGGGATTAAGGATGGCACGCGGGTGTATCATTCAACGGCGTTGCTGTTGCCGGATGGGCGCGTGCTGACCGCGGGATCGGCAACCAAGGATTCGGCAGGCAGGGTAGTAGACAACTATGTGCCGACCCTTTACTCGCCTCCTTATCTGTTCAAGTCGGATGGCACGCGGCGTGGGGATACGGATCGCCCGCGCATTCTGAGCTTTTCCCACACCGAGCTGAACTACGGGCAGGACTTTGCGATTACCTACCAGCTGGCAGGCGATAGTCAGGGCATCCGTTCGGTGGTGCTGATGCGTTCTGGTTCGGTGACCCACTCGTTCAACTTTGAGCAGCGTCTGGTGCGGTTGCGGTTTCTGCTGACCTATCCTGACAGTGGTTCGTTGGTGGCGACAGCGCCGTGGGATCCGGCGATTGCGCCGCCGGGGTGGTATATGCTCTTTCTGGTGGATGGGAACGGGGTGCCCTCTAAGGCGGCGTGGGTGCAGCTCAAAGCCCCTGCGTGTTCGGTGGTGGCGGAGCCTGCTACGCTGACGGTGGAGCTGGAAGGGGTACAGGGCATCAGCGCGGAACAGGCGGAGGCGATAGAGAGCGAGCCGATGACGCTGGAGTTTCGGAATGCGGCAACAGGAACCACGATAGCGAGCTACACTTTGCCGATGATGCGTCCTGATGAGCAGGGGCGGGTGATGCTGCGGTTGTGGAGCGACCTGCCCGCGGGGGTGTATGAGCTGTATGTGCCTCCCTATCGGTCGTGGTTGGGTCGGCGGGTGCGGCTAAGTTGGCAGCCGGGTGGTCGCTACTCGCTGGTGTTGCGCAACGGCGATGTGGTGAAGGACAACGCGGTGGATGTGGTGGACTTGGTGGCGGTGTTGGAGCGTCAAGGTGCGACGGGTCTTAGTGAGGCGGATGTGACCTGCGACGGCGTGGTGAACGAGGAGGACGCGGCGTTGGTGGCGACGAATGTGGGGACGCAAGGGGATGGATAGAGCGTGTGGTGTGGGGGCAGGGCGGTTTGCCCTGCCCCCGTGCTTCTGGAGCAGGAGGGTTGAGATGATGCGCCGGATAGGGCTTGTGGCGTTGGTGTGTTGTGGTTTTGTGGCGCTGCTGTATGGGCAGCGGCTTGTGAGGCTTGACGGAGAAGGAGCGGGGCGTAGCTATGGGGGTGGACTGCCCCGATTGTCTCCCAATGGGCAGGTTGTGCTCACCGATATTCGCTCGGCAATTACCGATAAACCTCATCCTGCGATGTGGACGGTGCGGGACAGGTGGTGGTACTTGAAGCGGGATGGGGGCTTGACGCGCGATCCGCGGGAGGCGATCTGGGGCTATGCGAGGGATGTTTCGTATGATGGCAGCGTGGTGCTTGGGAATGAGTTGTACGGTAATCCGCGCGATCCGTCGCTGCGCCCGTTTCGCTGGCGGCGCGGGGTGGGGATAGAATATTTGCCCTTTCCGCCTGGCACCTACCGAGCGGTGGGGCTGAAGGTCTCGTGGGATGGGGAATGGGTCGCGGGAGCAGCGGCATTCTGGAGAGGTGGGTATGAGGAGTGGTGGACGGTACGCTGGTCGCCCACAGGGCAAACGGAATTGATCGATCTGATGGGTAGGGTTCAGGGCTTTTCTGCCAGCGGGCGCGAGATCTTGGATGCGTGCAACTATTTTCAGAGCGCTTTCTGGCGGGCGGGGTGGGGGACCCGCTGTTCGCTGCCGTTTTCCGATTTCGAGGGGCTTTCTGGGGACGGGCGCGTCGCCATAGGGGTCGGGGTACATCCTGAGTGGTCTGGGTTTGCTCGCTGGTTTCCAGATGAAGACAGATATGAGCCGGTGCCGGCTAACATGCGCTTTTCCCCCTTTAAACATAGGGTTTCTTTTGATGGGCGGGTGATGCTGCTGGGGGGTTCCGAATACGACCGCGACTGGAATTTTGTGCGAGATTTGGTGCTTTTCTGGGAGGAGGGGCGTGGGCTGACCGATTTGACCGAGGGCTATCCCCAGTTTTTCCGCAATCGTCCTGCGCGATTTGGTTATGGTCTCTCTGGGGACGGGCGGTATATTCTCTTAGGAGCTGAGGGGCTTGGGGATGTGATCCTGGATCGGTTTGGGATACAGGGGGATGTGGATGGAGACGACTGTGTGGACGATGCCGATTTGCTGATGGTGCTGTTTCGCTTTGGGCGGAGGTATGGTCCGGAGGATGTGAATGTGGACGGGATTGTGGATGAGCAGGATCTGTTGATGGTGCTGTCGCGTTTTGGGGAGTGTGTGCGTTAGAGCGCTGGCAGGCAGTGATGTTTGTGTTTGGTCAGACAGGGGCGAACTTGCCGAAGGATGTTGAGCCATCGCGTCAGGTTTCGGGTGCAACCCGGTAACTCCAAAGGGCGATCTCATTCGCTGGGAGGCGTGCTTTCGGCGACCGCATCACGGGCTGGCATAGGCTCCAGCAGCATCTCTTTGGTGGCGATAAACGCTTCGCGGTCATAGTCTGCCAGCTCGTAATCCTCCCGCAGCATAATCGCGCCCGTCGGACACGCCTCCTGACAGTAGCCGCAGTAGATGCAGCGCAGGAGGTTAATCTCATACCGCTTGGCATAGCGTTCCCCGGGCGAGTAGCGCTCCTCATCGGTATTCTCGGCCGCTTCCACATAGATGCAGCGCACGGGGCATGCGCCAGCACACAGTGAGCAGCCGATGCAGCGCTCCAGCCCGTTCTCATAACGCAGCAACACATGGCGCCAGCGCGTGCGCCGAAACTGCTCCTTGCGCTCTTCTGGGTAAAACACCGTCTGCTTCTCGCCCAGAAAGTGGCGCAGCGTAATGACCATACCCTTGCCGATAGGCTTCAGTACATCGCGAACGATATTCATAGTTGAATCTCCTCTCGGATCTCGGTTCCTGCCAACAGTTCAGCATACTGCAGCGCGTGCTTGGCGATGGTCTTACTTGGCAGTTCGTCCAGCGTGAAGCAGAACAGCTCCGTAGGCAGCTCCACCTCGTCGAAGTACTCACTATACACAGACTGGCGTTTGAACCAGATAGGGATGTCTGTTTCGCGCAGCACGACGAGGATGTCGATGTCGCTACGCGGTCCCGCTTTGTTCTTGGCGAGTGAGCCAAACAGATACACAGCAACAACTTCGGAACGCGCCTGCACCAGCTGCTCCGCTGCGCGTCGTGCCTGTTGCTTTGCTGCCGCCCTATCGAGCCAGTAAATTGTCACAGAGCCGTACGATTCTTTGCGCACAATCGAGGGCAGTCTCGGCATCGGTTTGCTGATAGTTTTCATACGGTGCACCTCCATTTTCACTGTCAGGGTAGCGAGTAGGGATGTAATAGTTGTCCAGATTGCGTGCGCACTGGCTTAAGGAGCGGAACTCGGCAGGCTCTATCTCGTTCTGAAGCCCGCGTAGAAGATGGCGCACGGAATGCCCCCAAGTTTCCGCCCCGCGCTCGGCGTAGACTGCTTTTAATGCTTTCTCGGCTGCTTGCTGACACATAAAGCATGCCCACTCGTAGTAGCCTCCTCGAATAGCCCATTCTGCGCTTTCCAGGTCGCGTTTTGCCTGGGCCATCCAGCCCACACTGCTAATCATTGTCCCTCCGTAATCGCCTTTTTGTCGCCTTCGAGGGCAGGAGGTTCCACCCGCGGTCTCAGCTCCAGCAGCATACCGAGTCGTTGCGCCCGGATCTTTTGCTGCAGCTTGATGAGGGCGTAGAGCAGCGCGTCGGGCGAGGGTGGGCAGCCCGGCACATACACATCCACGGGCACAATCTGATCCACCCCCTGCACAATCGCATAGTTATTGAAGATGCCGCCGCAAGAGGCGCATGCCCCCATCGAAATCACCCACTTGGGGGCAGGCATCTGGTCATAAATCTGGCGCAGCACGGGCGCCATCTTTTTGCTCACCCGCCCCGCCACAATCATCACATCCGCCTGACGCGGCGAGGCGCGAAACACTTCCGAGCCGAAACGCGCGATATCGAACCGTGAGGCAGCAGTGGACATCATCTCGATCGCGCAGCACGCCAACCCAAAGGTGAGCGGGAAGAGGCTGTTGCGCCGCGCCCAGTTGACCAGGTCATCCAGACGCGCCAGCAACACACCACCACCCATCTCCAGACCGGGCATGCTCGGTGTCGCCGAATCGTGTAGGACAACCTCTTGAACGCGCTTATCCATAAAGTTTCACCCATGAAGATTGTACCCGCTGAATGCTTCCCTCACAGAAGCACCACTGGCTCCACGATTTCGCCACGCGAGGTGATCAGCCCCACCTGGCGCACACGTGCCGCCTCCTCCGCCGTCATATCCACCCGAAAACCAAACAGGTACGGATAAAAAGGCGGCTCAAAACCTTGCGCCCGCAACCGGCTCTGAAACCCTTCCGAGCGCATCCGATCCGCCCACTGCTCCACTGTGCTGCGGCTCAGACGCATCTTGACCTCCATCAACACCGTGTGAGTCTGTCCCAACTCGTCCTCAAACACCGCAATCAAATCCAACTCCCCTTCGGTCGAGAGGGAGTGGGGACCCTGAACCAACCTCCAGCCCTTTTTCTCCATCACATAAAGCAGCATGTCTTCAGCATTCTCTTCAATGGTGAGGCCCAGGCTCTGTGTCAGGTTGCCCACATAGGAACGCAGCTCTTGAATGGCCTGCGTGTGTTGAAGTTGCACCTGTAGCACTTGAGCGAGAATTTCTGAGTGCTGGCGCTGCACCTCAAGCACTTGAGTCAGGGTATCCTCATGACGCTGGAGTGTTTCCTCGTGGCGTTGGAGTGTCTCCTGTTGGCGTTGCAACATCTCCTGTTGGCGTTGGAGTGTCTCCTGTTGGCGTTGCAACATCTCCTGTTGGCGTTGGAGCGTTTGCTCGTGGCGTTGCTGGGTCTCTAAAATCTGCTGCTCGTGGCGTTGGAGCGTTTGCTCGTGGCGTTGCTGGGTCTCTAAAATCTGACGCTGTACCTGAATCAACTCCGCTATCTGCTGCTCGTGGCGGTGGAGTACCTCCACCACCTCCTGCTGCGCAGCGATCAGTTGTTGCAGCAGGTGCGGCATCTGCAACAATTCCTCGCCTAACAGCACGAGGCGCAGAGCCTGCCGCCATTCTGGATGCTGCTCCAACAAGCGCAGCAGTTCCGGAAGGTCGCTTAAGGTGATTGCCATGCTCGGCAGATTATACCCGCTGGAACATGGAGGCTCATGGCACATCCACGCTCAGGCTGCCGCCATTGGAAGCACGCAGCAAGGTATGTCCTGTGCCATCGGGAACGACCACGCGCTTGACGCGGAAAGGTGTTGAAAAGGTGAACTCGGCGGATTCTGTCTGGAGTCGCACAATCTCCAGCTGGCTCTCACCCCCCTCACCCTTCAGCTGGATAGGAATACGCAGGCGATAGGGTTGCGCTGGGCCCGATTGTTTTAGCCGAACGCTCAGCTGCCAGCGGTCACCGTTCAATCGCTGTTGTAGGGGCTGAATCTGCAGGGTTGGTGCATCCGCGCTGTCGATCCACTGGCGAAAGAACCAGCGGTAATCGCTGCCCGTCGCCTCGTTCACTGCGTCCAGAAAGTGGCTCCATTCGGAGGCTTGCCTCGCGCGCTTGCGAGCAAACAGGCGCATCGCCTCCAGCATGCGGTCGCGCCCAATTTCATACTCCAGCATGCGCAGCACATACGCGCCACGCAGGTAGCCGGCAATCGCCATGGTCGTGTCGCGTGGCACATTCGCCTTGCCGATGGGAACGGTGCGCCCCATCTTGATGGAGGCAGCCCCCATCGCCAGCGTCTGGTCTGCGTCATTCTGCAATAGCACCGAATCGCTATACTGTGCCATCGATTCGTTCCAGATGGAGTGAAGATAGGTGTTGGGCACGATGCCGCCCCACCAAGTATGCGCCAGCTCATGCGTGCATGCCCACAGGCTGATCGCCGGGTCTAAAAAGGTAAATGAGTACGCCTCCAACCCTGAAAAGCCAAAATCGGGGGTCTCCATGACAAAATAGTGGGAGTAAGGGAAGGGAATGAAGTGCTGCTCAAAGAAGTCCATGCCTTGCGCGACCTTGCGGGCAACCTGCTCCGCGCGATTCTTGTCGGGGCGCAATTGGTAGACCCGAATCAGGCGGTTGCTGCGCTGTGAACGGGTCTCCGCGCCAACCTGGAACGGACCCGCCACCACTGAGAAGAAGCACACGGGCAGATCGTTCTGCCATGTGGCATGGTATTCGGTCTCGGTGCGCGCTTCCTGCTGCAGCTCGCCCTGGCCGATGGCAATCCAGTCGGGGGGTACATGCATTGTGACGCGATGGCGTGCTGGCAACCGCCCGATATGGGGATACCAGTAGGAGCACAGCAGGGCATATTGCTCGCTGATGCGGTCGTTCGGTGGGAACCAAACCTTGCCTTCATACTCGATTTCGACCTGCAGCGTGTCGGGCAGAGGCTTGTCGGATTGCAGCCAGAGCAATCCGCCGGCGCGCCCCATCCAGGCGCCTTGGGCGGGTGGCGGCGGACGGTGCTCACCCTCAAACACGAGCAACGGAATGGAGTCGCCGTTCAGTTTCACGCTCTTGACTTTGTAGGGTGCATTCAGGCGCATCAGCATGGCGCGGTCGTCAGGCGCGACTCGACGCACCATGAAGCGGTTCCGAAATCGCGCTGATCGTGCCGGTGGATCGAACCATATCTCGATCTCGTGCGTTTCGATGCGGAAGGGCGTTTCGATGCCCTCTGGCACCTCTGCACCCAGTCGCCAGCCACTGGGTGTTGGCACGATGGGGTGAACCCGATCGCATAGCTCTTCCACCAGCTGGAACTTATGAAAAGTGAGCCACCATTCACTCCCTTTACCGTAGCCCTTCGGCGCAGGGAACATATCGACCGACCAGTTGGGCAGACGGTCATCGTCGCGCAGCCAGATATACCAGTGGATCGTGTCGGGCTTCTCGCCCAGCTCACGCAGGGCGCGTATATCCCCCGCTTTGACAATGCGTCGCGCTTGCTGCAGCAGCGTGTTCGGGTCACTGGCCGGCGCATACAGGAACGCCGTTGTGAGCCATACGCCGAGCCAAGCAGACGCCCACCCTTGTGCTCGCTTCATTGTGGGCAAGAGAGCTTTATGCCTTCACCTGCTCCGCCAGCTTCTGCGCCAGGTTCGGGTCTATCTTGATGCCTGGTCCCATCGTGGTCGAAAGGGTGATGGCGCGCAGATAGCGTCCTCGGGCGGTGGGTGGCTTGGCACGCAGCAGCGCGTTCAGGGCGACAGCGAAGTTCTCCAGCAGCTGCTCCTCACTGTGGGAGACGCGCCCGATCGGCATATGCACGATACCTGCCTTGTCCACGCGATATTCCACCCGCGAGGCTTGCTTGATATCGGAAACCACTTTCGCCGGGTCGGGCGAAACGGTGCCCGATTTCGGGTTGGGCATCCGTGCCTTCAGGATGCTGCCAATCCGGCTGATAATGGGCATCATATCCTGCGCCGCGACGATCAGGTCGAAGTTTTTCCAGCCTTTCCAGCCTTTTTGGATCTGCTCCACGAGGTCATCCGCCCCGACCAGGTCTGCACCCGCCTCGCGTGCGGCGTCCGCCTGTTCCCCTTTGGCGAAGACCATCACCTTCTGCTTCTTGCCTGTGCCGTGCGGCAGGTTCACCACTCCGCGCACCATCTGGTCGCTTTTGCGGGGGTCCACCCCCAGGTTCACCGCGATGTCGACCGACTCGTCGAAGTTCGCGCTGGCGGTCTGCTTAACCAGTCGGATCGCCTCTTCGGGTGCATAAAGGCGCGTACGGTCAACGAGTTGCAACAGCTTCAGATAGCGCTCGCTATGTCGTTGTCGCTTGGCAATTTTGCGTCCTCTCATCGGTTTTTGCCTCCTGAAATTGGACAGGTGAACCTGTCAAAGTATTGTTGTGCTAATCCACAATCTCCACGCCCATCGAACGTGCGGTGCCCGCGATGATACGCATCGCGGCTTCGATGTCGTTGGCGTTCAGGTCGGGCATTTTACGCTCTGCAATTTGGCGCAACTGTTCGCGTGTGATTTTACCCACTTTCTGTCGCAAGGGGTTAGGTGAGCCAGACTCGATACCTGCCGCCTGCTTGATCAGGTCGGAGGCGAGCGGTTGCTTCACAACGAAGGTGAAGGAGCGATCCTCATAGACCGTGATTTCGACGGGCAGGGTGGAACCGCGTTGATTAGCGGTCTGCTCATTGAACCGCTTCACGAACTCCATGATGTTGACCCCCGCCTGACCCAGCGCGGGTCCCACTGGGGGGGCAGGTGTCGCTGCGCCCGCCGGCAAGTTGAGCTTAATCGTCGTCAGCACCTTTTTTGCCATCGTTGAATCCCTCCTATGAAACTTTCTCGATTTGGTCCAGTTCCAGTTCCACGGGCGTTTCACGCCCAAAGATATTGATGAGCACCTTGACACGATTGCGTTCATAGTCGATGCTTTCTACCTTGCCGTTGAAATCGGCAAAGGCGCCTGCTATCACGCGCACGGAGTCGCCGGGCAGATAACTCACGCGCGGGCGCTCCTTGCTCTCCTCGATGGAGCGTTTAATCTCCTCCACTTCCTCTGGGGCAAGGGGCACAGGCTTGCCGCCCGATTCGACGAAGCCTGTGACGCCCGGCGTGGTGCGCACGAGGGTCCAGGTGTCGTCGTCCAGGATCATCTCTACCAGCACATAGCCTGGAAACACCTTGCGCGCTATGGTCTGCTTCTTGCCACCCTTTGTGCGCACCTCCTGCTCCGTCGGGATCAGCACCTGAAAGATGCGGTCATCCATTCCGCGTGCTGCCGCCTGCTTTTCGATGGCAAGCTTGACCTTATTCTCATGCCCGACGAGCGTGCGCACCACATACCATGCTCTTCGCATCGTCTACTCCTATCGTCCTATTCCTTGCACCCATTTATCCAAGCGGGTGGTGAGTTCTGTTAAAGCGAGGTCCCACAGGGCAAACCACAAGCCGACAATCAGGATAAAGCCAATAACCACCAGCATCATCTGCGTGGTCTCTTCGGGGGTCGGCTTGACCACCCGCTTCAGTTCACCCGTCACCTCGTTGAACCAGGTCTGCACCCGTTTGACCAGTCTGCCAAGAAAGCCACCTGTTTTGACTGTTGCCATCGCTTATCGCCCTCTAAGCCAGCAAAGTATACCCGTCCGTCAAAATCAAACGCAAGGAGGAGGAACCATGAGATACATCGGCATGGACATCGGCCAAAGCAAACAGGAGCCGTGAACCCACTAAACCGCTGGAACCGCCTCTATAGAGGGCAAAAAGCACAACCAAGCCCTGATCCGCATCGCCACCTATATGCTGAACGAAATCTACCGAGAAGCCCAGCGGACAAATATGTACCATTAATACAAGCCCGATGGGCGCGGGGCACGCTGGCGCGTGCCTCCGCGCCTTCAAGGCTTCCTTATCC
>Ga0101941_1001162_pt1 | contig 22458 bp, 19 predicted proteins | sample DewCreD2012metaG_3_FD_75242 | JGI IMG/M metagenome (GOLD analysis project Ga0101941, IMG submission 75242) | Hot spring sediment bacterial and archeal communities from British Columbia, Canada, to study Microbial Dark Matter (Phase II) - Dewar... ...
GAAATAAAATCATCAATTAGTGAAGGTGATGTTTCTACATTTGAAAGAAAAGTTAAGTTATACGAAAAGAAATTTAATTTAAAAATTGACAAGAAAATTATTTTAACACCATTTGCTAATGATAAAGCTATTGATATTGCTAAAAGTTTTGATATTGAAATTGTTGAGGAATTAAAAGAGTAATTAAAGAATTAAGTAGTTTATGAAAAGCTTTTTTAAATTATAGATTTTACGAAGCCTCCGATGTCGAAATTAGAATTACTAGATAACGCATTTAAACGAATTTTTTATCCTTTAAAATTTTCAGAACTTATGAAATATCCAATTGAAAAAATAAGAAATATAGGAATTATAGCACATATAGATGCAGGTAAAACTACTACTACTGAAAGAATTTTGTTTTATACTGGAAGGAAACACAAAATTGGTGAAGTTCATGAAGGACAAGCAGAAATGGACTGGATGGAACAAGAAAGAGAAAGAGGAATAACAATAACAGCAGCTTCAACAAGTGTATTTTGGAAAGATTGTATGATAAATATTATTGATACGCCAGGACATGTTGATTTTACAATAGAAGTAGAAAGAGCTTTGAGAGTATTGGATGGAGCAGTTGTAATATTTGATGCAGAAGCTGGTGTAGAACCACAAAGTGAAACTGTCTGGAGACAAGCAGACAAATATAAAGTTCCAAGGATAGCATATATTAATAAAATGGACAAAATAGGGGCAAACTTCTTCAATGTAATTGAAATGATGGAAGAAAGATTATCTGCCATTCCATTACCTATACAAATTCCAATAGGAGCAGAGAGTTCATTTAAAGGAGTTGTAGATTTGATTAGAATGAAATCAATAATTTGGCTTGAAGAAACACTGGGAGCCAAATATGAAGTTCTAGATATTTCTGATGATTTAATCGAAAAGGCAAAAGAATATAGAGAAAAAATGATAGAAATCCTTGCTGAGTTCAACGAAGAAATAATGTTAAAATATATTGAAGGTACAGAAATAAATGAAAATGACTTAATTAAGGCTATAAGAAAATCTACACTTGCTTTTGAAGTTGTTCCAGTACTATGTGGTTCTTCATTCAAAAACAAAGGGATACAACCATTACTTGACGCTATTGTAGATTTCTTACCATCACCAATAGATCTTCCCCCTGTAAAAGGAATAAATCCAAATACAAATTTGGAAGAGACAAGGTTGCCAAATGAAAATCAACCTTTAACTGCACTTGCTTTTAAAATTATGACTGATCCTTACTTAGGCAAATTAACTTATATTAGAGTTTATAGTGGTAAAATTACTGCTGGAACCTATGTTTATAATTCTACAAAGGGCATTAAAGAAAGAGTTTCAAGAATTGTTCGTATGCATGCAAACAAAAAAGAAGATATAGAAGAATTATGTGCTGGTGACATTGGAGCGATAATCGGTTTAAGAAGTGCTACAACAGGTGACACAATATGTGACGAAAATCATCCTATATTATTAGAATCACTACAAGTACCTGATCCTGTTATTGCTCAAGCAATATATGTTAAAACAAAAGAGGAAAGAGAAAAATTAGCCCATGCACTTTCAAAATTTATGGAGGAAGACCCATCATTTAGAGCTTGGACTGATGAAGAAACTGGCGATACAATAATCGCCGGAATGGGAGAATTACATCTTGAAATTATTGTTGATAGAATGAGAAGAGAACACAAAATAGATGTTCAAGTAGGATTACCACAAGTTGCATATAAGGAAACGATAACATCAAGTGCAAAACAAGAAGGTAAATATATAAGACAAACAGGTGGAAGAGGACAATATGGACATGTTTGGATTGAAATTGAACCATTAGAAAGAGGGAAGGGTTTTGAGTTTGTAAATTTAATTGTTGGAGGTAAAATTCCAAAAGAGTTTATACCATCTGTTGAAAAAGGTATTAGAGAAGCAATGAAAAAAGGTGTTTTAGCAGGTTATCCTGTCGTTGATGTTAGAGTAAAGCTATTTGATGGCTCTTACCACGAGGTAGACTCATCAGATATAGCATTTCAAATAGCAGCAAGTCAAGCATTTAAAGAAGCTATGAAAAATGCTAAACCAGTTTTACTTGAACCAATAATGAAAGTTGAAGTAGTAACACCCCAAGATTATTTAGGAGAAGTAATTGGTGACTTAAATAGTAGGAGAGGACATATTATTGCAATTGAAGATAGAATGAATTCAAAAGTTATAATTGCTTATGTTCCACTTTCAGAAATGTTAAATTATGCAACAACATTAAGGTCATTAACACAAGGAAGAGCATATTACACCATGATTTTTGATCATTATGACATTGTTCCCTCAAGTATAACAGAAAAAATTATAAAAGAAAGACAAGAAAAATTATCCAAAAATTAATAAGTGAGAATTTTTATTTCTGCTGGTGAGGTTTCCGGTGATATAAGAGCAAGTGAATTAGTCAATTCATTGAAAAAATATGGAAATTTTTCATTTTTTGGAATGGGAAGCAATTATCTTAAAAGAGAAGGTGTTAATGTTATATATGACTTTAAGGAAGATTCAATAGTAGGAGTTCAGGAAGCACTATTAAGATTAAGGAATGTTTTTGAGAGTTATAAAATAGTATATAGAGAAGCACTAAAAAGTGATATTATTATTTTAGTTGATTATCCTGGATTTCATTTGAAATTAGCAAATGATTTAATAAAAGCAGGAAAAAAAAGTATATTTTACTATATTTTACCACAAGTATGGGCATGGGGACTTTTCAGACTCGAAACATTAAGGAAATTTAAAGGTTTATATTCAATTTTACCATTTGAAAAAAAATTTTTTGAAAAATATGGAATAAATGTAAAATTTTTTGGACATCCATTAAAAAAGCTTTTAAATGAAAAAATAAGTAAAATTCAAATAGAAGGAAAACCAATAATAGGATTATTGCCAGGCTCAAGAAAAGATGAAATAAGGAGATTAATTCCGAGATTTTTGAAAATAAAAAAAGAAATTGAAAAAATTTATAAAGATGCAAAATTTATTTTATCTTTATTGATTGATTATCCAATTAGTGAAAACGATAATTTAAAAATCATAAGAGGTAAATCAATTGAGATTATAAACACATCTGATATTTTAATTGTTGCTTCGGGAACTGCAAGTCTAGAATCAGCAATACTGAAAAAACCCGCTATTGTTGTATATTCTACAAGTGAGCTAACATGGATATTAGGAAGACTTATTGTAAAAGTTCCATTTATAAGTTTAGTAAATTTAATTTTAAATGAAATGGTTTATCCTGAATACATACAACATATAAAACCAAAAGAAATAACAAAAAAAGTAATAGAAATACTTGAAAATCCACAAAAAATTACAAATAAGCTTTACAGAATTGATGAATTATTAGGTGAAGATAATCCTACTGATAAAATTGCTTTAGATATTTTAAATTCAATTTAATTTTTAGGGTGAGTATATTTATATATTCAATTCAACAATTTACTTAATAATTTTGGAACTTCTTCGGGTAAGCTTGCCACTTTAACACCTGCACTCTCAAATGCCTTTATTTTTTCTTTTGCTGTTCCTTCACTTCCTGCAATAATTGCACCTGCATGTCCCATTCTTCTTTCAGGTGGCGCTGTTCTACCTGCTATAAAGGCTACAACTGGTTTCTTAAATTCTTTCTTAATATATTCAGCAGCATCTTGTTCATCTGTCCCACCTATCTCACCTATTAAAACAACGGCTTCTGTTTCATCATCTTCATTAAACAATTTTAAAATATCTACGAATTTTGAACCAATTACTGGATCTCCTCCAATACCAACTGCTGTTGATTGTCCAAATCCATTTATTGTTAATTGATTAACAATTTCATAAGTTAATGTTCCACTTCTTGAAACTACACCTACCTTACCTTTTCTAAAAATATGAGAAGGCATAATTCCAACCTTACATTCATTTGGAGTAATAATGCCAGGACAATTAGGACCAATTAGCCTAACACCTTTTATATCAAGATAATTCTTAACCTTAATCATGTCATGAATAGGAATTCCCTCAGTTATAACAACAATTAAACTAATGTCATTATCAGCAGCTTCATATATAGCATCTACTGCAAACTGCGGAGGGACAAATATAATTGAAGTATTTGGTGAAGTTTTCTTAACGGCTTCTTTGACAGTATCAAATATAGGAATTCCAAGGTAATCACTTCCGCCCTTTCCAGGCGTAACTCCAGAAACGATATTGGTGCCATATTCAAGCATTAATCTCGTATGAAAAGAACCATCTCTTCCAGTTATTCCTTGAACAAGAACCCTCGTTCCTTTATTTATAAGAATTGCCATTTTGAAAATTTTAAAGCAAAATATACTTTGTCCAATAAATAGTGTTAAGTTCTTGATAATCAATAAGTTATAAAAAATTTTTTAAATTTACTTATTTTAGGGGGGATTTAATGGGGGGGCTAAGCCCCCCAATGCCAAAAAACGGGTATTTATAAGCCGAAGGCTTATTCTCAGGGTGGGTGGGGAAAAATATAGTAAAATAAGTAATTTTAGAATTATTGGACAGGGCAAGCAAAATAAATTAATGAACTTTAAAATTTTCAATCTTTGGATAATTGGAAATTTGAACCATATAAAATAAAAGTTGTTGAACCCATTCCTATTACTACAAAAGAAGAAAGATTAAACTACATTAAAAATGCTAACTATAATGTCTTTTTGCTTCCATCAAAGGTTATAACAATTGATTTATTAACAGATAGTGGAACATCTGCAATTAGTAAATATCAATTATCAGCTATGATGCTCGGAGATGAAAGTTATGCCGGTTCCGAAAGCTATTATAAATTTCAGGAAGCAGTTATTAAATTTACAAATAAAAAACAAGTCATCCCTGTTCATCAAGGAAGAGCAGGTGAAAAAATTATTGCTGAACATTTTATTAAAAAAGGAGACATTGTTATTTCAAATACACTTTTTGATACAACAAGAGCAAATTTTGAATACAAAGGTGCTATAATTTATAATATTCCAGAAGAACACGATTTAGAGAGTGAATATCCTTTTAAGGGAAATATAGATCTAAATAAACTTGAAGAATTATTGAAAAAATTTAAAGATAAAGTAAAACTAGTTGTCTTAACAATTACAAATAATTCAGGAGGAGGACAAGCGGTAAGTCCAAAAAACGTTAAAGAAGCAAAGGAAATGTGTAAAAAATATAATATCAAACTTATGATTGATGCTTGTAGAATTTCGGAAAATAGTTATTTAGTTAAATTAAGAGAAAAAGACTATTCAAATAAAACAATTCTTGAAATTATAAATGAAACATTAAGCTACGGAGATATTATAACATTTAGTGCTAAAAAGGATGGACTAAATCATATTGGCGGATTTATAGCACTAGATGATGAAGAAATTGCTAATGAACTTAAAAATTATCTCGTTTTATTTGAAGGTTTCCCAACTTATGGAGGATTAGCAGGAAGAGATTTGGAAATTATTGCTATTGGACTTTTTGAAAGTATTGATGAAAACTATTTAAGACATAGAATTGAGCAAGTTAAGTTTTTATTAGAAGGATTAGATAAATTAGGTATTCCAGTTATGAAACCTTTTGGAGGACATGCAGTTTATATTGAAGCAAAAAAATTTTTAGAAAATATAGATGAAAATGAATTTCCTGGACAAAGTTTAGTGATTGCCTTATATATTGAGGGTGGAATAAGAGCGGTTGAAGTTGGAAAATTTATGTTTAAAGACGCTAAGTATAATTTTGTAAGACTTGCTATTCCAAGAAGAGTTTATACAAAGAGTCATTTAGAATATGTTATTGAAGTTTTTGAAGAAATTAAGAAAAAGAAACAATTAATAAGAGGAATGAAAATTATTAAAGAATCAAAGTATTTAAGGCATTTTACAGCTTACCTTGAACCTATTGAAAATTGGGTTTCAAAACTATAAATGCTAATTGTAATATCTTATATTGTTGGAAATGTAGAAATTATAACGAAAAATATATTTGATGAAAATTATGGAACTTATAAAATTCTAAATAAATTACATTTTAAAACAAAAGCCTTCGTAATAGCAAATATGATTCCTATTGAAAAAGGCTCAATTTTAAATGATACAACAATACTTACAGATATTAAATCAAAATTGTTATCAACGGGTTTATTTTATTCAGTTGATATTTTAAAAGAGATAAATGGTGATACTATTAATGTTAAAATTATAACAAAAGACGTTTGGACACTTGGAATTTACTTAAATGTTGAAGGTTCGGGAAGTGAAGGAAAATTTAATTTTGGAATTCAAGACTTAAATTTATTAGGAACAGGAACATGGACTAACGTTTCTTTTACAAATAGCTCTGAATACAAGGGTATTGAAGGAGGTTTTTCTTCAAGTTCATTAATAAAATTAATTAAATTTGATTATTATTCAAAAATTACAAATTTAGAAAAAAATTTTTATTTTCAATCATCGAAAAGTAATTGGAGAGGAATTAAGGGATTTTCATATTATTTTTGGATAATTAGAAATAACTATTTAGATAAAATTTATAATGTTATTGGTTTAAATGTAGGATATAACTTTAAAAGTCCCAAAAATGAACCATTTTTAGGGTTTAGAATTTTTAGAGATTTTAGACCAATTTTAGGTTATAGTTTTTCTAATATAAATTTTGGATTTTTAAAGAATGTCAATAATTTCACAAAAGAAGAAGCATTTAGTAAAGGTTTTGGAAACTACATTGCTATTGGTGAGAATTTTATAAGTTTTATAAGTTCGTTTTCATTCCTTAAAGAAAAAACATTATCAAATTTAAGACTTGAATTTGAAGTAAATCCAAGCTATAATTATGTTATTCTTTCAAACTCATTTTACTATAAACCATTTTATTTTATAACTTTTGCTTTATATAATGGTTTCAATTATATGGATATAAAGGACACATCTTCAACAAAAGGGTTTTGGGTAGGTGGGGTTATGGGAATTAGAGGAATAAATTACTTTGAAAATTTCTCTAATAAAGTTTATAGAACTTCATTTGAAATAAGATTTTATACAAATGAAATTTTTAATTTATTAGCTTTTGGACCTTTATTTTTTTATGACTTTGCCTACTGGGGAAATAAAATTTCAGTTTATGGTATTGGTCTAAGAATTCAACTAACAAGAACATCTGTCCCTGTTTTTAGGATTGACTATGCTAATAATGGTGTTATATCGTTCTCATCTGGCCAAGCATTTTAAACAATACTTTAAAATTTTAGAAATTTATGAAAATAGGAGTTATTGGACTTGGATATGTAGGACTTACGACTGCCTTGACACTTGCTAAACTTGGATTTAAAGTTTATGGAAACGACAAAGATAAAATTAAACTTGAAAAATTAAAAAAAGGAATTTGTCCTATATATGAGCCTGGACTTAATGAGCTATTAGCGGAAATGCTAGAAAAAAAACAAATTGAATTTTTAGAAGATATTACAGAAACAATAAAAATCTCTAATGTTATTTTTATTTGTGTTGGAACACCAACAAATCCTGATGGTTCCCCTGACTTAAGTCAGGTTGAAGAAGTAAGTAAAATTATTGCTGAAAATCTAAATGGTTATAAACTTATTGTAGAAAAATCAACAGTTCCTGTCCAAACCGCTCAATGGATAAAAAGAACTATAAAACTATATTCAAATGAAAATGCAGATTTTGATGTTGCAAGTAATCCAGAATTTTTAAGAGAGGGATCAGCTTTACATGATACTTTTAACCCTGACAGGATTGTAATAGGAGTTGAGAATGAAAGAGCAAAAGAAATTTTACTAGAAATATACGAAAAGATAAATGCTCCTAAAATTATAACAGATGTAAATACCGCTGAAATTATAAAACATGCATCAAACGCATTTCTAGCTATGAAAATATCTTTCATAAATATGATTGCTGATCTGTGTGAAAAGACAGGAGCAGATATTAAAAAAGTCGCTGAAGGAATGGGTTATGATAAAAGAATTGGTAGAGAGTTCTTAAATGCAGGCATTGGCTATGGTGGATATTGCTTTCCAAAAGATGTTAAGGCATTTTATCATATTGGGAAAAGTTATGGTTTAGATTTTTCATTACTTGAAATAGTTGAAAGAATAAATAATAGCAGAATTGATAGAGTTATGGAAAAATTGAAAAATGCTCTTTGGAATTTGAAAAATAAGAAAATTGCAATATGGGGTTTATCTTTCAAACCAAATACAGATGATATTAGAGAAGCACCAAGTATAAAAATTGTTAAAAAATTATTGGAAGAAGGATCTATTGTAAGTGCTTATGATCCAAAAGCAATTGAAAACTTTAAGAAACTATTTCCGAATATAACATACGGCAGAGATAAATACGAAGTTTTGGAAAATGCTAACGCTCTTTTAATTGTAACAGAATGGGATGAATTTAAAAATGTAGATTTTGAGAAAATGAGAAAACTTATGAGAACACATATAATTATTGATGGAAGAAATATATTTGAATGTGAAGAAGTATTAAAGTACAAATTTGAATACTATCCTATTGGTAGAAAATGTCTCTTAAATAACTTCTGAAATACTCTTTCCCTGTAAGAAATATAAGAGATAATCTGGACCACCTGCTTTTGCATCAGTTCCACTCATATTAAACCCACCAAAAGGATGAACACCTACAATAGCTCCTGTACATTTTCTATTTATATATAAGTTTCCGATTAAAAGCTCTTTTTTTGCTTTTTCAATTTTATATCTATCTCTACAAAAAACAGCACCTGTTAAACCATATTCACTATCGTTCGCTATTTCGATAGCCTCATCAAAGTTCTTTGCTTTTATAATTGAAAGCACAGGACCAAAAATTTCTTCTTCGGATATTCTTGCTTTTGGTGAAACATCTTTAAATATCGTAGGTTCAATATAAAATCCATCTACACCAATATTTGCTTTCTTTCCACCTAAAATTAATTTTCCTTCACTTTTACCAATTTCAATATATCCAAGAATTTTCTTCTCAGCAGCAGCATTTATAACCGCATTAAAATTATAGTTTTCAGTAGATGGACCAATATTTAATTTCTTTGTCCATTCAACAACCCCTTCAACAACTTCATCATAAATATCTTCAACAATTATTAATCTACTACAAGCAGAACATTTTTGACCTTGGAATCCAAAAGCACTTATTACAATTTGATTAAATAAGTAATCATCAATTTTAGCTGAGCTATCAACAATTATAGGATCTTTCCCCCCCATTTCCGCTATCACTCTTTTAAGAAATTTTTGACCAGGTCTAACCTTGGAGGCAAGTTCATAGATTCTTATTCCAACTTCTTTTGATCCTGTAAATGCTATCATTCTGACAAGTGGATGCTCTACCAAATAATCACCAATTACACCACCGGGTCCGGGAATATAGTTTATAACACCATCAGGAATACCAACCTCCTTCAAAATTTCTATTAATTTATATCCAACAGCTGGTGAGTCACTTGCAGGCTTTAAAACAACAGTATTTCCAGTCACTAATGCCGCAACAGTCATACCCGTTAATATAGCTAATGGAAAGTTCCAAGGTGGAATTACCGCTACTACACCAAGAGGAACATAATAATAAGTATTATTTTCATTTGGTAAATAATATAATCCACCTCTTATATGCCTTTCAATATCAAGCATTTCCCTTGCATAGTACTCACAAAAATCAATTGCTTCCGCTACATCTGCATCTGCTTCAAGCCAATTTTTTGAAACTTCATAACTCATAAGCGAAACAATTTCAAATCTTCTTTCTCTCATTAACTTAGCAGCTTTTAATAAAATATTAGCTCTTTCTTCAACTGGTAATCTACTCCAAGACTTAAAAGCCTTATAGGCACTTTCAACAGCCTTATCAACATCACTAATATCAGCAGATGAAATATCTGCTACTATTATATTTTTATCGTTAGGACTTATGCTTTTAAAGGTTTCATTTTTGTAAATTTCCTTGCCATCAATAAAGAGAGGTATTCTTAATGGAAATTGCTCTTTATGTTTATATATCCAATCTTTTAACGCTTTCTCATTTTCAGGTTTTTTGTAATCCACATAAGGTTCGGGACTAAATGGTCTTAACATACGAAAATTTTAAAGGATTGTTATAGAATAATAATGCCTTGTCCAATAATTCTAAAATTATTTATTTTACTTATGTTTTCCCCACCCACCCTGAAATTAAGCCTTCGGCTTATAAATGCCCATTTTTCGGCATGGGGGACAAAGCCCCCCTTAAATTCCCCCATAAAATAAATAATTTTAAAACACTTTTTGTAAATTATTGATTATCAATAACTTAATACTATTTATTGGACAAAGCAAAAGCAACATCAAGAAAAGCTTTTATTTGTCCAAAAATTGAACTATCACTTTTCATTATTTCAACTACAATGGTGGTTATATTATCTTCACCTCCTCTATCATTTGCTAATTTTATTAAAATTTCAACAGCTTCTTTTGGTTTATACTTTTTTATTATTTCTTTTAATTCATCATTTGAAAAATAGATATATAGTCCATCAGAACATAACAAAAACTTATCACCATTCATTACATTTCCTATGTACAGTTTAGGTCTTATAAGTGGTTTATGACCAAGAGCTTTTGTAAGGACATGCTTTGAAGGATGAACTTCTGCCTCTTTGGGAGATAATGCTTTCTTCTTTACAAGTATTTGGGCCTGCGTATCATCTTCAGTTAATTGAACAAAAAACCTATTTGCTCTTAATAAATAAACCCTTGTATCACCAACATGAACAATATAAAACTTTGATTTGTATAAAAACAAGGCAGTAAATGTTGTCATTGCTCCGTAATATTCATCAGAATTGCTTATCTCATAAGCTCTTTTACTGGCTTCTTTAAATGCTGATTCAAGTATTAACTTTGGATCATTATAATAACCAATTAAATTTTTTAATTTTTCAATAAATGTTTGGGTTGCTTCATAACTTGCTTTATCACCAGACATTCTCCCACCAAGTCCATCTGCAACAATAAACAATCCAATTGAAGGATCCATAGCAAAAAAATCTTCATTTTTGGGTCTTTTTTTGCCTAAGTCAGTTATTCCATAAGCTCTACCCCTCATAGAACCCAATCAGAAATAGCTTTATTCAGAATTTGCTCATATCTTGATAGTAAAGCGATTATTATACCAAGTGAGCTTTTTTCTCTATTTGTTATTATGTGTAAATAAAAATTACTGTTGTTTATAGGTTGGGTAATTATTAAATAATTATTACTTATTGATAATATAAATTTTGGTTTATCAGAGCTGTTTAAAGAACTAACTATTCTTTCTTGAAATTTCAAGGACTCAACACTATAAGCAGCACTTATTTGAACATCTATGTCAGGAACCTTTCTTTCTTCAACAACTGTAAGCCCTTCTTCTCCTTCTACAATAGCACCTGCAACATAACCTGGAAGCTCATGAGAAAGATTTTTCAAGATTTGTTGTATCTTTTCCATATCACTTTCCTCCCTTTATAATTTCTCTTAAATTACTTATCGTTTTTGAAAATCTAACTTTTATAAGAGATAAAGAAGTATTGGAAATTTCAACAACAAAGAAGTTATTGTCTTCTTTCTTTATATAAATAATTTTATTATTTTCAAGTTCTATTGAACATTCACTAAAACCCTTAATTTTTGAAATCTCTGAAATAAGAGAACCAAAATCTTCTCCCCTTAAATATAAAATATTACCATCAATATCGTATATACCAAAACTTTTTAAATTATTATCAAAACTGAACAATGAAGATATTTCCTTATCAAGCTTTTGATATATCTCATCAGGAACTTTTTTAATTTGGCTAATTATACTGAACTCCTCAACTTCAATCTCTGATGTTTCTTCATCAGTTTTAGCAAACAGTTCAAGCATTAGGTTGTTAAATGACTTTCTAATAGTTATTTTTGGAGATTTTATATTCCTCTCTACACTGAAAGAACCACCTTTTAGATTAAGTATCTCTTTTAAAGCATCTATTCCTTCAAGATTAACAAATTGAGCATGAACAATTTCACCATCTTGAAAATATATTTTACCACTCCCCACTGCAGATGTAACGTTTACAACAGCTAATGCCCTTTCCATATGTAGTATGTTTAAAAAGTCAATAAGTCCAAGTTCCTTAACAACACCTTTAAATCCACCAGCTTCTATCTTTTTAAGAACTTCTAAAAGATATTCGACATCAAATGGTTTTTCAAGATATTCAAGGGCACCTCTTTCATAACTAATTCTTTCAATCTCTTCTGAACCTCTTGCAGTCATGATAATAATTTTTATATCTGGATTTTTCTTCCTTGCTTCATTTATAAGTTCTAATCCTGACATTTCATCCATCTTAACATCTGCTATAAGTATATCGCTGGGTTCTGCAGAAAGTAATTCCAAGGCTTTTTTAGGACTTGTTTCATAAACAACATCATATCCGTTTTTCTTTAAAAACCTTGAGAGTCCTAAAACAATGTCTTCTTCATCATCTACTATCATTATTCTTCTCATTTTTCATCCTCCCTTTAAAGTACAAAGTAAATACAGTTCCACGATTTAACTCACTCTCCACCTCTATCATACCCCCATTGTCTTTAACAAGTTTATGAACTACAAATAAACCCAGACCAGTTCCACCTTTTTTAGTTGTCCAAAATGGATAAAAAATTTCCTTTAATTTATCAGAAGGGATACCCACTCCATTATCAATGACCTTAATGTAAGCAAGTGGTTCCAAATCATTTGATACAATCCCTGATAATCCAACCTCTACTTTTATATAGCCTCCTTCATCCACCGCATCTATTGAATTAAGGATTAAATTTAGAAGTATTTGTTGTAAATCTTTTGGATCTACAAAAATTTCAATATTTTGATTAACATCTTTATAAAATTTAATTTTCTTATTTAAAATTTGGCCATATAGAATTCCTTCTACTTCTTCAATAACTTCAATTGGATTTATATAAATTGGTTTTGATTTTGAAGGCTTTGTATATATTAAAAGTTTTGATATCAATTCATTTACTCTATCAATTTGCCTTGATATTCTCAAAGCAATTTCCTTTCTGTCATTACTTAAATCATTAGCTAAGGTTTGAGCTAGGACCTTTATACTTGTAAGAGGATTTTTAATTTCATGAGCAATAGATGCAGCAATTAAACCAACTGAACTCAACCTATCAACTAATGACATTAGGTCATGCATACGCTTAATCTGCGTAATATCCCTGAATAATATAATTTTTCCACTAATTTTCCTTTCAAAATCCTTTTGAACAACTTCAAAAACTTTATCTTTTATATTTAATTCAAATGTTTTATCTTGTCTTTTTAAAGCGTTTTTTATAATTTCGTTTTGATAATCTTCAAAATTCTTAGCATAGCTATTAGAGTAAATTAAAAAACCTTCTTTTGAAACTAAAATAATTCCGTAATCAATTGTGTTTATTATATCTTCTGTAATACTTGAAACTTTTTGGGGTCTTATTGAAACAAGAATCCCCCTTTCAATTGGAAAAACCTTAAGATAGACAACTTCCTGCCTTTCTTTCGTTATAACAGGTATTCTTATATTTAAAGGTGTAAGTGTTTTTTTTACATTTTCAATAAGCTTTAACACTGCATCTCTATAAGATTCAGGGAAAATTGAAAGGAAATTATTAATATCTCCAAAATAGTCTTTAAATTTCCTATTTGAAATTTTAATGTTATAGTTGTTATCAAGTTCTAATAGAATGTCAGAGCTTAAATCAATTAAACTTCCAATTGATGTAATACTCATACAGGAGCTTTACTTGTTAATTTCTTAATAACAAGCTTAACAATAGCATCAAGTGTTTCGAAAACCCCTTTTTCTTGACTTGCCACTGCCAAAAAATAAGGAGCATTTAGATGATTTAAGTCCGCTTGAAGAGTTTCCACATCAAGAGCATTAGGCACATCTCTCTTGTTATATTGTAAAACAATAGGAACTGTTCCAAGAGGTGTCCCTTGTTCTTCAAGTGTTTCTGAAAGTTCTTGCATAATTTGTATATTCGCTTCTCTCCTCTCGGGTGAAGAATCTGCTACAAAAACAATACCATCAGCACCTTTTAAAACAAGCTTTCTTGAAGCTCTATAAAACACTTGACCAGGAACAGTATAAATATGAAATTTTACTTTAAAACCACCAGCAAGTGTAATTTCAACAGGAAGAAAATCAAAATATAATGTTCTTTCACCTTTTGTATCAACAGTAACAAGCTCCCCCCTAAACTTTGGATTTAATTTAGCATAAATAACTTTTAAATTTGTAGTTTTGCCGGATAAAGCAGGACCATAATAAACAATTTTTACATTAATTTCTTTTTTCTTAGTATCTATGAACATAATTTTTCCTCCTCATTCTTCCAATAAATCTTTAAATGATAAACCTTCTATAATAGATGTATCACCTCCAAGTAAATCACTTATATCAACAGCAGGTTGAGATTTTTCTATTTCAGCTAAAACAGAGCTTATAAGTTTAGCAGTTTTCCTAACTTCAACAAGTAAGAGTCCAAGTGGAGCATCAGAACTTATCGATAGTGATAATAAATGATCTTTTGATATTTTTGAAAGAAGTATCATTTTATCAATTCCTTTTACATATATTTCAGATAATTTACCTCCTTTAACTTCTGACAAAACACTATCACCAAGACCTAAAAGTGCTGCTGACATAGCCCCAAAATTCTCTTCACTTATATCACCTTCAAGAACAGATGATATAACAATTCCCTCAGTATTCACAACAGCAGCTGCCCTTATTTGGGGCACTTTTCTTATAAGTTGATTTAAAAGCTCCTCTATCTTTTCCATCATTTACCTCCTTCATAAAAAATTCCTAAAATTGAACCGCTATGACTCCCACCATAAAGATTTTCGCTATATACGATCTCTTCTATCGTTTCAATAACTAAAAATGGTGATTTTAAATTATCCCAAATAATTTTTTTCTCTTTTACATAATCATTTGGACCAAGAAGAATTTTCCTTATTGTATTTTCAAAAATAATACCTCCCGAAATTGACTTTAAACTATTTAAAATTCTTCCTGACATTTTATCAACTCCTTCAAATATCTCTTCCTTACTAAATTCCATAAGCCATAGTGTTGAATTTTCATTTATAAATGAATTAATCCTTATACCTTTTTCTGTAATGGCAAGTGGAACAATTGACCTAAATAAACCAGGTCTTGATTTATCAGCAACAGCAAATTGAAAAGAAGATAAAAGTTTTTGAGCTTTAACAGGATCCCTTATCTGTCCATCATCAATTCCTTTCTTTGATAAAACATTAATTAATGAATAAAACGCTGGACCATCATCCAAACTTATTATCATATCACCCTTTACAGACGTTACAACAAATGGTCTTAAAGGATGAAAACCATAACTCTGAGATAAAGAAAAATTCTCATTTGTCTGAATTCTAATTATAATTGCGTGATCAGTCCATGCCCTATCATCTATAATAAATGTCTGATATTCCACACTATTTAACTTTCCAACAACACCTCCAATCATACAATCAAACCGATCCTTCACTTCCTCTATTGTAATAATTGAGTTTTGACCTGCTAATGGTATTGAGCCTGGGATAATAAATAATAATATATCATTCTTATAAATCCTTGGACTATTTAGAATTTCAGAAAATGCATCTTTAAGAGCTTTCTTTGAACTTAAAGAAAACCCCTTTGCTAAATAATAATCAACCTTAAAATCATCACTAAATAAGCCAACAGCAACCCCCTTTTCAGACCAACCTTCATATGTTGTAATATCATCACAAAGTAAAGAAACAATAGTTGTGTTAGGAAGAACCTGCTTTATTCCTTCAATAACTTTTTTATATTCATAATTCCTTGTAATAATTGATATTGCAAATGATGTATTTTTTTTGCTTAATGCTTCAAGGGCATCTTTTCCCGCTTCTACACCTGCAATAAATGGCTTATCATTAGATGAAAAACCAACTGAAAATGTCTTACAACTACCTGGTAAAACTTTACCTTCACTTATTCTAATCATAATTAGTGCCAAAATTATAAAGCATACGAATTAAAAAGTAGAGTTTTAGCATGCTCTAAACTCTCCTCTGAAACTATACCTGATAACATTCTTGCAATTTCAATAATTCTTTCATTATCCTTTATTTCCTTTATGTCCGTTATGTTATCTTTTTTCGTTATTAGAAAGTGTTTTTGAGCAAAACTTGCAATCTGAGGAAGATGTGTAATTACAATAATTTGATAGAATTTTGATAATTCTTTAAGTTTTTGAGCAACTTTCAAGGCAATCTGACCACCGATACCCGTGTCAATCTCGTCAAATATAAGTGTTGAAGGGCTTTCTTTACCTGCAATAATAAGTTTTAGAGCAAGTGCTAACCTTGAAAGCTCTCCACCTGATGCTACCTTCTTTAAAGGTTTTACTGGAAATTCTTTATTAGAAGAAAATAAAAACTCAATTTTATCTTTTCCATTATATCCAATTGGAATTTCTTCAAAATTTATTATAAATTCTGAATCAGGCATACCAAGTTCTTTAAGGTACTTTATCATCTCACTTCTAAATTTTTTACTTGCTGTTTTTCTTCTTTTGCTAATTTCATCTGCCAATTTATTTAAATAGTTTTCAGTATCATAAAGCTGCTTCGTTAAATTTTCAATTTCAGATGGTAGATTTTCCATTTTTTTAATTTTATCTTTAAGTTCCTCCTTGTAATTTATCAATTCTTCAATACTTTTGCCATATTTCTTCTTTAATTTATTTAAAAAGAAAAGTCTTTCTTGAATAACATTTATATTTTCATAATCTTCAAATTCAAAATTTCCCAAAATTTCTTTTAATTCCTTAATTTCATATATAACATTTTCAATTTTATTTGAAATCTCTTTAAATTCATCAATTTCATTTAAGTTTTGAGATTTTCTTAAAATTAAAGATAGCTTTGAAAGAACACTATCTTCACTTGAAAAGATTAATTCATCAATAAGAAACTTAACTTCTTTAATTTGTTCAATTTTTTTGAGGTATTCAAGTCTCTTAAGAAGCTCTTCTTCTTCTCCAATCCTCAAATTAGCATTTTCAATTTCGTTTAATTGGTATTTCAAAAATTCAAGCTCCTGATTATATCTTTCTTTTTTTTCTTGAAACTCCAAATATGAATTTTTAATTTCAATCCAATGCTTATATACATTTCTATATTCTTCTAACAAATCTTCATTATTGGCATATTTGTCAATAATTTTAGTTTGATAATCACTTTCAAAAACTCTTGACTTTGCGTATCTATCAATAATTTCCATTTGATAGCTTTCATCAAATAACTTATAAGTTTCATATTGTCCATGAATTTCAATTAAATTCCTTAAAATTTCATTTATTGTTTTTGAGAGAACAAGATTATCATTAGCATAAATTCTACTTTTCTTTTTCTCACCTTCTATAATTCTTCGCAAATTAAGTATATTATTTTCAATCTCAATACCATAATTTTCAAAAATTTTTACATACTCATCAGGAATTAAAATTTCAAGTTCAATTATTGATTTTTGATCAGAAAAAATTTCCCAATCAATTCTATCACCAAGAGCCAAACTTAAAGCTTTTAATAGTAATGATTTACCAGCACCCGTTTCACCAGTCAAAACATTAAACCCATTGCTAAATTCTAAATAAGCTTCTTTCAAAAGCAAGAAGTTTTTAACTCTTAAACTTAATAACATTACTTAAAATTTTAAAGGATAATTAGGGCTTAACACATCATCTTTAATTTAACTTTAAGCTTTTGACTGTTAATATATAAAGTGCAATTGAAACCGCATTTGAAACATTATATGAATTAATTTGACTATTATAAGTTCTTAATGTTAAAATTCTTTCAGATAATTGGATTAATGAATTTCTAATTCCATAATGTTCAGAACCAACAATAAGAGCAATTTTTTCATTTCCTATATTAACATCTTCAATATATTCGCCATTTCTTTCAAGAGCATAGACCTTTACTTGCTTTTCTTTTAAAGTTTGGATAACTCTTTTGATATTATCTGAATATGAAAAGTTTATATAAAATATAGCACCAGCAGAGGCTTTTATAACACTTGGCGTTAATTTTACAGATTGGGTATATGTTGAAATAATGTTATTGACATTTAGAAGTTGAGCAGTTCTTATGATTGAGCCAAAATTATAAGGGTCTTGAATTCTATCACTTATTAAAATTATCTTATTTTTACTATTTATAAAGTTATTTATGTTATCCTGAATTTTAATTTGAAGCTCATCATCAAAATAAGCACATACTCCTTGATGATTATCATCTTTTATCAATTGTTCTAATCTAAATTTACTAACAAGTTCATAAGGAACATTTTTAGATTGACAAAGTTGAATAAACTTTTCTTTATCTTTTAAATTTTCATAAATTAAAACCTTTGAAATTTTAAATTTAGAATTTAAAGCAGACAAAATGACATTTTTACCATAAATAAGCATTAAAACTCAAAATTCATAGCATCATAAATTAAATTCATCGTTTCTTGGGCTCTTAATTTTGCTTTATTTGAACCATCATTTAATATATCTATAACCTCTTCATCTTTTATTAAATTTCTTTTTTCTCTAATTGGTTCTAAAAACTTATCAAGCTTAATAAACAATTTCATCTTACAATCAACACAACCTAATTTTCCAAGTGAGCAATTTTTATAAATTTCCTCCTTTTCTTCACTATTGAATATCTTTTGTAAATAATAAATTGGACAAATATCGGGTCTTCCTGGATCATTTTTTCTAATTTTTTGTGGATCCGTAAAGTAATTTCTAATTTTATTTTTTAGTGTTTGACTGTCATCTGAAATATAAACTGCATTATTATAACTTTTGCTCATCTTTCTTCCATCAATTCCTAAAACCTTTGGAAATTCGGTTAAAAGAGGTTCTGGAATTGGAAAAATTTCTTTAAACAAACTATTAAATTTTCTTGCTAATTCTCTTGTTAATTCTAAATGAGGAATTTGATCTTGACCAATAGGAACAAAATTTGCTCTATAAATTAGAATATCTGCTGATTGTAAAACAGGATAACCGAGAAATCCATAACTAATTTCAGTATTCGTAGAAATTTCATCAATTTCAATAGAATTTTCAATTGTTTCTCTAACAATTCCAAGAATATCACTTTTTAGTTTTCTGTATATCTGGTCCTTTAATTTCTCTAAATTTTTTTCGTTTTCAAATGTTCTCACTATAAATTCCACATTTGACTTTATTATTTCATCAATTTTTTCATCATCAATTTCTAGGTTAATTTTTGTTTCAATTCCCTTTTTTCTTAATTCTTCAATCTTTTCCTTATATGTTGGGTTCCTAAATAACCTACTTAATGAAACAAGCATAGATAAAATTAAATGAAGTTCAGCATGTTCTTTAATTTTTGATTGAATAAACAGTATGCTTTTATTAGGTTCAATACCTACACTTAACCAGTCTTTGACTACTTCTATTGTATTAGTTTTAACTTCAAATGCAATTTTAGGGTCATCAGTTAGTGCATGAAAGTTCGCAATAAAAAAATAACATTGATACTTTTCTTGTAATTTCTTCCAATTTTCCAAAACACCAACAAGATGACCCAAATGTAATTTACCTGTTGGCCTCATCCCTGAAAGAACAATCATAATTATAGTTTTAAAAGTTTAAAGGATAAAATATGGAATAAATTGCTTTTTAAATTCCTCGAAAAATCAATAATTTTCTTAAAACTTTAATTTGCTTTTAATCCTTTAAAATTTAAATCCAAATGTTAATGTTATTATTATTTGTATCAGATGAATTTAGAAAAGGAAAATTATCAAGGGAAAGCATAAAATTAAGATTATAGATTTCAAGAAAATTTTAGTTTCAGGATTTAACAATTAATTTTTTAACTAATGCTAATTCTGATAATCATTTTGAGATTGGTGGAGGATTTATTTTAATTGGTCTTTTCAATTATGCTTATCCATTAGCTCTTGCGACAGAAAATGTTGGATATAGATTTCAAAGAAAAAATGGAGGTTCATTTTTTACAATAGCTTGGACACCAATCTTCCTTGATTGGTGGTATAAGTGGTGGTATGGAATTTCCATAGGTTGGACATTTAAAGTCCCTTAAAATTTTAAATTATGAATGTTGGTATTGATATTGTTGAAGTTGAAAGAATAAAGAAATTATATGAAAAATTTGGTGATAAATTTCTCAATAGAATTTTTACAGAAAATGAAATAAATTATTGTTTTTCAAGAAAAAATTCTTTTCATAGTTTAGCAGGAAGATTTGCTATAAAAGAAGCTGTTTTAAAAGCACTTGAAATTGGTATGACTTCAGGCTTTTCATTTAAAGATATTGAAGTTTTAAATATAGACAAAGGAAAGCCAATTGTTGTATTAAATGGAAAACTTAAAGAAATGCTTGGAAATAGAAAAATAGAAATATCAATTAGTCATTCTGAGAATTATGCAGTAGGTATTTGTATAATTTATAAAGAATAAAGTAAGCTCCTTTTTCAATAATAGCAGTTCTTGTTCCACTAAATCTATATTCAAATGCTAAATTTTCTTTAAATGATATTCCGAAAAAGCAAGTTCCAACATCTATATTATCATCTTTATCAGGTCCGGCAACACCACTTGTTGAAATTCCAATATCACTATTAAATAATTTCTTAACATTTTCAGCCATTTCAATAACACAATCTTTTGAATAAATATTTTCAGTTTGAACATTTAATATATTCTTTTTAATATCTTTATTATAAGCAATAATTGAACCCTTAAAATAACTTGAAGAACCAGGAACACTTGTTATTAAATTTGAAACCTTTCCACCTGTAAAGCTTTCAGCTACTGAAATTTTTAAATTATTTCTTTTAAGTAAATTTCCTAAAAGAACCTCAATTTTATCATCGTTATAACCCCAAATATAATCTTTTAGTAAATTATCAAGAAAACTTTTAATTTCATTAAGTTTTTCTTTATTTCCCTTAAATTTTAAATAAACACCATCATTTCTTGGTAAATATCCAAAGAAACCAAGATTTTCATAATGCGGTAGTAAAATTTCTCTTAATTTCGTCTCATATATTCCATTGGTTTTTATAATTAAGAAATCATAACCTTCTTCAATAACATCTATCAAAGTTTTTCCAATTTCACTTTCATTTAGAAATCCTTCAATTTCATAAGGAACACCAGGAAGAATGATTATTAAAACATCTTGATAATAGCCAATTTGAGCAGGTGCTTTACCTTTTGGATTTTTTATTAATTTAAAACCATCAATAACATATTTATATTTTTCAATTTCTGTTTCAAATGATATTTTTAACAATTTTAAATTTAGAGCATAAGAAATACTTTCAATTGTTAAATCATCTTCCGTAGGACCAATTCCACCTGTTGTTATAATAACTTTTGGTTTTTCACTCAGCAAACTTCTAATTGCTTTTACAATTTCTTCTTTATTATCTTTTACAATTATTGCTTTTTGCGGAAGCCTTTTTTTATATGTTTTTAAAAAATTTGAAATAATAAATAAATTTTTTTCACTTGTAAATCCTTCAAGTAATTCATCACCTATAATTAAGATACTTATCAATTTTTCTTTATATCAAAGGTGCCTTCAACCTCTAAAACAATTGGGTCATCAATTTCAATAACAACGGGAACTTTTGGCTTTTGTAAATTAAAATAGTCAAAAGGAAATTCAGTTTTTAATAAAACATTAGCTTTATTATCTTTTATATTAATTTTACCAATCCAAACTACATTCTTAATAACATCTTTAATTTTTGGTTTTCCATAAACTTTTACATCATATGTGCCATCTTTGATTTCTTTTAGTCCTTCAATTTTTCGAGGATAAAACTCAGCAAAAGGATACTTATCAACTTCAAGTGTTTTCGTTTTTATATATCTATCTCTCCTTTCCTGATCACTTTTTAGTGTTGATAAATCTACTTTAATTATGGAAATTGTATCAAAAGAATCACCAGAATTTAAAAAAATTTTACCACTTATTGCTTTTGTTTTTCCAATGTCAATAGTCTTTCTAACCTGAACAAGCTTTTGATATAAAGTGGTTAAAAATAACATATTTAAAATTTTAAAGCAAATAAAGCATTTGTTTTTGCCTTGTCCAATAATTCCCCTTTTACTCCCCTTATAGGCACCCCCCTAACATTTCAACCCATCACCACCCCTTACCATCCCCTCAAATAGTCAAATTATTATAACTATAAAAACTATTCATTATCAATAACTTAAAAAATATCTCCTTCTTTATTGTATCC